>Ga0206916_1073_pt1 | contig 20458 bp, 22 predicted proteins | sample Alteio_BWOrgHeat_71_FD_152957 | JGI IMG/M metagenome (GOLD analysis project Ga0206916, IMG submission 152957) | Enriched cells from forest soil in Barre Woods Harvard Forest LTER site, Petersham, Massachusetts, United States -... | ecosystem: Environmental > Terrestrial > Soil > Temperate forest >... | reverse complement strand
CACCACAACCACGTCGCCCACTTTGCGCAACAAATCCATGTTATGCGGTAGAGTAACGAATGAAACTGATGTAGCCACTATAGTTGGAGAGTGAATGCCGATAAGAAAGTCAGCAATTTTCTCTGTTAAACTGCGGTTGATCTTGATTCCATCTGTGTTTTTATTAATTTCCGCGGCAACAGCTTTGGCTAAAATCGTGGAAGACTTCTTATTCATAATCAACACCTTAGTAAATAATGATATTTAGTTTGTGCAAACTAACAATAATTCACGAAAGTAATAACTACAAAAACACAAAGCGCCGATTTTTTAGAAGATTCCTTATAAAACAATGCGTTACAATAATAATATTCTACTCACATCTTTCAAAACATAAATGGCAACTTACCATATTCTGGAATAAGGATATGTCTCCTTTTCTCTTACACATCCAGCCATGCCTCCTAAACTCACATCTAAAATTGTTTGCTGGTTTTTTGCGCTGTTACTTATATCGCTGCAAAGCTCAAGCATCGGCGTTTCTGCGCAAGAATCCAGCGGCGGCGAACAACCCGAATTTATTCGGGATGCAGAGATTGAAAACTATCTGCATGCGCTGGCCGATCCCATTTACCGCGCCGCCGATGTAGCGCCGGAAAGCGTCACAATCGCCATTGTCAGAAGCAATACAATCAATGCTTTTGTTGCCGGTGGTATGAATGAATTTTTCTATACTGGCCTGTTGCAGCTTGCAGATACGCCGGAACAACTGGCGGGCGTCATCGCCCACGAAACCGGCCATATCGCTGGCGGACACCTTATTCGCGGGCGTGAGGAAATGCGCAATGCTTCTGCGCAGGCTATTTTGGGCATGTTGCTGGCGGTCGCTGCGGGTGCTGCCAGCGGCAATGCCAGCGCAGCCGCCGGGGCGGTCAGCGGTGCGGGGCAAATTGCCGAACGCGGCTTTCTAAGCTTTACACGCTCGCAAGAAGCATCCGCAGATGCCGCGGGAATGTCGTTCCTCGACAAAGCCGGCATCACTACACGCGGCATGATGGAATTTTTCCAGAAACTAGCCGGTCAGGAAATGCTGCCCGCCAGCCGTCAGATGGAATATGTGCAAACCCATCCTTTGACACAGGACCGTATCGATGCGGTGCGCGAACATCTGGATCACTCGCCACTGAAAGACGCCAAGCTCGATCCCAAATTTTACCAGATGCATGAACGAATGAAAGCCAAGCTGCTCGGCTTCCTGCAACCGGAGACAGCCCTGCTCCGCTATACGGACAAAGACCCGCGTTTGCCCGCGCGTTATGCCAGAGCTATCGCCCTCTACCAAACCAATCAGCAACCGCGCGCGCTGGAGTTGACCGAAGGCATGATCAAGCAAGAACCGGATAATCCCTTTTTCTACGAACTGAAGGGCCAGATCCTTTTTGAAAATGGCCGGGTGAATGAGTCGCTGACCTATTATAAAAAAGCGAATGAAATTTTGCCCAATTCGGCTCTGCTGCGTCAGGCCTACGGGCATGCGCTCCTGGAAACCAAGGATCCGGCACAGCTAGACCTTGCTATTCAGGAATTGCTGGAATCCAACCGCATGGAAGACCGCACCCCTACGACATGGCGCTTTTTGGCCGCCGCATGGGGTCATAAAGCCGAGTTAACGAAGGATCAACATTACGAAGGTATGGTTAGCTACGCGCTGGCCGAGGAAGCCGTCGCCAAAGGCGAGGATAAAGCAGCCGGACAGTTGGCGGAACGTGCCATGAAGGCTTTGACCAAAGGCACGCCTTATTGGTTACGCGCACAGGATATCAAGTTGTCCACGGCACCGGATAGCGATAAAGCGGACGATAAAGATAAGCATGAAAAGCAAAAAGTCCGTTATCGTTGACTTACACAGTAAAAGTTGGTTCTTTCAAGCTTCAGTTTCACAAACCCCACGGAGTCGTTCATGCGTACCCTTTCTTTATCTCCGGCTTTATTTCTGGCCGCCGCGCTTTTGACGCTTCCAGCCATGGGCTTTGCGCAGGATGAAGTTCCTGCAGGGGCGACTTCTACTCCGGCCCCCAACGCCAAGGTTTTCTCCGACTCTGAAAAAGCGGCGATCGAAGATGTCGTCCGCGACTATCTGACCACCAAGCATCCGGAAGTCCTGATGGAAGCGATGAAAGAATTGCAACGTCGCGATCAGGCCAGCGCCGAAGCCAAGAGCAAGGAAGCCGTGACGAATTTCAAGGACAAGATCTTTAATGATGCGAACAGCCCCATCGGCGGCAACCCAAAGGGTGATGTGACGATGGTCGAGTTCTTCGATTTTCAATGCGGCTATTGCAAAATGTCCGAGGAAGCCATTTCAAAAATCCTGAAGGAAGATAAGAACGTCAAGTTCATCTATAAGGATTTTCCGATTTTGGGGCCAATGTCGGTAACAGCCTCGAAGGCTGCGCTGGCTGCCGCCAAGCAAGGCAAGTATATTAAATTCCATGACGAACTGATGGCCAAGAAAGAACATCTGAGCGAAGACATCATCTATGCCGTCGCAAAAGATTCAGGGCTTGATGTCGATAAACTGAAAAAGGATATGGCTAGCGACGATATCGCCAAGATGATTGAAGTGAACCTGAAGCTCGGCAACGATGTTGGCGTACGTGGTACGCCTATGTTCATCATTGGCAACCAGACATACCCTGGCGCTTTGCAATTTGACCAAATGAAGAAAGCGGTCGATGAGGCACGCGCCGCCGCGTCGAAGAAATAGAATTTGTCTATGAATGACTTGTCCATACCGCGTCATGCCCGCGAAGGCGGGTATCCATTGTTCATCGACCAGACAGGAAGATGGATGCCCGCCTTCGCGGGCATGACGCAGAGAGAATGACTGTGGCCACCAAAAAATCACAGCCGATTTTGGTTTTAAATGGACCGAACCTCAACATGCTTGGGGTTCGGGAACCAAAGACCTATGGCAATAAAACGCTGCGTGATCTGGAAGTTTTGTGCAAAGTCTCGGCAAAAAACCTTAGCCTGTCCGTCGACTGCCGCCAAAGCAACATCGAAGGCGAGCTGGTGACATGGATTCAGGAAGCCCGCAAAACCCATGCAGGCATCATCATTAATGCCGGTGGCTATAGCCATACTTCCGTGGCCATATTGGATGCCCTGCTTTTGACGGAACTGCCGGTGATTGAGGTTCATATCTCCAATATCTACGCCCGGGAGAAATTCCGGCATCAATCCTTAATATCCAAAGCGGCAAAAGGGGTACTTTGCGGCTTGGGGATTGACGGCTATAGTTACGCTTTGCAAGCTATGGCAAAACTGCTCAACTCACCCAAATCGAAGAATTCTAAATAAGTAAGGTAATCATGTCTGAAAAAGAAAAATTTGATCTCGACACCGCATTCGTGCGCAAACTTGCCAAGCTGCTGGAAGAAACCGGCCTGAGCGAAATCGAATATGCCGTGGGCGACAAGAAAATCCGTTGTGCCGTAACGCGCGGGGCTATCGTGCATCATACAGCACCTGCGCCCGTTGCCGTCGCTGCCGCACCCACGGTTGACGCCAAGCCCGTCAGCAATGGCACACCAATAACATCGCCTATGGTTGGCACGGTTTATATGGCATCCAGCCCCGGCGGCACGCCCTTCGTCAAAATTGGCGATACCGTGAAAGCAGGCGATACGCTGGTAATCATCGAAGCGATGAAAGTCATGAACCCGATCAAGGCCGCCAAAGGCGGCAAGGTCGTTGAAATCCTCGTCAGCGATGCCACACCGGTTGAATTTGGCGAAACGCTGCTTGTGATCGCATAGGACATCACCTTGTTTGAAAAAGTTCTCATAGCCAATCGTGGGGAAATCGCGCTGCGCATCCACCGCGCCTGCCGCGAAATGGGCATCCATACCGTCGCCATCCATTCGACGGCGGATGCCGACGCCATGCATGTGCGCCTCGCTGACGAAAGCGTCTGCGTTGGTCCTCCCGCATCTAAAGACAGCTACCTGAACATACCCGCCATTTTAACGGCGGCCAGCATTACCGGTGCAGATGCCATTCATCCCGGCATCGGATTCATGTCGGAAAATGCCATCTTCGCCGAAATGGTCGAGGAACACGGCTTTACCTTCATTGGCCCGACACCTGAGCATATCCGCATCATGGGCGACAAGGTCACCGCCAAGCAGACGGTGAAAAGTCTGGGACTTCCCACCGTTCCCGGTTCTGACGGTGCAGTCGCCACGGTCGAAGAAGCGCTAAAAAACGCCAAGGAAATTGGGTACCCCGTGCTTATCAAGGCAGCGGCTGGTGGCGGCGGCAAGGGCATGAAAGTCGCCCGCAGCGAAGCCGACCTTACCGAAGCCTATCAGCTAGCCAGAGGCGAAGCGCGCGCCGCTTTCGGTAATGACGAAGTTTATATGGAAAAATACCTGGAGAAGCCGCGCCATATCGAGGTGCAGCTACTTGGTGATATGCATGGCAACGCCGTGCATTTTGGCGAACGTGATTGTTCCATTCAGCGCCGCCACCAGAAAGTGATCGAGGAAGCCCCTTCCCCCGGCCTCAACAACGAGGAACGCGAAAAGATCGGCGCATTGGCAGCAGACGTTATCCGCAAGATCGGCTACCGCGGCGTCGGCACGATTGAGTTCCTCTATGAAAACGGGAAATTCTATTTCATCGAAATGAATACCCGCCTGCAGATCGAACATACGATTACGGAAATGATCACCGGAATCGATCTGGTGCGCGAGCAGATCCGCGTCGCCTCCGGCCTGCCGATGAGCTACAAGCAAAAAGATATCGTCTTCAACGGCCATGCGATCGAATGCCGCATCAATGCTGAAAATCCGGAAACCTTCACGCCGTCGCCCGGCAAGATCGCGGGCTATCACCCGCCCGGCGGCCTCGATGTGCGCGTCGATAGCGCCCTGTATGACGGGTACAAAGTGCCGTCGAACTATGACAGCATGATCGCCAAACTGATTGTCCACGGCAGCAACCGCAACGAATGTTTGCTGCGACTGCGCCGGTCACTGGAAGAATTCGTCATCGGCGGGATTGACACCACCCTGCCCCTGCACCGCCGCCTTATCGCGCAACCTGATTTTATCAACGGCGATTACGATATTCACTGGCTGGAAAAGTTCCTCGACAAAAAGTAAGGTACTGGGACAAATGTCCAACCGTTCCCTTCCCTTTCTGACGCCCGATATGTTGATGCGGGCCTATAGCATAGGCGTTTTTCCTATGGCCGATAGCGCGGAAGGCAATGAGCTGCGCTGGTTCGACCCGCCGATCCGGGCGCTTATTCCTCTCGATGACGCTTTCCATGTGTCGCGGCGGCTGCGCAAAACGATCCGGCAGAAACCCTATCAAGTGACGTTAAACAAGGCCTTCGGTGATGTCATTCGCGCCTGCGCCGCCCCCTCTGAAGGCCGTGAGACGACATGGATCAACCGCCAGATTGTGAATCTATACAGCAGCCTGCATTACCGCGGTCAGGCGCATTCCATCGAGGTTTGGGAGAGTAATACCCTTATCGGCGGCTTGTACGGCGTTAGTTTGGGCTCGGCCTTTTTTGGCGAGAGCATGTTCAGCCGTCGGACGGATGCCAGCAAAATCGCGCTGGTTTATCTGGTTACGCTGCTGCGGCGCTGTGGCTTTACGTTGCTTGATACACAATTCCAGACCGAACATTTAACCCAGTTCGGCACTTTTGAAATCACACGCGCAAATTATCATCACTTTCTTAAAATCGCTGCGAAGAATCCCACCGAACTAAAGCAAATAAAAACAGACGAATGGGATTATTTGGCTGGTGTCGCCGGTATAGCTGATGCTGGTGCCGGCGTTGTTTTGCATCCCGTTACCCATAAATCATAAACGGGATGTTCCATTGCCGAGAGCGCAGGGCTTGAGGCAAACATCCAGCCCTGAAAGACAGGGATATCTTTTTCACCCGGCTTGAATTCCGAAACTTCCAGATAGGCTGCCGCTTCCGGTGTTTCTTCCGGTGGCGTGACGCGGCATGTGCGCACCGTAATAAAAATATTCCCGAATTTAAGCGGCTGGGTGATGGGGACTTCCAGCTCCTCCACCCGCGCTGTCATTTTGTCCAGCGCGCGCAGAACGGCGACCGGCTGTTCGATGGTTGGAGAGGCGGCCAGCACTGGGTTTGGCAAACAGGCGACCACGAGAGCCGCAAGAATAAGGCGAATAACGCCGCTTGACCTAACGGATAGGCCATCTGGATTCCGGCCTTCGCCGGAATGACGCATAAAAGTGGAATGCATTACGGATGATCAGCAGCGGCAGCCGGCGCAGGGGCCGCAGTTTTAGCTCCACCGTCGCCGCGTTTCTGGCTGTAGATCAACTGGCCGATCATATCGTCCAGACGTAGCGGTGCTTGTGTGCGGGTGATCCGACCAGTGCCGTCATTCTTGATCATTTCTTCGTCAATGCCGGGTTCCAGCGACATATATTTTCCGCCCAGCAGGCTTTCCGTTGCGACCAGTGCCATCGTATCCGTCGGCAACCTAACGCTAGGGTCAATCGACAGGGATACCGCGACAAGATACTGGTTCGGACCGGGTTCGGTAATCAAATGTAGACCGGAGACGGAGCCGATTTTGACGCCGTTGACCTTGACATCGATACCGTCTTTCAGGCCATCAACCATTGGGAAATTCGCCGTCAGCGTATAGCCTCTGACCTTGTGCAGGTCGGCGCTTGAATACGCGAAAACCATAAAGACACCGGCAATGATCAGAACGACCGCGCCAAGTACTGTCTCAAATATGCTGCGTCCCATCTTTGTTTCCCCTTAAGGCTATTCTTCAGGCTGCCAGGCCTGGTAATCGCCTGTTGCCTTATGGCGCTTGCCACCTTCAAGCGTATGACCAGGTGGAAGGTAAGCTTCTGCTGTTCCCGTTAAATTTTGCTGATGCTGTTTTTGCCAGATTTTGCGGTACGGACTGTCTTTGGCGATCGGCGCATCGGCTGTGTGATGCAGCCAGATATGCCATTCGGGAGGAACCTTACTCGCTTCCGGTTCGCCTGCATAGATCACCCAGCGTTTTTCGCGCACACCTTTCGGCGTGCTGCGTGAATGATAGTAGCGGTTACCAAAATCATCACGACCAATCTCGACGCCTGTGAAGCAGGTTTGCATCAAGGTTCCGAATTGCGACAAGCGGCGGATGAGGGAGAAGTTGTCCATAGAGATCAGAATTCAGGGGCCAGGATTCAGAGAATCAAACTTCAAGTGAAGCTTGATGTTTATAGATATCGTCTGGCCGATGTCCAGTAATGATAAAAAATTTCTCTCTACCCCACATGCCAAACGTCTTATCTCCGGCCGCCCGCCCTGTTAGTAACTTTATCTTTAAAAACACCACATTTTGTGTCATCTAATGTGCAGGCCACATGATCTTGTGGATAACTTCTGGTTCTCAGAGGCTGCTTCATGACCGATACCCCATCCAACATCATGAAAAAGCATGATTTTTTGATGAGCTTCCCGCGCCTTTTCACCCGGCAAAATCAGGATGCCTTCAGCCTGATTCATTTCGCTGAACCGAACGATAGGGGCGATGAAACATTCCCCGCACTGGAAGCGCCGGATAACTGGAGCGCTTTATCCACAGAAATCTTCGCAGAACAAGCTGCTCACACAGCAACCCCGACGCAAACCAAAGCGATTGAAGAAAATACGGTGCCTTCATGGTTATGGCGTCATGTCGCTACCGGTAAAGTTGCTGCGCCTGAAACTAGTGTTCAGGGTATCCTGGGCCGCGCTGTTGGATCAGCCACATACAAAGGCTGGAAGCAGGATATCTTCGCTGATGAAAATCAGGCGCGTAGTTTTTACGACGAAGCCTGTTATGCATTGGCACAACGCTTTATCGCTATCGAGCCCAAAATTTTGTCGTCGCTTGGCCTCGATTGGGCTTATGGGCTGAAGGTTGAAAGTGGCAGCAAGCCTGTCACAAAAACTGCAAGCAAAATTGCTCTGTCCAACAAAACAATCGATACGCTTGTCAGTGGCACTGCAGCTGCGCGCAACAAATGGCAAAAATTATTATCAGCAAAAAATGCAGATGCGTCTTTTGCGATAGAATTTCCTGATGTTGCCCAAGAATGGGGCGATAACAGTCAGCAAAAAATGACTGCCGTTCTGGACCTGATGACCTTCCGTCACAATGACGGTTCCATCAATATGAACACCCTGAGTCACGCCATCAAATTGCTGGTCACCTTGCTTGATCTGCATGATGCGCCCGTGGGCATCGGCTTTATCAACCTTGCACCGCTTTTGACGGCCCTCGCCATTCCTTATGACAGCGATGCCGGAAGAAACCTTGCAGCCTCCATCAGTGCCTTCATTACCGCTGAGGCCTATGCGACATCTGCGGCACTGGCTGGTTTGCGCGGGGCAACGACTGAATTCACCCAAAACCGTGAAACGACATTACGTAATCTGCGTAATTATCGTCGGGCCGCTTACGGCGATCATAATGATTATGAGAAATTATCCGTATTGCCGGTTGCGCTCGAAATTAAAAAAGCGCCGGATTTAACTTTGGTGGCAGCTGCGCAGCATCGCTGGGACGAAGCGCAGGAACTGGCGCGGCGGCACGGCCTGCGCCACACACATGTGACCGCGCTTTCTGCGTCACCTGACTTAGCCATATTCATGGAAAGCGGTGCGCAGGGCATAACGCCACTACAAAATCTTACGATCGCAATTTCCGAAGGTGACACTTTCCACACTGCAAGCTCGCCGGTCATTACCGAAGCGCTGTCGCGTCTCGGCTATAGCCAGAACAATATCACTGCCATTACGGGTTATATCGCCGGTCACAAAACATTGGCTTGTGCGCCCTTTATCAATCACAAAGCGCTGCAAGCGCGTGGCTTTGATGCAGATGCCATCGCGGCACTAGAAAACTACCTCCCACAGGTCAATGATATACGCCTTGCCTTCACTCCGTGGGTTCTGGGCGAAGATTTCTGCCGTAAACTTCTTAAGGTATCGGCCAGTGCATTGCATGCCTCAGGTTTTAATATACTAAAACAACTTGGTTTCTCACTGACGCATATCGCCGCGGCAAACGCCTTCTGTTATGGACACGGAACCGCAGAAGGCTGCACATTACTGAAATCGCAGCATACAACCATTTTGGCAACGGTCGCGAATATTTCAGCTGAAGCGCAAATTAAAATGGCCGCTGCCGTACAGAGTTTTATCTCCGACGCTATAGCGATAAAAATAAATGCTGCTGCAGGAAAGGCTGAAACGCTTTTACTCAGTGCATGGCAACAGGGGCTACACTCGCTCACCGTCGAAGGTATTATGCCACCCACTCCAACCGTCAAAAAAACCAAACGCTCGGTCTCGGCTTTCATCCATACACAGCCTAGGCCTGCCCTGCCCGCACGACGCTTGACGTCACAGGCGAGTCCACGCCTCGCGGGCATAAAACAAGCAGCCCATAAGCCAAGCAGCAAAAGCAAACATAAGTAAACTGTTAAGGCCGTTGCGATGCCGGAGGCCCTACATAGCTTCCACTAGCCCCCTACTTCCCACCCTGCGCAATTTTGGCATCCAGCCGTTCTTCTTCCAGCCCGGCGGGGTCCTGATGGATCAGCACATCCGCATTGGGGAAATCTTTGCCAAGCGCTTCCATGATCGCTTCATCGATTTTATGCGCGGCTTTTAAAGTCATATTCGCATCAAGCTCCAGATGAAATTCGATGAACTGCCGCTCCCCGTCCGTACGCGTACGCAAATCATGAAGTCCCCGCACCAGCGGCTGCGCCCGCACGATTTCTTTTATTTTTGTGCGCTCTGCATCGGGCAGTTCCCGGTCCATCAAAACATTCAGCGCATCTTTGGCGATATTATAGGCGCTGTAGCTGAGGCCCGTTGCGATGCCAATAGCAAAGACGGGATCAAGCCAGTTGATGCCTGTGATTTCATGCGCAACAAAAGCGATGACAACGGCGATATTGATGACAAGGTCGCCAATATAATGAATATTATCTGCGCCGATAGCCATGGAACTTGTACGGCGCACGACGTGACGCTGGAACGCGATTAGAATTATCGACAGAACAATGGCGAAAGCCATAACGCCGTAGCCGACAGCCTCGTTCTGCACATCATGCTGATGATAGAGGCGGCTCAATGCTTCGTAAGCCAGCAAACTGCTGGAGCCGACTATAAACGCAGCCTGCGCCAATGCCGCCAGAGGTTCGGCCTTGCCGTGGCCGTAGCGATGATCATGATCGGGTGGACGCAAAGCGCTGGCAACACCCAAAGCCGTCACGATTGATGACAGTAAATCCACTGTTGAATCCAGTAGCGATGACAACATCGCCACTGAATCCGTCATGAAGTAAGCGATTAGCTTCGCTACAATCAAAACTGCCGAGACTGCAATGCTGGCGTAAGTCGCCAGACGCCGCAGCCGGTCATTGGAGATAGATACCAGTGCTTCTTTTGCAATCATGGATAAAGCCTTTCGATTGTCCATGCGCCTTGACCCTTATCGCGGCGGTAAATAATGCGGTCATGCAAACGGAACAATCTATCCTGCCAGAATTCAATATAGTTCGGTGTCAAACGATAGCCGCCCCAATGTGGCGGGCGCGGTACTGGCTTGCCTTCATATTGCTTTTCCAATTCCTGCACGCGTTGTTCCAGCGTTGCACGGTCAGCCAACGGTCGCGATTGCTGCGAAGCCCAAGCGCCTATCTGGCTGCCGCGCGGACGCGTCATATGATAGGCATCAGACTCAGCCTCAGAAACGTCAGTAACCAGTCCTTCAACACGCACCTGCCGCCGAAGCGATTTCCAATGCATACATAACGCGGCTTTGAGGTGTGCTTTCAGTTGCTCGCCCTTGCGGCTCTGACGGTTGGTAAAGAAAACGAAGCCTTTGGCATCATATTCTTTAAGGAGAACAATCCGCACCGATGGCATGCCATCCGCCCCCAATGTCGCCAGCGACATGGCGTTAGGGTCGTTTGGTTCATTTACCTTCGCCAGCGCCATCCATTCCTGAAACAGGCTATGAGGGTCGGCAGGAGGTTTAAAATCGCTATTCTCGACCATATATAAGTCCTGAAAGTCACAGTTGTGCCAAGATTAGTCTTTAGAGTAGAGTTTTGCAGCAACGATTTCGCAGGCCCATTTAACGCCAACAAGAGGTTCACCATGATTCGCCAGTCCGTTATTGCCCTTCTCTCTGCTACGCTTCTGCTTTGCGCCTGCCAGCCTGATAATTGGGGCGGCGGCGAAACTCTGGGCACTCTGGGTGGCGGCGCAGCCGGTGGCCTGATCGGCAGCCAGATTGGCCATGGCAGCGGCAACGCGGCGGCGACCCTGACGGGCGTTCTGCTTGGCGGTTTTGTCGGTAACCGTTTGGGTTCAACCGTGGACGAAAGTGACCGCGCAGCAGCGACCAAAGCTGAAAAGCGCGCTTACACCGCACCTGTCGGTCAGCAAATCACCTGGAACAATCCGAGCAATGGTAATTCCGGCACCATCGTTCCGACCCGTGACGGCTATGACCAGAACGGCGCTTACTGCCGCGAGTTCCAGCAGACGATTGTCGTTGGCGGCAAGCAGCAGCAAGGTTACGGCAAAGCCTGTCAGCAACCTGATGGCAGCTGGAAGATCGTACAGTAAACTCATGTTCAGTGGTCAGAGATTAGAGGTTGAGAAAATTATTCTCTGACCACTCTCCTTCTCTGACCACCTAAACTTGTCATTTCATGTCTGATCCGTACAAAATCCTTGGTGTTGAAAAATCGGCTAGCGCGGCTGATATCAAAAGCGCTTACCGTAAGCTTGCCAAAAAACTGCATCCGGATGTCAATCCCGGCCGCAAGGATATCGAACAGAAATTCAAGGAAGTCACTGCCGCTTACGATTTACTATCAGATGAAACCAAACGCGCGCGGTTCGACCGTGGCGAGCTGGACGCGCAAGGCAACGAACGCGGTTTTGCGGGCGCAGGAGCAGGAGCAGATCCTTTCGGCGGCGCAAAAAACTGGGGGAGCTATACCCGTTCCGGCGCGGGCGCAGATCCTTTCTCGCAATTCGGCGGTATGGATGACATCTTCGCCGAATTCATGGGCGGCGGACGCGGGCGCGGACGCAAGGCTCATCAAGGCCCTATGCGCGGCGCGGATGTCACCTACTCGCTAGCGGTGCCCTTTACTGAAGCAACGACAGGCGGCAAGCGCCGCGTGACATTGGAAAGTGGCAAGACGATTGATGTCAGCATTCCACCTGCTACCAATGAAGGCGACAAGCTACGGCTGCGCGGGCAAGGCCAAGCCAATAGCGGCGGCGAAGCAGGCGATGCCATTATTGAAATTCATGTCGAGCCACATGCCTACTTCGTGCGCAAGGACAATGATATTTTGCTGGAAGTTCCGATCAGCCTGCCGGAAGCATTGTCTGGCGCCAGCATCAAGGTTCCAACTGTTGATGGCCATGTGTCGCTGAAGGTACCTGCGGGGGCCAACACCGGCACAACCTTGCGCCTGAAAGGCAAAGGCATTCCTGTGAAAGGCTCACCCGGCGATATGCTGGTTAAGCTGAAAATCATGCTGCCGGAACCAGCGCCTGACGATTTGACAGAGGTTATTGAAAAATGGGCGAAGAAGAACGCCTACGATCCACGCAAGAAATTGGGCTGGAATTAAGCCTGAATTAACCATAACTGCACCATGAAAGTAATACGTTATTTGTAGAAATGCTCCAGTTTATGCTATGGTTTTTTATGGTATAAATGGATTTTAAGGAGGAATTGAATGTATGACATTTTAAAATCTACCGCGATTGCAACAGCCGCTCTGGCAAGCGCAACGAGCTTTGCTCCAGCCGATGCGAGAGTGTCACCGCATTACTCCCCTGCAGCTTCTGCGCCACTAAAAGTACTAACGGGTATGTGCAACGGCAAGTTAAACAATCTCTCAGACGCACAACAAGATTATTGCAAGAGTGGCACACGATCACAAGCGATAGAAGGTAGCTTTCAAGAAAAGCCCATTACCGATGCTATAAGAAAAGATTTAAATAGATACGCAGGCATCACCGATAGAAGCCACACATCGCTTGAGATTTGGAAAATAAAAGGCCGCAACGGTACTCAAGGCGCATTAACTGGCAACGTAACCGCTCGTTTCTTAACGTCATCACAAGCAACCGGTGCAGAAATAGTCTTGGTGTTTAACCCAGATACTAAGGAACAACCAAAACACAACTCCACTCCGCATTTTAAAATTCACTCTGAGTCCCCAGCACGCCGATGTGCCGGTCTTGCTAGTGCGGGCCTTAAGCTTATTGGTTTTGATCTGGGTTGTTGATAATACTGAATCGGCAACAAAAAAGCGGAGCATTGCTGCTCCGCTTTTTCTTTTCAGTGCAAACCCTATTAACGTGAATAGAATTCGATAACCAGATTTGGTTCCATCTGCACAGGGTACGGCACATCGGTCATTTCCGGTGTGCGGACGAAGGTGCCCTTCATTTCCTTGTGATCGACGGTCATGTAATCAGGCACGTCGCGTTCAGCCAGTTCTGCAGCTGTCAGCACGACTGCGAACTGCTTGGCCTTGCCGCGCAGTTCGATAATGTCGCCCGGCTTGACCTGGTACGAAGAAATATTCACGCGCTTGCCATTCACCAGCACATGGCCGTGATTGACGATCTGGCGCGCTGCGAAAACGGTCGCAGCAAATTTCATGCGGTACACGACGGCGTCCAGACGCTGTTCCAGCAACTGAATCAGGATTTCACCGTTGTTACCTTTACGGCGCATCGCTTCCTGATAATAACGGCGGAACTGACGTTCGCCGACATTGCCGTAATAGCCGCGCAGCTTCTGCTTGGCCATCAACTGGATGCCGTAGTCAGAAGGCTTGGTGCGGCGCTGGCCATGCTGGCCGGGGCGATATTCGCGTTTGTTGATTGGGCTCTTCGGACGGCCCCAGAGATTGACGCTCAGGCGGCGGTCGATTTTATACTTGGATTCGGCGCGTTTAGTCATTGTTCTAACTTTCTTTTTTAACTTCATTGTCCCGATAGTTCACACCTATTGGAGTGACGGATGCAGCCACGTTGGACTGGATCACATTCTCGGGAATGCGCGGTTTATAGCGGGTGGCCGGGGCCAGAGTCAAACAGATCATGGCTCCGCGGCTATTGCGTACTGGCGAAGTCCGTATTATGAAGAATAGTCTAACCCCTTCGATTCCCTCATATTCTGGAGCGCCCAATGGCCAAAATCCTCGAAAATATGTACCGTGCGCTGACGCTGGGCGCTGTTCTTGCCCTTATTATTGTCGTTGTGCGCCACGGCGAGGTTGTATCCGATGCCCCTTATTGGGGTCCGTTCTTTACCTTTTTGCATGTGCTGTCAGGCATTACCTGGATCGGCCTGCTGTACTACTTCAATCTGGTCCAAATCCCGACTATGCCAAAAATCCCGGCTGAACTGAAACCAGCCGTTGGTAAGTTCATTGCACCAGAAGCGTTGTTCTGGTTCCGCTGGTCTGCTCTCGCCACCGTTGTTACCGGCCTCGTTGTTGCGACGCTGAACGGCTATGTCCATGAAGCAATGACCTTCGCGCCCGGCATGACCCGCACGATTGGTATCGGCATGTGGCTTGGCCTGATCATGGCTTTCAATGTCTGGTTCATCATCTGGCCAAACCAGAAGAAAGCTTTAGGGATCGTCGAAGCTACTGCAGAGGCAAAAACCAAAGCCGCGCGCGTTGCGATGCTGGCATCGCGCACCAACTTCGTTTTGTCCCTGCCGATGCTGTACTGCATGGTAACAGCACGGTTGGTTGGATAAAAAACTGATCAGTGGTCAGAGAACAAGAGAGTCTTCTCTCTCTTTTTTCTCCGGCCACTTTTTCTCTTCTTTTATCCCACATGCCGCATCTGGCGATATTCCTCGCTTTGCATTTCCATCAGGCGGCTGAGGGTGCGCTGGAAGGCAAAATTGTGCTCACCGCCTGGCCCTAACCTTTCCGGGCGTTCTTCGGCGGCCATAAAAAATTTCACTTTGGCTTCATACAATGCGTCGATCAAAGTTATGAAACGCAGTGTTTCATTACGACGGTCAGCCGTCAGCTTCGGAACATTATCCAGAATAACGGTATGTAGGCATTTGGCGATTTCCAGATAATCGGCTGCGCCCAAAGCCTCAGTGCACAGCTCCTCAAAATTGAAAAAGCCGACACCTTTGGCGGCATGCACAATCTTTAAGGTGCGGCCTTGCACCGGCAGGATGATCGTCTCTGGCTGCGCCTCATCTGTCAGTTGCAAGAAAATGCCCTGCAGCTTGCGTGTAGCGTCCTCCCCCAGCGGATGGAAATAATTCTGCAGGCTGCGGAGTTTTTCATAGCGGTGGTCGACATCGCCGTTCAGGCAATGCACCACCATTTTCTGCTTAATCAGTTCGATGAAAGGCAGGAACCGGTCACGCTGCAATCCATTTTGATAAAGCGCATCCGGACGCCAGTTGGATGTCGACACAATAATGACGCCGGCGTCGAACAAAGCTTCGAACAAACGCCCTAAAATCATTGCGTCTGCAATATTACTGACATGAAATTCATCAAAGCAAAGTAGCTGCGTTTCCGCTGCGATGGATTTGGCGACATGCGGCAAGACATCGGCGACGCTTTGCATTTCATGCAGGCGCTGATGAATTTCCAGCATGAATTGATGAAAATGCACGCGGCGTTTTTTCTCGACCTTCGATGCCGCAAAAAACAGATCCATCAGCATGCTCTTGCCGCGCCCGACATCGCCGTAGAGATAAAGGCCTGAATGCGGCAATTGATTACCGGTTCGCGTCCACCCCAACCGACTGAAAAAACCCGGCGCGGCGTCGCTTACACCCTCAATCTCCACCGCAAAGTTTTCCATAACAGAAATGGCTTCGGACTGGGCAACATCTGGCCGCAAATCCCCCTGAGCCAAAGCTGACTCGTATAGCATGCGCAAGGTTGATCGAGTCGGGCTCAAAGGCACAAAATCCCACGGAAAAGGGCTCAGAAAGAGCGCTGTTTTGGTTAAGAAAAGACCCATTTGTCAAGCGCATATAAGCATGGCATAAATTTCCCGCAGTGCAATATCATTCGCAGGCCCTTCAAACAGTTCAACCTCATTCATCCAAGGAAGACGACATCATGGCCAAGACTAACGCTGTTTTCGATCTCATTAAAAAACATGACGCAAAATATGTCGATCTGCGCTTTACCGATCCGCGCGGCAAATTACAGCACGTGACCCAGCATATCGATACGATCAATGAAGATGTTTTTGAAGAAGGCCTGATGTTTGACGGATCAAGCATCGCCGGATGGAAAGCGATCAACGAGTCTGACATGACCTTGATGCTTGACGCCGCGACCGCCGTCATGGACCCCTTCTATGCCGAACCAACCGTCGCCGTTTACTGCGATGTGTATGAACCCTCAACCAACAAGCCTTATTCGCGTTGCCCGCGTTCCATTTCCAAAAAAGCGGAACAATATCTGGTCAAGTCCGGCATCGGCACCAACGCATTCTTCGGACCCGAAGCTGAATTTTTCGTATTCGACGATGTGCGCTTCTCCACCGATCCACACAACACGTTCTTCAAACTGGATTCGGAAGAAGGCCCCCATAACAGCGGCACAGAATTTGCTGAAGGCAATCTGGGCCACCGTCCGCGCGTCAAAGGCGGCTACTTCCCGGTAAACCCGGTCGACAGCGGCCAGGATCTGCGCGGCGAAATGCTGACAGTCATCAAGCAGATGGGCGTCGAAGTTGAAAAACATCATCATGAAGTTGCGGCATCGCAGCATGAACTCGGTATCAAATTCTCGACGCTGGTGAAATGCGCCGACAATATGCAGATCTATAAGTATGTTGTGCATAATGTTGCGGCGACCTACGGCAAGACGGCTACCTTTATGCCGAAGCCAGTCTTCGGTGATAACGGTTCGGGCATGCATGTCCACCAGTCGATCTGGAAGGGTAAAACCCCTATGTTCGCTGGCAAGGAATATGCTGGCCTGTCGACAATGGCGCTTTACTACATCGGCGGCATCATCAAGCACGCAAAGGCACTGAACGCCATCACCAACCCGACCACCAACAGCTACAAGCGTCTGGTGCCGGGTTATGAAGCGCCGGTGTTGCTGGCTTATTCTTCGCGCAACCGTTCTGCCTCATGCCGTATTCCGCATGTTGGCAGCCCGAATGGCAAACGCGTTGAAGTCCGCTTCCCTGATCCATGTGCCAATCCGTACCTCGCCTATGCAGCGATGCTGATGGCGGGTCTCGATGGCATCAAGAACAAGATCCATCCCGGTGAAGCATCGGATAAAGACCTGTATCATCTGCCGCCGAAGGAACTGGCCAAGATCCCGACAGTTGCGGGCTCGCTGGCCGAAGCCATTCAGGCGCTGGAAAAAGATAACGCCTTCCTGCAACAGGGCGGCGTCTTCACGCAGGACATGATCGATAGCTATCTCGATCTGAAGAAAGAAGAATGGGACCGTTTCCGTATGGCCCCGCATCCGATCGAATACGATATGTACTATTCGTACTAAGGATCGGCATTAACCAAGTAAAACGCGGGCGAACTTCGGTTTTCCCGCGTTTTTTATTGGGAATGACATGTGATCTTTATCTGGTCTATAATCGCCAAACTTAAACTTATATTTAAAAAATCTGATAACATACTAGGCACATATTATGACCATTGATATTCAAGCGATTGCCACCGCCGGTGAAGCCCTGCTCACCCAAGAAAAAATTACGCGCAGAAAATTCAGAGGGCGTGAAACCGCGCAAATCCGAAAAGACAGAGAAGCATTACAACCTCTTGAAAGTGCTCTTCTCTATTTAGAAGCAGCTTCATGTAATAAACTGAAGACTTACGGCACCACCAAGAAGCAATCCGTCTTATCCAAAAGACCTACGAGACGTACAGATGGTCCTACAGTCGAAATATACAGCTTGACCGTTTATGCCACCGGCAAGAATTCAGAAAAATATAACGATAACGAGATTGACATACGCATAGACGGCGATTCTTTTGCGCTCTACATCCCGAGACCAAAAGACGCGCAAACACCTTATACTTTAATGCGCGCTACAAGAAACGATTCTGAACTATTCGTGAAACTTTTGTGTCCAATTTTGGAATTTGCCATAATAAATGGCACTTTTCCTAAAGATCCCATTGAACCGCCCGCTGATATATTAGTTCGTCCTGAAATCGACGCGATTATCAAAAAAACACAGGAGAAAATGAGAAGGGCTGAAAGCGAAGCTCAAGTTCGAACTGAAACTGCAGATTTAGATTACGATACAAGAAACACACAACATGAAGCGGCAATTGCAGAATTATGGGTAAAAGCCGAACCCTACATCACAGGATTAAAACGATTGTGCGCGCTAAGCGATGGTCGTTTGAAGTACGAAAAGGGGTGGAGTTGCGCCCAAACCAATCCAAGAGACGATTCCCACAATCCACCTAGGGTCAGCCTCACTCTTAACATTGATAACGGCTGGCATATTACGGATGACGGTCAAGGACACACATCAAAAGCACCCACAATTTCTATGCAAGATAATCGCGTTACCGTCAGTGATCTGGCCAAATGGGATGAAGGCTTTAGGTATGCAAGATTAAGTTCAAGCCAAAATCAGACTCCTTACTATGCCGTAGATACAACATTGGGCGATCCAGAAGCGGTCGATAAGGTCATGCGTGCTGTCTATGTTATGGCGCGACGGGCAAATGTAATTCCAGGCCTCGCATAATAGAAAACGGGCGTTGGGTAATTCGGACTTCCCCCTTATTTTTGGTTTGTCGTAGAGAAATTTAAACGCAGGGAAACCAAATTTCCCCGCGTTTTTTATTGCAGCGAGTGAGTTAACACCGGATGTTTATGCTGGGCTCGCACTACCGGAAACACTTGCTTGACAAGATCAAGAACGGTCTCCCTGCTAAACCCTTTCTCTGTGCAAATATCATGACTATATTTCTTCAAGAGGCCATAAACATCTTGGGCGGCCTGAAGTGGGTTGGCGACATTATAGAGCCGTGCTGAAATAAGCGCATCTTCGCCGTCGCACAACGCTAGCAAATATCCTTTGCCTCGCACATCGCGCATTATAACAGTTCCATTAGAAGCGTCTGTCATCCAATAGGGAGAAGGCAAATAAGCGGCGCTCGTAGCCGAGGCATCAACTTCAAATTTTTCATCCCAGCCTATAACAAAAACACCGTCTTGATTGGTGATAATCGTATAGTCGACAGGCCTCTGATCTGAAGTAGAACTTGCGGATGTTACAGCCGTACTGCTTGCGACCGAAGATTGTTCAGAAGCACCGCTGCTACTTGTACCGCTAGTTGCCTGATCTTGGGAGGTCGCAGGTGTCGTCATCATGCCGGCGGCAAATGCCAAAGCTTTAATAGTTTGATTAAATCTCGTCATTTTGTTGCCCACTCAAAATATAAATAGAAAATTACTAAAATTGATACTTGCCTGCAACCTGAACACCGGGGCAAAAGAACGCTCTTATTTCTTAATAAGGTGATTTTAGCGCCTATTATTCGGGCTTGATCTCAGCGTAACAAACTTCTAAAACCTGACCACCTCACGCAAAACTGGACGCGTAGCTCAGCGGTAGAGCACTACCTTGACATGGTAGGGGTCACAGGTTCAATCCCTGTCGCGTCCACCAATTTAGGCCCCCAAATGGGCCTTAAAATCCCCCATACCCTCATCAAAAATCCATCACGAAAACCAGGAAATAGCAGAGAATTTCGTCGTATTAACCATAATCCATACCCCTAATGTGTAAGTAGTTATCCAAAAACACGAAAAGTAATTCCGTCATTTTTGCGGTTACACATGTGTGCTATATTCCTTTCCACACGCAGTTCAATAAGACCTGCAAAATTATTTAAGAAAAAAATTTTAACGGAGGACCCTATGCTCGAAGTTGAAAATTTAGAAGATAGCCTTGTTGAACTTCTGCCTTTTGGCAGCTTCCCGGCTTGGGGATTAAAAGATATCCAGAAAACCGAACTGCCCGAATTCGAAAGCAACTCGGAACTTTTCATTATGTAAGCAGGCCCACCTAAAGACCTTTGTTTCCCCCCTTTTCAAATTAAAAATTTATAATTTCATCCTGTAGCCTGCGTTTTTCACAACAATAGGGAATGATATGCGCAGGATTTTACTGGCTGGCTGTTTTAGTCTGTCCATCTTTTTCTTTCTTCCCGGAATCCTATTCGCCGCTAACGCGCCCCGGCCTGAGAACGAGCAACAGAAAATTGAGTATCTGTTGAATGCTATAGCCTCATCCGACCTGACTTTCATCCGCAATGGCAAGGAATATAAGGGGCCGGACGCCAAAGCTCATCTGGAAAAT
>Ga0206916_1072_pt1 | contig 20570 bp, 20 predicted proteins | sample Alteio_BWOrgHeat_71_FD_152957 | JGI IMG/M metagenome (GOLD analysis project Ga0206916, IMG submission 152957) | Enriched cells from forest soil in Barre Woods Harvard Forest LTER site, Petersham, Massachusetts, United States -... | ecosystem: Environmental > Terrestrial > Soil > Temperate forest >... | reverse complement strand
TCTTTTCGATCGCCTCGACAACTTCGTAAGTTTCTTCCAGCGTGTAGGGTGCGATGGTCTGGAATGTCTGTTCCAAATCCCATGGGCATCCGCTTTTCGGATCGCGCAACCGCGCCATGACATCCAACAGTTTATCGAGCGCTTTGCTCATAACAAATCCTTTCTTACCTGATAGAGATGATAGCCATAAAGGCGCGTATTAACCGGCTGCAGCCAATCGGGCGGTTGGTTCTTCTGTAGCCTTTCGTAAAGCATAGGCGCTTCGCCGGGTTTTAATGGTGGTAAATCTGTCAGCGGTTTGCATATCGCAACCAGATCAAACTGATGCCGCTTGGCAATGTCTTTAGCGGCGTCCATACTTTGCGTACCGAAGAAAGTCTGGTTGTCGATAAATTTATTCTGCGATGGGTAGTTATTGAGGAAATCAATTCTTAGATCACTGTAAAACAGCATGCGCGACGAGTCAGAGCCCGGCACCATTAACAAGGTATTCTTGCTATAATGCTGATTGAGGAACTGCCCGAAAGCGACATTGTTACAATAGTCCGGCAGGGTCTGAACTTTGGCTGGATAAAGCAGGACCTGCGATAGAAAAGGCGCGTCGCTATTCAGTGCGGGCAGCAACAACATCCAGAAGGGGCCGAGGGCGATAAAGATGGCAGTGGATTTAAGGCTGTAACTTCCATTGCGAACGAGGCGCGATTTTATTTTTTGCCATGCCCATAGCAGCCAGGCGCAGGCCACCGTCATCGCGTGATGGTAGTATCGCGCGATGACTTCGGCCATGCTGCCGGATATAAGTGTAAAGCCAAGATAAGAGAGGTAAAGTGCGCGGCGGCGCGGACTTTTGGTTTGGATGACGGCGTAAAGCGATGCCCCTAGAGCAATCAGGCTTGGCGCCAATAGGCCGATGAAATCGATCCTATCGGCAGCGGCTTTGTATAACGGCCAAGCTTCCGCATGTTCCTTAAAGGCAAGCGCGCGTTCAGCCGGAGAGAGAGCTGCTGCAGGCCCATCTAGCATTTGTGGAAAGACGAATATGAGGGCCGCACTTATGACGCCGCCAGCAAAGATCGTGGCGATAATGCTATAAAGTTTCTGTCTGTCAAAATACCGCAGGATAAAATTCTGAGCGGCAAAAAATATGGCGGCCGCCGCAGTCAGAATTGGCCCTAACAATGACGGTTCAGCAAAAGAAATGCTGAACCATTTTGCCGGTGGTTGATGTAGGGGCAGCAAGATTAAGCTCAACAAGGTTGCCCAGATCATCGCCTGCGCCGTTTGTGCCGCCATTCGCGGACGATTAAAGCATGTGGCAAGCACCGATAGTATTAGCACGGCGCCTGCGATAAGGGGAAAACCCTCGATGCCGACGGCTAGCAATAAGCCAATAGCCATGCCCATAAAGCGGGGCGGGGCAGGGGAGGATACACCGCCTGCAATGCGTGCAGCGGCGCCAAATAATAGCAACACAAGGATAACATACCATGCGTGGTGACTGACTTCGCCGCTGTGGAATCCCGACATCGAGAATGGTTTATAATTCATCACGGATGTGAACATGAGGAACAAAATAATCAATCGCGCATGTTTCTTGCCAACAAGCGGCCGCGCGAAATAAGGCGCAATAACAAACAGGACGGCCAGTTCCATCAGCGGCGCGATCAGCGCGGCGACCAAGGCCGCTTGCCGTTGGTTCATAAAATTCTGGCAAAACAGAATGACGGCGGCAAAAGGTATATCCACCAGCCGTGTCCACAGAGTTTGAAAACCTTCCGGCGCATTAACGCGTGTAATAGTGCGGTCATACCAATCCGCACCATTAACCCAGTTCAAAACTTGCAGCATACGAACGTGATCGTCATAGCCGGTAAGCACACCTGCAAACACGCCGCCATGGTTAAAGCAGCAGCAGGCAAAAGCGGCATAAAACCACACCAGCCATGGCACGCCGTAATAAGGTGGCTTGAAAATCCAATTTATTAATTCTTTGGTACGCTTCATTGGGGCGCTTCGTTGAGCGCGGATTTATTTACTTCGTATAGGACATATCGGGTCGGCTCATTCATCAGGTCAACGCGCTTCAGCCATGGAGGCGCTTTGCCTTGTGCCAGTACCTCCATAAACATTGGCACGCGTTGCAGGCTTGAACTGATGCCCTTAACCGACAGCGGTAAATAAGGACACAGTGCGATAAGGTCAATGCCATGATTAATCGCAATGATCTTGGCTGTAGATGTGTCCTGTGTCTGGAAGAAAGCATCATTCTCAAGGAACTTATCGCCGGATGGAAAGTTCGCAAGAAAATCAATATGCAACTCAGTGTTCAGCAGAAAGGCAGCGGAGTCATTGCCAGGAACGATTAGGTTTTTATCTTTGCTGTAATGCGCATTGATGTAGTTTGTGATGCCGGGAATACCGCAAGCGTCCCATGGCCCCATAACTTTAGCAGGGAAAAAAACCACTTGGGTTAGAAACGGCGCGTCCGCTTCCATTGCCGGTAGTAACAGCATCCAGAACGGGCAGAGGATGACAAAAACGCCAAGCGAAGCCAGTGCGTAGTTGGTGTTTTTCGGCAGGCGCTGCCGAATATTTTTCCATGCCCAAAGCAGCCAGACCGAAGCTGTCGTCATCGCGTGATGATAATAACGCCAGTATAATTGCGCCATGCCTCCGGCCAAAACTGCAAAGCCTGCATAGGATAAATACAAAATCCGGCGGCGGTTATTTTGCGTCGAGCGTACCGCCACGATGCTGGAAATAAGCGCCAGCAAAAGCGGCATGGCAAGGCCGATAAATTCCAGCGGCGTATTGGCGAGTTGATACATAAACCAGGCTTCGGGATGCTGATGCAGGGCCATGTTGAGCTCGGCCGGTGACAGGGCGGCACCTGCGCCGCGTAGCATTTGTGGGAAAGCGGTGATTAATCCCACACCAAAGGAAGCGGCAATAACGGCAAGCGTCATGAGGCTCAAAACTCTATGCCGCTTGAGAATTTGCAGCACAAAAATTTCCAGAGTCAGAAACGCAGCTGCGGATCCTACAAGAATGGGGCCGAGGATGGAGGGCTCAGCAAAAGATACTTCAAATAATAACGCCGGCGGTTGGTTCATTGGCACCAGCAATAACGTGAACAGAGCGCCAAGCCCCATAGCCTGCGCGCCGCGTCTGGCAAGTGACGCGTTGTTAAAGGCCCATGCCAAAGCGGCTAGAATCCCGGCTGTTCCTGCGACCATGGGGAAGCCTTCGATGCCGACAGCAAGCATAACGGCAATGGCGATGCTCATGACAAGCGCAGGTGACCTGCCGCGCACATTCACGGCGATACGTGCAGCCGCACCAAACATCAGAATGTTTAGGATAATATACCAGGCGTGATGCCCCACTTCGCCGGGATGAAATCCTGACAGCGTAAATTTTTTCTGATTAAGGACTGATGTAAATAACAGGAACAGCGCCATCAGCCGCGCATAGTTTTTGCCGACCAGTGGCCGCGCGAAATAAGTTCCTGCAGCAAAAAGTATGGCGAGTTCAGTAAAGGGAATAACTACTGAAGCAATCAGCATCGCCGCTTTCTGTGTAACGAATTGCTGGGCTATCACTATTACGATAGCTATCGGAATATCGACGATGCGCGTCCATATGGTGTGAAAACCTTCCGGCCAATTGGCGCGCAGGATGTTGTGCTCGTACCAGCCTTGGCCATTGATCCATTGCAGGACCTGCACCATACGAACCTGATCATCGAAGCCAATCATGCGGCCCGTTAAAGGACTGTCGCCGTGGAGATAGATAAACAGACAGACAAAAGCATAAACCCATATCAGCCACGGCACGCCGTAGTAGGGCGGTTTGAAAAACCAGTTCAAGAGTTTTTTCGTTTTCTTCATCGCTGTCCCTAAACGCGCCAGAGCGGCGCCCGGTTTGGCGCTATTTCACCTATCGTCTTCATACACAAATTATTGCCTTTGCAGGGAATGGGGCCCGTAAGATGGACGCAGGGCGAGCATGTGAAATTGCTGTAGAGAGTTTTCTCAACCAGCTCTTCGATAGGCCGCAACCTTTGCGCCGGGTTGGTTGGCCCCCAGAATGACCGGCACGGAATTCCAAGCAATCTGGCGATATGCAGTAACCCTGAATCAACCGACCAAAATTCATCAAGGTTAATGAAAGATGCCGCAGCTTCCTTCAGGCTTAGTTTGCCGCATAGATTGCTAAAGCTCGCCTTGGGCAGAGACTCCTGCGCTGTGCTGATGAAATCTTCCGCGGCTTTTTTATTTTTCTCCGATCCGAGTAACAGGATGCGGCATTGTTCATCACCGCTTTGGCGTTTGAGAAGCTCCGCCCAGACAGACGCAGGCATCATGCGTTCCGGCGCAAAGTCTGATGTGAAGGCAGCGATACCGATAGATCTCGTATTATCTTTGGACTCAAGTGGCTTAGGCAGGGTTTTTTGTAACTGTTCTGTACATAGGCCGATAGCGGGGATGGCGGCGCCTACTAATGTCGCAAGCTGATCATAGAACACATAAATAGGAGCAAAGACATTGAAGGAGATCGCTTCGGTATAGGCCAGAGCGCGATAGCGTTCTTCGGGTTTCACCAGCCCTAACCGCCTTTTGGCTAGCGTCAGCGTGGTGAATACGGCAGCCAGAAGGCTGTTGGCCTCCAGATCAATACAAATATCAGCTCTGAAACTAACTTTTAAGGCATATATGGCACTCTGAAGCAGGGTTATGGGCGATTTGTCATCAATAACCGCATATTGATCAAAAATACCAGTGAGTTCGGCATAAATCTTGGTGTCGGTTGTGCAGACAAGTGTGAAGATCGCTGCAGGCGCTGCCCGTCGCATCGCCAGCAAGGCAGGCATAGCAATGATCAGGCTGCCACCCCCTTTTAGCTTGAGGAAGATGTGGTGCCGGGCTTCGCGGTTACTGGCAGGGAGAAGGGTGGTTGCCACCCGCGCTAGTGGTGCCAGGATCAGTAACAAGAGCGGCCCGACTAGCCGGTCTATGTGGCGCAGAAAGCGGATATTCATCGGTGGGGCGGCCTTACCAGAGCTTAGAACCCATAGTCTTTGCCACGCAAAGCGGAGTCGCGGCAATCAGCAATAAGTCAATTCAATCCAGGCTTGTGGATAGATTGGAGGTCTTGTTTCACCGCGTTCATTAGTCGCATAAGATATATTATGTTAAATAAGTGATGAGTTGAAGGGGGCTAAAAGGTGTGTTTTTGCTTAGTGAAAAGCAATAGTGGTTGCTAAGGATGCTGTCAGCCTCTATGACAGCTTTTATATAAAACTAATTGAAGGATTTAAACAATGTCTACCCCTAACGACATAAATTCATTTGTACACGAAGTAACCGCGAATGAGGCATTTCATAATGTGGTTACCAACCCTATTACCCCAATTGCCGCTTTTGTGCTGGTCTCGGCCACTCTATGTGTCGGAATCGCAATGTGCTCAAACATTAAAAAGTCGGATGCTGACTGCCTTCGAGAACGACAAGCCAGACGATTGCATACACCGCGGTATTTATAAGTATAAGGCAGTTTAGGTACAATTTCGTCCAGTGATGCCACCAAATACACTGGATCGCTTTACCTCAAATCCTTCACCACACTCAACGGTACGCCCATACGCTCAATGCGGATGATGTCTTTGCCGGGGCGCATGTTCTGGCACATCCAGCGCGTGGTAGAGAGAAAGAACTCGGCTGGTTCATTCGCGACTACGGGTTGATAGTCCGGCGGTAGATAGATCATCGCGGCGTCCCATGGGCCGCAGATAGCGATGCGATAAATTTTTCCCGGCGGCACGCCGCCTTCCTTGTTGACGGTATCCTGAATGCGCTGCGCTGCTTCTTTGAAGGATGTGCCCCAATAATCCAGTTCGTATTTGCCGTAAGCGCCCGCCACCCCGCCGGTCAGCCGGTTGGCATAAATATATTCGTAGGGATGCAGCTGCGCCATAATGGTGATCTGTGTGAAAACAAAAATCGTAAAGAGGCTGTAAAGACTTAGCGCTATCAGTTTTTGCGACCATGTATGGTCAAACTCCGCCACGGCCCATTTGAAAAGATGATGTGCGGTTAAAGCCGCGATGATGCAGATAATCGGCACCGCAAACATGAAATGCCGAACCGCATCATAAAGCGCTGGATGATGCAGCATGGCGTAACCAACAGGAACAAAACCCATCAGACTGATGAGTAGCAAAGCCTGCCTTTGTGGTTGCCGCAGCTTGCGCCAGATAAAAGGCATGGTCGGGATGCTGGCCAGTAATAACAAAAGAATAAGTTCCGGCAATTGGATGCCGAAATAAACCGGTACGTAAAACCATGGCAACTGTGTTGAGCGGTGGATCACGCCGTTCAGCAACACTTCGACATCCTGCGGGAAATTGCTGAATTCACTCAGCGCCCGTAACGGATTGGTGATGGGCGCTTGCTGCGCCCAAGGCCAGCAGATCAGCATCACAATATAAGCGATAACTGTGACGGGAAGCACAAGCCGGAATCCGTAATTCAGTAACGTTATAAAGCTGGTCCGCAAAGTTGTAGTGTTGGGTTGTTTGATAAAGGGCAGTAAAGGCCATAAACCCATTGGCACTAGCCAGAAAATCAAAACCATTATGCCCCCTACCCTAACGCCCAGCGTCAGACCGAGGACGATGCTGAGTTTGATAATCAGTCCCCATTTCGGACGCAGCAGATCGCTCATGCAACGCGCCATAAAATAAAGCGTCCAGATCAGGCCGGTGGCGAAGGGAATATCCTTTGGGTTGTTAAACATGTGCCCGTAATAAACCGGCGTCAGGATCAGGAAGATAAGCGCGATGAGTCCGACTGTATTGCCGCCGATAAACCGTGCCAGCCGCCATGTGCCCCACAGGCCCAGCAAGCCAAAGAAGGCGTTTACCAGATGCCGCGTTTCATAGGTGCTAAATGGTGTGTAATGATCAATCAGCGAGGCAAGCCCGTCAAACATACCGCCGTAAAGATAGAGATTGAAAATCTGGGCGTAGCGCTGATCTTTGAAGCCGGAGAAATAATAATCGACAACGGCTTGCCCATACTGGCTCTGCAGTTCCTCGTCCCAGGTAATACCGTAATGCCGAAAAGTCAGCAGGATGATGGCGGCAACGGCGCACAAAATAGCTTGCGCCGCGATACGGTAGGTGCTGTTGCTCAGTTGCGTCAGCATTCAATCACCAGACCGTCATGCGCGGGCCAGACCCCGGAAGGTAGTTTGGCCAGTAATTTGGCATAGTCCAGCGTATTATTCATATGTGTCAGATAGGCGCGCTCTGGCTTCACTCGTGCGATCCATTGCAGGGTTTGTTCCAGATGCGAATGGGTCGGATGCGGTTTTTCGCGCACGCAATCAACGACCCACACTTTGATGCCTTTCAGCATGTTAAAAGCTACTTCATCGAGCTCGTGAACATCAGTTGAATAGGCGAAATCGCCGAAACGAAGTCCAAGCGATTGGCCGTGACCGTGATTTTGTACAAAAGGCTGCACAGAAATGGCGCCGACATTAAACGGGCCATCAATAATATGTTCAATGATGCCGGGCTTATAGAACTCGCCTGGTTTTTTGTTGCCTTCAAAGATGTAGGAGAATTTAACCTTCAATTCTTCCATCGTCTCTGCGTCGGCATAAATATCCATAGGTCTTTGTGTCAGCCAGTTCAGGCTACGGATATCATCAATGCCGTGTGTGTGGTCAGCATGCGTATGCGTGTAAATCACAGCTGTCAGGTCTTTCAGATTACAGTCCAAAAGCTGTTGCCGCATATCCGGCGAGGTATCCACCAATAAGGAAGTGCCGCCCTGCTCCACTAAAATCGACACGCGGGTGCGGCGATTGCGCGGATCATTCGGATCGCATGCGCCCCAATCGTTGCCGATTAAGGGCACGCCGCCTGATGTTCCGCAGCCGAGGACAGTTATTTTCATGATGGCCGCGTAACTTTTGTAAACAACCGAAAAAAATTCTCGGTCGTTTGCCGTGCGATTTCTTCCGGACTGACTCCTTTGATTTCTGCCAATACGCGGGCGGTATCCACAACATAGGCGGGTTCACACGGCTTGCCGCGATGGGGCTCCGGCGCCAGAAACGGCGAGTCCGTTTCAACCAGTAAACGGTCCATAGGCACATCGCGCGTGATGTCACGAAGTTCCTGCGATTTCTTGAAAGTCAGGATGCCCGACAGGGAGATGTAGAAACCAAGCGCTAAAGCTTCTTCAGCCAGAATGCGGCGTGAACTAAAGCAGTGCAGAACGCCTTTTGGCTTCCCCTGCCCCGTTGTTTCTTCGCGCAAAATGCGCGCGGTGTCTTCTTCGGCATCGCGGCTATGAATAATGATCGGCAAGTCTGTAGCAATACCGGCGCGGATATGCTCGCGGAAACTTTCATGCTGACGGTCATGTGCTCCGTGATTGTAAAAGTAATCAAGGCCTGTCTCGCCGATGCCGACAACCTTGGGGTGCGCTGCCAGCTTAACCAGATCATCCGCAGTCAGGGTTTCGCCTTCCTCGCTGACATGATGCGGGTGAACGCCGACGCTGCAAAAAACATCGTCGAATTTTTCGGCCGTTGCGCGCACCTGATCAAACTCCCGCCGCGTAGTGCCAATATTAACCATGCGCGCCACGCCTGCCTGCCGCGCACGGGCGACAACACCCTCGCGATCTTTAATAAGGGCTGGGTAATCCAGATGGCAGTGACTATCTATAAGCATGGTAATTCCGAAAGTAAAAGTAGCCTTGCCGCCATCAGTTTCCAAGTGCTAAGGGTAGAGCATAATATGGCTTATATTTTAGGAATATACCATGCCCTTAGATATGCAAGAATCGATTGAGAATAATTTTGGGTTTGATCGAAATTTTATTTTTGCCTCTTCCGATATTCGGCTTTTAATAGAATGGAAAATGCATAAGCAGTCGTTGCTTTGCCGTCGGCCGGATAGTTCAGAAACCGCGGCCTACGTAGAAGCGCTTACAACGGAAGATCGTTTCTACGAGCGAATGAATCTGTTGCATAAAATACCTTTTAAAGTTTCTCTGGAAAAGAATGGTGAGCTTGTTTGGGGTATAGCATTTGAGGAATCTCATTTGCGGCAAATTACTCAGTTAACAAAAGCCTATCAGCTTGCTGCTTCTTTTAATATAGCTGAGCTGTTTCCTGAACGAGAAGCTAAAGCTTTCGTTGATCAACTGGAAATCTATGCTCGTGAATCTATCAAGATTCATCAGCCTTCTCATGGTCATTATCCTATTGCGTATGAGTTCCATACTATGGAGCGGAGCGCTGAGTATTTTCATGTCGATATTATTAATGCAAGCGTAAGAACTTTTAAATACGGGACTATCATAGCACCATTTGCTGCATGTGCGCTTGTGCCATCGAAGAGCAAGAGCAATCAATATGAATGTTTAGATGCGAGCCAATTGGTAGAAATGCAGCCTGGAGATATCCTTTTGGCCCGTGATCCTCATATTGAAGGATTTGGAAAATGCAGGCTCGCGGTTAAAACATATTGCTTTAGCTAGCGTGAGTAGAACTATTATTTAAGTTATTGGATTTTCGTGGAACAACCTTTATCTGAAAATTTTGACTTTCCTAGGGCTTCGGTTCTCTGTTCAACCGATAGGAAGATATTAGGTCGCTTTAGGGAAACTGGAAAATCAGTTGTTTATCGGCGGCCAAAACTTGCGTCTGAAATTTCTGCTTATGTGAACGAAATTTGCACCGATAAACGCCATTTTGAAAAAATGCATAATTTGGATGAGTTATTGCTTGTCGTCGAAATAGCAGATGATAAAATTATTTACCGCCCTTCGACTTCGGGAGTCGTGCAGGAAAAGATTTCGCAGCTTGGACTGCCTCCTACTATTTATGACTTATCAGAAATCTTCTGGGAGAAAAATGCTGAGGCCTTTGTGAACGATCTAGAGGTACGCATTCGCGAAGATGCTCAGTGTGTTTCCGAAACACCGGATCATTTAGTTATGCTGTTCCGTACCGCGGGAACGCCAACTTTAAAATTTCATAAGGATCGCTGGCCTGTTCTTGGAACTAACTATGGAGTCGCCGGTACTGAATTTGGTGAAGAGAAAGATTTTATCCCCGCTCTTTTTGCACATGGCGACGAAAAGGATTTTTTTCCTAAAAAAGGTGCGGCTCTCTATCAACTTGCGGCTGGTGATATAAGTATTCTCAATATACCGCATCGTTCTGGAACTTGTGGCGATGAAAATCAGTATAGATTATGGGTAGGCCTTTATAGTGCCTTAGGTAGCTAAAGATTCCGGTTCAACGTACCGTGGGAATATTCCTTCCGGTGCAGGTAACGGAGTGCCGGGTTTTAGGGCATACTCTTTCGTTAGATGCGTAAAGTCGCGCTCATCCGCAGGCACTGCCAGCTGATCCAACATTTTATTCATTGCATTTGGCATGAAGGGCTGAATGAGGATGGCAAGATATCGTATAGTTTCTGCCAGTACGTACAGAACTGTTTCCATGCGCGCTGTATCGGTTTTCTTTAGAGCCCAAGGCGCTTGTTCGTCGACATAACGATTAGCGTCACCGATAACCAGCCACAGATGATCGAGCGCTTTATGAAAGGCCTGAACGTCAAGCTCGCCCCTGACTTGTCCTAGTAAAGCCTGTGCTTTACCAAGCAATGCGTTGTCCGCATCTGTGAAGGCGCCGCAATTCGGTACTTTCGCGCCACAATTCTTGCCGATCATGGAAAGCGAGCGCTGCGCCAGATTGCCGAGGTCATTGGCAAGCTCGCTGTTAATACGGCGCATCATGGTGGTGCGCGAGAAATCGCCGTCATTGCCGAACGGCACTTCGCGCATCAGGAAGTAGCGCGTCTGGTCGAGGCCGTAGGTTTTCAGCAACTCATACGGATCGATAACATTGCCGACGGATTTGGAAATTTTCTGACCTTCATTGGTCCACCAGCCATGGGCGAATACGCGTTTGGGTACCGGCAGATCGGCCGCCATTAAAAAGGCAGGCCAGTAGACAGCGTGGAAGCGCAGAATATCCTTGCCCACCATATGTAAATCGGCGGGCCAGTATTTTTTGTAGCTCTCCGCATTTGTGTCGGGATAACCAACACCGGTCAGGTAATTGGTCAGTGCATCCAGCCAGACATACATAACATGTTTGGGTTCGTTCGGAACGGCGACGCCCCATGTCAATGCTGTGCGCGAAACCGATAAATCACGCATGCCGGATTTGACAAAGCTGATAACTTCATTGCGGCGAGATGTCGGCAGGATGAAATCCGGATGCTCATCATAGAATTTCAGCAGCCGGTCGCCCCAGGCCGATAGCTTGAAAAAGTAACTGGGTTCTTCCACCCATTCGCATTCCGCGCCGCTGGGTGCAATTTTTTTGCCGGTCGGTGTTGTCGTCAATTCATCTTCGCCGTAATAAGCTTCGTCACGCACGGCGTACCACCCGGCATATTTGCCGAGGTAAATTTCGCCGCGCTTCAGCAACTCGTTCCACAATACCTGACAGGCTTCTTTGTGGCGCTGTTCCGTGGTGCGGATAAAGTCAGAGTTCGAAACATTCAGGGCCTTGACCAGCTCGCGGAAATTTTGTGAGACTTTGTCGGTAAAAGCCTGCGGGTCGATGCCTGCCGCCGCCGCTGATTTTTCGACCTTCTGGCCGTGTTCATCGGTGCCGGTCAAAAACATGACATCATAGCCGTCCAGCCGTTTGAACCGCGCCATAACGTCGCAGGCCAGAGAGGTATAAGCATGGCCGATATGCGGCACGTCATTGACGTAATAAATCGGGGTGGTGATGTAATAGGGCTTTTCCATGATTTCCTGAGCAGTCCTTCCAAGATTCGCCCTTTACTTATAGCGTTATTCCGATAAATAGATAAATGTGTAATTTTTGAATGGGTTAGCCGCCTGTTTGAAAGTAAATCGCTGGTTGCCGGGCATGCATAAAGATGGTGATAATCGCGCATATTTAGTGAGAAACGATTTGTGAGGATAAGATGTCTAATGAACCTGTGCCGGCACGACCTAATTATATTCCTAAGACCATGGTAAAATATGATGATCTTGAAGGCGTAGGAAAAATTCTGTTTGGTGGCCCTCAACCTGCTTTTAATGACTTTAGAGAATTAGCCATTCTTATTCTCGATGATCCAGAATTTACTGCAGTGACAAACATAACTTATCTTACTGGTAATATCAGAGAATTAGTCCTTGGGCATCCTCGTGCCCCATATGGATTAATGGCTGCAGTAATTCGAGCCGTTAGAAAAAAATATGAAGGTAGCGATTTAGGCGAGACTTATGTACAAAGACTTATGGATCCAGAGCTTATCCTCCCAACGGAAAGAACTCCTAAATCAGGATTGGGCGGATTGCGAGCTGTTGGTACTAAATCGTTAAGACCTTCTGCCCGAGTTGAAACACTGGGACTTTAATGCTCAAACCCTCGCCTATGAATGATGCAGAATTGCTGGCTTCGGCCCGGCATGTCTTGACGGCAGAGAGCGCTGCTCTCACTGAACTAGCCAACCAGCTGGGCGATGTGTTTGTCAAAGCCGTGCGCCTGCTGGTTGCCTGCAAGGGTCGCGTTGTCGTCAGCGGCATGGGGAAGAGCGGCCACATCGCGCGCAAGATTGCAGCGACGATGGCTTCTACCGGTACCCCTGCCCTGTTTGTGCATCCAGGCGAGGCTAGCCACGGTGATCTTGGCATGATCGTGCCGGATGATGTTGTGATCGCACTTTCCAATTCGGGTGAGACAGCGGAGCTAACCGACCTTGTTGCCTACACACGCCGTTTTTCCATTCCCCTGATTGCCATTACGCGCAAGGCGCATAGTTCGCTCGGTGATGCTGCGGACGCGACTTTGGAATTACCGAATGTTCCGGAAGTTTGCCCTATGGGTTTGGCGCCGACGACATCTACCACAATGCAATTGGCGCTTGGTGATGCGCTGGCAGTAGCAGCGTTAGAGTGCAAAGGTTTTACGGCAGAAGATTTTCGTAATTTTCATCCCGGCGGCAAGCTCGGTAAAATTCTGCTGCGTGTGTCCGAAATCATGCATAGCGGCGATGAATTGCCGCTGGTGAAAGAAAGTGATGCGATGTCGCATGTGCTTGTCGTCATGACTGAAAAGCGTTTTGGCTGCGCCGGTGTTGTGGACCGTAAAGGTACGTTGACCGGCATCATCACCGACGGCGATTTGCGCAGGCACATGAAGGATAATCTGCTGCAGAAGCCAGCGGCAGAAGTGATGACGAAAAACCCGACGGTGATTGCGCCGCAAATGCTGGCGGCGGAAGCGCTGAAAATTCTCAACGAAAAAAATCGCACGCAGTTGCTGGTTGTAGAAGACAGCAAGCCTGTCGGCATTCTGCATATTCACGATTTGCTTCGTTCCGGAATTGCCTAAACACGGTTAATTCTGCCATTAGCAAATGTGTCGATTCTGTGGCTTCAGTTGTCACTTTTTACATGAGATTTAGCCAACAACTCATTGACTCATAACGCAATTAAAACGACCCTTTTCAGCCGCTAAAAAAAGGCATATAGTTAATTTGTAGTGGTAGTTGATGTATGGAGGTGTAGTCACATGACTGTAGTTCTTCCAATAGATGCCATACCAAATGGCTCGTTTAATCCTCCACAACCTTCCAAGTTTGAGCTTGATGCTCTTGGGCCTATTGAAAGTCAAAAACTTTTAAGCGGGTTGGCTAAGAAAACGCAGAAGGCGTTTTGGGCAGATGAAATTTTAGATAGTTATTTAAAAATGGCAGCCCTTTATGGAAATAGTGGTGATTTAGATGATTTCTATCACAGACACCCCGAATGGTTACCGGAAGATAATAAGAAGAAAGACAAGGATGTTGAGATAGACTTCGAGAAGATGGCGATTGCGATCTTCCCTAGAAGCGAAAGCGTCGCTCAGAAAACATGGCATAGCCTTGAGGAAAGTGTCTCACTAGCTCTTACCAAACTAGCGAATTTCAACATGGCTGCTGGGGATCTGGCTAAACGCGTTGGCGCTTCCATTGTTGAATTTGTACAAAACCCCGAAGCTGCGATTAATAAAGAACTGGAAGCTCTCGGCAATGCCGCAAATGAAATTCTGCAGACCGGTGGAACGACAGGTCAGATGCAACAGGCGTTTGCTCTTGTTAAGCGGCATGACACAAATCATGGCCTAGGCGGCCCTCAACCCAAAAAGCTTCATAATTAAGTTTTTGTGTGAGCGTTAATTGGCAGCCAACTATCTGACTTTATTATGAAAATAATGAGGGTGTTGGCGTGATGCCAAAAGAAGGCTAGGGTTTTGTATTGGATAAATTTAGTGAGGAATTTATGTCGGATTGGGATGAATGCGCCGCAGAATATAGTAGTCCGAGTTCTACGCCGGATTTCCCCGGCGTTTCTTGTGACGATGACAGCGCGTTAGAATGTAACTACGGAGATTAAGGATATTTCCTAGGAAACGCCGCCATCGTTTCTTAGCGGTTTTTTATCTGGCCCACTTCTGGCTAGTGGGCGCGTTTCTAACGCATTAAAAAAATCTAAAGGCGCTTCGTCACCAATATTCTCAACAAATTCTGTGAGCGTCGTATGTGGCGGCGGGTCCATACTCATTGTTTTTTTTTGGTTTACATAATCATCTTGCGATGCGTAAAGCCCTGCAACAATCACGCCTGCTCCGTCCCACACGAAACTTATAAGATGGGCGTGTTGCCTATCACTGTCTGGTTTAACGAAATTGAGCAAACATCTGCCTGCTCTAAGTGCTTTTGCCTCAATATAAGAATTGCCAGCATATGATTTGCCGACAAATTCTTTGGGCGGTGTGGTGTATCCATGCCGCTGTAAAATTGTAACAGCCTCTTTTGCATGAGTTCTATAGGGCATAATCTATTCCTGATATCTTGTCTGAAAATAATAATTTCATAGCAATTACTATCCACTAGCACGGCAAAGCAACGTTTAAATTACTTGCAAAGGGCTGGCGGTCAGTTTTTTAAGCTTTTTGCCAATTTATCGAACGCCATTAGGCTTTCGATCAGCTGTGGCAGTTCCTTGAGCGGCACCATATTGGGGCCGTCAGAGGGGGCCGTATCGGGGTTCTCATGCGTCTCTAGAAAGACTGCGGCAACGCCTACCGCCACGGCTGCGCGGGCAAGAACGGGCACGAATTGACGCTCGCCGCCGCTGGTCTCGCCTTTACCGCCCGGCTGCTGCACTGAATGGGTGGCGTCGAATACGACAGGGTAGCCCGTTTGCGCCATAATCGGCAGCGCGCGCATGTCGGATACCAGCGTGTTGTAGCCAAAGCTCGCACCGCGTTCACAGAGCAGGATTTTCTCATTACCCGTGGATGCTATTTTATTGGCGACATTCTTCATGTCCCACGGCGCCAAGAACTGGCCCTTCTTCACATTGATAACACGGCCTGTCGCACCTGCGGCTAGCAGTAAATCGGTCTGGCGGCATAGGAAGGCAGGGATTTGCAAAATATCCACGACCTTTGCCACTTCGGCGCATTGTTCGCGTTCATGAATGTCAGTCATCACCGGCATATTAAATTTCTCGCGGATCTCGGCCATGATCGGCAAAGCAGTTTCGATGCCGAGGCCGCGCGCGGTGTTATGTGATGAGCGGTTCGCTTTATCGAATGATGTCTTATAGACGATGCCGATTTTATATTTGTCGGAGATTTCTTTCAGCGCCGCACTCATCTCCAGCGCATGGGTGCGGGATTCCATCTGGCACGGTCCCGCCAGAATGGTGAGTGGCAGGTCGTTGCCGACCGTCAGGTTGCCGCCCTTGGGCAGCGCGATTTTTACATGTTTAGGCATTGGCTAATCCTTCAATTCTTTCGCGCCGTTTATAGGCATAGAACGCGCATGGGATGCTAAGGAAGTAGGCGCTGCCGATGCCGGATAAAGTAAGCCACGGATTGGTGATCAGTGCTGCGATCAGCAGCACTGCCAGAACCAGAATAGGCGCGACCCATTTCGGCGTGATGCGCCAGCCTTTCAGCGCAAAAGTTGGCAAGCGGCTGACCATCAGGCTGCCGACCATTATCATCCAGATGGCGGTGGGTATGGCGGGTAATTGTGCGTCCGGTCCCCATTCAAGCATGATCGCGAGCGGCAAAATCGCAAGCCCTGCCCCGCCCGGCGCAGGCACGCCGGTGAAATAGCTTTTCGCCCATGTCGGTACAGTGTGATCTTCCAGCATGGTGTTGAAGCGCGCAAGACGCAGGGCTGTGCAAACGGCGTAAGACAGAACCGCAATCCAGCCGATGCCTGAATTTTCTTTCATGACCCATTCATACATGACAAAGCCCGGCGCGACGCCAAAACTGATGGCATCCGAAAGGCTATCCAGTTCCGCGCCGAATTTGCTGGCGATATTCAGCATGCGGGCCACGCGGCCATCCAGCATATCAAACACGCCGGCAATGACGATGCCCAGTAATGCCTCTTCCCATTTACCTTGCAGCGAAAAACGTATCGCGGTCAGACCAGAACAAAGCGACAAAAGCGTCAACATGTTCGGCAATAACCGAGTGACTGGCAGATCTTTCACAACGCGCCGCGGCGATTTTGGCAAGTCGTTCATTCGCGTACTTCACCTTGACGCGCATCTTCGGTTGATGTCGCATCAGCCAAAACGGTTTCGCCGCCCAGCGCATATTGCCCGACCATGACCATCGGCTTCATGCCGACAGGCAGATAGATATCGGCGCGGCTGCCGAAACGGATAATGCCGTAACGCTCACCGGCCTTAAATGTGCTGTTCTCTCTCGCGTCGCAAATAATGCGTCGCGCGATCAGCCCTGCAATTTGAACGACGCCCATGGTCTTGCCGTCATAGGGGTGATCGCCTTGCAGCTGGAGAACGAGCGCCATGCGTTCGTTATCAACGCTGGCTTTGTCGAGCGCGGCGTTCACAAATTTGCCGGGACGGTAATGCGTTTCCCTGACGATGGAATCTGTCGGTATGCGGTTCACATGCACATCGAACACATTCAGGAAAATGCTGATACGTGTGCGCGGTGTTTCGCCAAGACCAAGGTCGCTGTCAGGGACAACTTCCTTGATGGCGACGATTTTACCATCCGCCGGGCTGACGACGAGACCGGGTTTGGTTGGCGTAACCCGTTGCGGGTCGCGGAAGAAGTAAAAGCACCAGGCCGTCAGGATCAGGCCGATCATGGCCAGCTTGCCGCTGAACAGTGACAAAACAATGGTGGCAGCCGCAAAGATGCCCATAAAAGGCCAGCCGGCAGGATGGTAATAACGGAAGAGTTGGTTGAGATTCATGGCATCATCTTTTTAGAGGGTAGAATTCAGTAATAGTAACGTCATTCCGGAAAAATCGCTTTTTACTGCGTTAGCAGGAAAATGCGATTTTATCCGGAACCCAGTTGGCGGTGAAGTAAGAGCATAATAACTCCTTGTTATTTTGCCGACAGCATAACTGGGTTCCGGCCCGGCGTCGCTAAAGCTATGCCGGGTCTGTTCCCAGTCCGGCGAAGCCTTGGCGTAGCCGGAATAAACTTTCTTTCGCCTTGCAAAAGCAAGTCGAAGAGAAAGTGTTCCGGAATGACGTTCTCTATATCCTTCAATTCACTGTAGCATAAAGCTTTTTTTCATAGAGGCCACCTTTTTTGCCATAAAAAAGGCTTGTCCAGAATCTATTAACTAATTCGGGCATAAGATGGTTTTTAGGAAAAGATGTCTTTTATCAGCTCAAAGCAAGGTTCTAAATTGTCTATCTCATCTGTTTGTGTTTATTGCGGTTCATCCAATGATGTTGCCCCGCATTTTAAATCTGTTGCCAGTGATGTCGCTACCGCTTTGGCTCAACGTGGAATTACCATTGTATACGGCGGTGGCCATGTCGGTCTTATGGGGATTGTCGCCGACGCCGGGTTAAAGGCAGGTGCCAAGGTCATCGGCATCATCCCCGAACATATTCGTTCCAAGGAAGTCCAGCATAATGGCCTGACGGAATTGCATGTCGTCGCCAATATGCATACCCGGAAGAATATGATGGTCGAGCGGTCGGAGGCTTTTGTCATCCTGCCCGGTGGTCTTGGTACGCTGGATGAGGCTTTTGAAATCCTGACCTGGAAAAAGCTGAAACTCCACAATAAACCCATCATTATTTTCAATGAGGGTGGTTATTGGGATATTTTCCTCGCCTTGATCCATCAGACGGTCAAGGAAGGTTTTTCTCAATTGCCGGACTTGGGGTTATTTAAGGTCGTTACGACAGTGGATGAACTTTTGGCGATTTTAGAAAGCGAAGCCAAGCCTTCGGCGACGGTCGTAACCAGCAAAATGTAGCTGTTAATCCTTTCTCAACCCCTTTTTCCCATATTCCCTGCAGTATCCAGTTAACTGTCGAAAGAGATTCCTATGGCCAAAATCAAAGTCAAAAATCCGCTAGTCGAAATGGATGGCGACGAAATGACCCGCATCATCTGGCAGATGATCAAGGATTGGCTCATTCTCCCCTATCTCGAAGTCGATCTGAAATATTTCGATCTTGGCATTCAGGAACGCGACAAGACCGAGGATAAGGTTACAGTTCTGGCGGCGGAAGCCATCAAACAATACGGCGTCGGTGTTAAGTGCGCGACTATTACGCCGGACGAAGCCCGCGTCAAAGAATTCAATCTGAAAAAAATGTGGAAGTCGCCGAACGGCACGATCCGCAATATTCTCAATGGCACCGTATTCCGCGAACCTATTCTTATCAGCAATGTGCCGCATTATGTGCCGCACTGGAAAAAGCCCATCGTCATTGCCCGCCATGCTTTCGGTGATCAGTATAAAGCGACTGACTTTAAAGTCCCCGGCCCCGGTACGCTGACAATTACGTTCCAGCCGACTGATGGCAGCGCGCCGATCACTCATGAGGTTCATAAATACCCCGGTGCTGGTGTTGCGCTGGCGATGTATAATGAGGATGAGTCCATTCGCGGTTTTGCGCGCGCGTGCATGAATTATGCGTTGAATCGCCATTACCCGATGTTCCTGTCGACCAAGAATACCATCCTGAAGGCTTATGACGGCCGTTTTAAGGACATCTTTGCCGAGATCTACGAGAAAGAATTTAAAGCTAAATTCGAAGCGGCAAACATTGGTTATGAACATCGCCTGATCGACGATATGGTGGCGCAGTCCATCCGCGATGAAGGTGGGTTCCTCTGGGCCTGCAAGAATTACGACGGCGATGTGCAGTCTGATTCTGTGGCGCAGGGCTTTGGTTCACTTGGTCTCATGACATCCGTTTTGTTGTCGCCGAATGGCGATTACATCGAAACCGAAGCGGCGCATGGCACGGTGACACGTCATTACCGTGATCATCAAGCGGGCAAGGAAACATCAACCAATCCGATCGCTTCGATTTTCGCCTGGACGCAGGCTCTGAACTATCGCGGTAAGCTGGACAACACCCCAGATGTGGTGAACTTTGCCAAAGTTCTGGAGCAAACCTGCATCAAGACAGTTGAGCAAGGGCATATGACTAAAGATCTCGCCCTGCTCATCGGCCCGAAGCAAGGCTGGCTGAATACCCGTCAGTTCCTTGAAAAAATCACCGAAAATTTGAAGGCGAGCTGGAAGTAAATCCAAAAAATAATGGCCCGGATTTAATCCGGGCCATAGTTTTATTATATTTATTTCGGCGGCATATCTTAAAATCTGTTCTGACTTGGCAAACGGAATTCCGTCGACGTAGGCGCTGGTGCGCTTTCGCTTTCCGCTGCGCGATGCTTTTTGCCAACGCTTTGATAGGCAACGCGGGCGTGATCGATGCAGTAAGGCATACCTTCATAGGCATTGCAGCCGCAGAAACGGAAGTCAGGTGAACGTGGATCGCCAACAGGCCAGCGGCAATGACGTTCCCCTGCTTTGGTAACTGCTATGCCTTCGGTGCGCTTGATCGTGCTGTCAAATGAACGATAGCTGTCCTTGCTGGCGGGAGCCTTGACAGTGCTTGGTGTCGGCACAACCGGCAATGGGCGGAGCATAACCCGCTTGCGGGTGGATTTCATGGTCGGAACGGTGCTGCCGCCCTGTGTCGCCAGACCGCCGGCGATTTCGTCTTCGCGCTTGATCGGCGACGGACGCGAGGAAAGCTTCAGGCGATGAGCCTTGCCGATAACCGCATTGCGGCTCAGACCGCCCAAATGCTTGGCAATTTCACTGGCGCTATAGCCGTGGCCCCACATATCCTTCAGCATCTGGATTTTTTGCTCGGTCCAACTCATTTTATGTGCTCCTTCAAGGGGTTAGTCTTTTTTGAGAGCCATTCCGTACCTTCCGGTTACGAAACAGCATTGGATTCGCTTGATATTGCAGCCACTAGATATTGTGGCAAACTGAAGGCATGCATACCATATGTTACGAATCGATTCTACAAAACACATCATCTTGTGGATAACGCTGACCTAATCCCTAAATATAGTGTTCCAAGTTTTTGAAGTTAAAAGCCTTCTTTGCTTATCCACATGTGGGTAAC
>Ga0206916_1070_pt2 | contig 20668 bp, 22 predicted proteins | sample Alteio_BWOrgHeat_71_FD_152957 | JGI IMG/M metagenome (GOLD analysis project Ga0206916, IMG submission 152957) | Enriched cells from forest soil in Barre Woods Harvard Forest LTER site, Petersham, Massachusetts, United States -... | ecosystem: Environmental > Terrestrial > Soil > Temperate forest >... | reverse complement strand
TTACCACAAAAAAAACGGAACAAATACATACAGAAAACACAGCACAAATTATACCTCAGCACGATACTACAAAGCCCGTAATTCCAAAGCATACCTCTGCAAATGAGGAAGCGGAGCGCATTCCACAAAATCAATCGACTTCAACAGAATCAACAAATACCACTACCCATTCAACAACGGAAGAAAACAATCTAATTGAACTCAATGAAGCTACGATTGCTAATTTTCCCGGTGGCGACGAAGCATTACAAGCATTTCTCCTGAAAAATATTAAATATCCATACAATGCTATAGAATCGCCCTATTCAGGAAAAATAGAAGTTGAATTGGTTATTGAAAAAAAGGGAGAGGTTAGCAGCTTTATCATTTATCATAATCCTAATAGTGCTATCAGTAATGAAATCAAACGTGTAATAAAACTGATGCCCAAATGGCAGGCAGCAACAAAAAATAATCAACCTATCGTGTCAAAAGTAACTGTATACTTTCCTTTTACCTATACAGCAGAATAGTTTTACAGCAGACAATCTCCTGTCATAAAACTATTCCAGTTTTCCGCGCGCTTCTTTAACATCAATGCTATCGATCACCACTTCATAGATGTGATCAAATATAGCTGAATGCTTCGCATAATAATCGTAGCTGCTCTTAAATTGCTCTTCCGTAATCTGATATTTTTTATAAATATCTCTTTTGTAATACGCATACAAACTAAGAGATGAATCCCGATTAAAATTTTTTAATGAAAGAGCTGATTCAGTAATATGAATATCAATCAAAACATCAATCATTTTCTTCTCTAGTATTAAATCCTGGGGTATAATTTCCGTAGTCTTTTCAGACTGGCACGAAAAAAACACCATCAGGCAAGCGAGAATAATTATTTTAAAGTCGTTCAAAGCAGTAGATTTATTCACGGAATTTAGTTTTTTTATTGTATTTTTAAAACTATTGTTATGAAACTCTCTCTCAAAGATATTATCCGTAAGTTACGTAAATATGAGGTACGAATCCGAAAAGCCGTACATTCTCATATGCATGGTAATTACCATTCTATCTTTAAAGGCTCCGGAATAGAATTTTCAGATTTACGGGAGTACCAATATGGCGATGATATCCGCACTATTGATTGGAATGTAACGGCGAAGGGACATGGACCTTATGTTCGTCTATTTCAAGAAGATAAAGAGCAACACATTATATTTCTGGTGGATGTAAGTGCTTCTTTAAAAATCGGGAAGAACGATCAAACCAAGCTGGATATTATTAAAGAAATAACCGGTGTACTGATGCTTTCAGCTGTTAAAGAAGGTTCTGAGATAGGGCTTGTTTGCTATTCCGATAAAAAGGAACTTTATATCGCGCCAGATAAAGGCATAAAACATGCTTATTATTTGATAAGCAAACTTTTCAATTTAGAAAGTGAATCTACTTTAACTGACCTAAACAAAGCAACTCAATATACCTTATCCATTCTAAAACGAAAAAGTATTGTTATTGTATTGTCTGATTTTATTGATGAAAATTACGACAAAAATTTAATCAGCTTAAGCAAAAAACACGATCTCGTACTCATTCAGATTCAGGATACACGCGAAATGTTCTTACCATCAATGGGTATTATTCCATTACTGGATACCGAAACCAACAAAACGATCTGGGTAAATTCGTCTTCAAAAACATTTCGTGTGAATATGGAGAAACGTCAACGTACTATACAGGAAAAACTTGAAAACTTCAGCAAATCATACGAATCAAATTATACCTGTATTAAAACGCACGAAGATTATATTATAAAACTGGTTGAATTATTCAGAGTCAGAAATTTCCATAAAAAAAGTGCGTAAGTTTTTTATTCTTTTGTTCACTATTTATAGTGCTGCTGTAAACGCTCAAACGGATACATCCTATCGTATCAGATCGTCATTTGAAAAAGATAGTTTTTTTATTGGCGAGCATGTTAGCTTTAATTTACGCATTAGATATCCTAAAGATCAGATTGCAGTTGTACCTGATTCAGGATACAATTACGGCCCCTTCGAATATGTCAATAAAATTTATTTCCCTACAAAATCAGATTCTGTATTTGCATACGACAGCATCATTTACATACTATCAAGTTACGAATTAGTAAATCCCCAATATCTTTCACTACCGGTAAAATTCATCATTAATAAAGACACTACTAAACTGGAATCCATTACAGATAGTATTTTCTTAAAGAAACTTGTCACAAGCACATCTGAAAAAGATGTAAAAGCGGATGCAACCCTGGTACCAACACCAAAAGAATTCAATTACCCATACGTATTGGCAACATGTATATCCATCGCATTATTCTTATATATTTTATATAGAATTTTTGGAAGGATTATTTTACTTCGATATCGCCTTTTCATCTTAAGTAGAGCACATAATAAATTCATGAAAGAATTTGATGTACTGGCAATGAATTTTAAATCTTCTACAGACCTGCGTTTAATTGAACAGGCGCTGGCTATCTGGAAGAATTATCTGACTCGTTTAGAAAACAAACCGATTAACACCTATACAACAAAAGAGTTGATTCAATTATACGATCAGGAAGAATTAGAATCTACATTACAATCGCTTGATCGAAATGTATATGGAGGGCTGGTAACAAAAGACAGCAACGATGCCTTACAAACGATTAAACGGTTTACAAACAGAAGATTTCAACTTCGCAGAAGAATTATAACAGGTGGATAATTTTCAATACGATATTAATCAATGGTATTTTCTAAACTATTGGCTTAAGCCGGAAGTTTTAAAAAGTTACATCTGGGAAAATCCAAACTATTTGTACGGAATCATCGCAACACCTCTTTTACTAGTACTCCGCTGGCTATTTTACTATCGTTTCAGAAAAAAATATAAAGTTGCTTTAAATAAGAAAGAAACAAAGTCATTAAACCTGATTCAGGTATTACGATTTATTCCATTAAGTTTATTACTCATCTCCATTTCATTTATCTTAATAGGATTAGCGCGCCCTCAAAAAAGTAACGAAACAAATACTCAATATGCAGAAGGAATAAATATTATTTTTGCTATAGATATATCTGAATCGATGAAGATTACAGATATTCATCCAAGCAGATTTGATGCTGCAAAACAAATCTGTATTGATATCATCAACAAACGTACAGACGATCGTGTGGGCATTGTCGTTTTTTCAGGTGAAGCAGTAACACTTTCTCCTTTAACAAACGATTATACATTATTAAAAAATCAGCTTAATGAATTAAAGCAAAACAAATCATTGCAATCAGGAACGGCAATAGGAACAGCACTTGGCACGGCTATAAACAGGCTGAAGAATTCTCAGGTAAAAGAGCGTCTTATTATATTGATAAGCGATGGTGAAAATACTTCAGGATTAATGGACCCGGCAACTGCTGCTGAATTATGTCTGGAATATAACATAAAAATATATTGCATAGGCCTTGGTAAAGATGGAACTCACCAGTTTAAAGATGAAGATGGCACCATTCAATATGTAGAAAGTAAATTGGATGAAAACACATTGAAAAATATTTCTTCTATTACTAAAGGGAAGTTTTATCGCGCGTACGACAAAAAAAGTTTGGCAGATATTATCAGCAATATTAACCAGATTGAAAAAGGAAAAATTGTTCAATTGCAATACACAGATATCAAAGACTTTTATACCATTTATATTAAATGGGCGGTAGTCTTCTTTTTATTATGGACGATGACCCGCATCACCTTTTTAAATAATTTTTTAGAAGATTAAATGATTGATACAATTGACGCAAAAGAAGCGGATTATTTATTTGTAAAAGAATCTCAACTGCCCAATGCAGGAAACGGTTTGTTTACTTCTATTGATATCTTTAAAGATGAAGTCATTTCGATCTTTAAAGGCCATGTATTAACAGAGAAAGAGGCTTCGAAGCGGGCCAAAAATAATACTGACGGGTATTTCATAAATATGCTGGACGGAACAATTTTAGATTCCATGCAGGTATTCTGTTATGCCAAATATGCCAACGATTCCCAAGGATTAAAAAAGACTTCTTTTTCTTATAATGCCGAAATCGGCTTAGACGATGACGAACAAGTTTGTTTGATTGCAATAAAAAGAATAAAAGCAGGCGAAGAAATCTTCTGCAGCTATGGTAAAAAATACTGGCAAAAATTCCGGAAAAATTTACAATAGGCGTTTTTTTTATTTTTTAATGTACGATTGCCAATCATTATGAAGCTTCGCATTCAACACTCGTGGAAATTTATTTTGTCCTCCTTCTTTTCCTCTATATCGCATCCAATCATAAAATAAATTACTGGGTAATATTGTTATAAAAATTTCTTTTAATGCAGAAGTACGTTCTACCCGATAATCATCATTCAACGATTTCAATTTGGCATCTAACAGATCAGATACAACCGCAGGATCTACCTCATTATCCGTACCTATATACCACTGGTGCGCAAATAAGGTATCATGAGAAATACCTGCAACAGCGAATTCTTTAATCGTAATATTTAATTCTTCCGAAACCAGTTTTATCGCCTGATTCATATTGTCAACCGATAAATGTTCTCCGCATAGACTGATATAATGCTTGGTTCGGCCTGTAATAATAATCTCGGCATTGGCTTTGTCTACAAAACGAATTACATCTCCAATTACATAGCGCCATGTACCTGCACAGGTAGATAATAAAATAACATAATCTATGCCCTCTTCTACCTCATCAATCATTAGTGTTTTCGGATTTACTACAATATCTCCGGAAGCATTTACATTCTGTTCATTAAAAGGAATAAACTCAAAAAATATTCCGTTATCTAAAACCAGTTTCATACCTTTTCTATCTGGTGCGGACTGATATGCAATAAATCCCTCAGAAGCCAGATACGTTTCAATATATATTATTGGCCGCTCGAGTAGCTTTTCAAAACCTTTACGATAGGGTTCAAAAGCAACACCACCATGAACAAAAACGGTAAGATTAGGCCATATATCATGTATCGTTTTCAGCTCATACCGTTCAATAATACGCTCAAGTAAAATCTGCAACCAAGCCGGCACGCCAACAATAAATCCTATATCCCAATCAGGTGCTGACTCTACAATGTCATTTAATTTGGTCTCCCAATCGCGATTGCGAGCAATCTTTGATCCTGGTTTATAAAAATACTGAAACCAAAAAGGAATTTTACTCGCTTGAATCCCACTCAGATCACCTTCATAATATGTTTCTGTTTTTTGCAGGTGCGTACTTCCTCCCAACATTAAAATACCCTTTCCTAACAAACCTTTAGGAAGTTTGTATTGTGACAGCGATAGTAATTGACGAATACCAATTTTCTTATTCGCTTTCAGAAATTGTTTCGTAATCGGAATGTGTTTTGTAGATGCCTCTGAAGTACCTGAGCTTAATGCAAAGTAATTTATCTTACCCGGCCAGGTAACATCTTCTTCGCCTTCTATCAGGCGGTGCCACCATTCTGTATACATCTTATTGTACGAGTATACTGGTACTCTGCGTTTATAAAAATCGTAAAATGCTCTTTTATCCTGAGATAAAAACTGCGTAACAATTTCTGAAAAATTATAATGAATCCCGAATCGTGTATGGGCACTCTTTTTAAGAAGCTTTTTTAAAACTTTTCGTTGCTGAATAAAAGTATCTCTCTTTTTTTTATTTGGTAATGTGCTTAATTTTAGTGCTCTTGTAAATAATTTCCCCAACAAATCCATGGCCATAGCGCGTTAATAGTTGAAATTTAATATTTTCACATCAAGTAACTGTTAAATTATGATCAATAAATCTGCGTTAGAACACATTCATGCTTTTTTAAAACCTTTTCATACCAGACTTATTGCGGTTACCAAAACACATCCGGTTGAGGTACTGGAAGAAGCGTATCATGCTGGCTTACGTGCATTCGGTGAAAATAAAGTACAGGAACTTGTTGCCAAAGCAGAAGTATTACCAAAAGATATCGAATGGCATTTAATCGGCCATCTTCAGAGCAATAAAGTTAAATACATTGCTCCTTTTGTTCACATGATTCATTCGGTAGATAGTTTTAAGTTGCTTCAGGAAATCAATAAAGAAGCAAAAAAGAACAATCGAATTGTATTATGCCTGCTACAAGTATATATTGCAAATGAAGATACAAAATTCGGATTAGATTATACAGAACTTCTTACCTTACTGAACCATCCGGAATTAGAAGAATTGAAAAATATTCACATACACGGACTGATGGGAATGGCAACGAACACAAATGATGAAGCCTTGATTCGAAAAGAATTTCATTATTTAAAAGAATTATTCAATCAGCTTTCCACTACGATTATAAAGAAAAATGTTCACTGGAAAGAAATCTCTATGGGCATGACTTCCGATTATAAAATTGCCGCGGAAGAAGGCAGTACGATGGTTCGCATCGGGAGTGCCATTTTCGGAAGCAGGTAAATGTATTAAGTTATACGTAATATGTTTTAAGAAAAACTCAATACTCATTTCACAGTTGCAAACATAATTCATAACTTATAATTTATCATTTATCATTCATTATTAGAAAACATGTATAAAACATTCTTATTAGCAGGCAGTGTATTCGCAGGATTAGGCGTTGCTATTGGTGCCTTTGGTGCGCACAAATTAAAAGACTTCTTACTTCAAACAGGTCGTCTGGAAACATTTGAAAAAGGTGTAACATATCAATTTTATCACAGCTTTGCTTTGTTGATTGTAGGTTTGCTGCTTCTACAGACTCAATTCAATGAAAAATATCTGAACTTTGCAGGATATAGCTTCATTGCCGGCATTTTAATCTTTTCAGGCTCATTATACACTCTATGCTTAACGGAAACACCTAAATGGGGTGCTGTTACTCCTATTGGTGGGGTATGTATGATTACAGGCTGGGTATTTGTTTGTATGAGCTTTTTCAAGTAGTATGTTAGTTACCAGTTTCCAGGTACTAGAAAAAAGAACCTTCAAGAGTTGAAATCTTAAAGGTTCTTTTTTCCGTCTCGTAACTCGAAACTAGCAACTGGCATTTTTTACGGAATTACATTCACACGAATATTCAAAAATTCCGCGGGATCGGAATTACTTGGTACAGCATTCGACAAAATAGTAAGCGTTTTATTTACTACACCCATTTTACCTGCAGAATTAAACTCTACAGTAATAGATCCGCTTGCCCCCGGAGCAACTATCTTCTCATAAGAATTGGGTACTGTACAGCCACATGAGCTTACAATATTATCAATTCTCAGCGTATCACTTCCGGTATTTTTATAATGGAATGTATAAGTTACTTTTTGTCCCTGCTTTACATCACCAAAGTCATGCGTTTTTTCATCAAAGGACATAACAGGACTTTTTACTAATGCTTGAGCAAAAGCTCCTGTAGAAAAAATAATTCCAAGTAAAATTAATAAGCCTTTTTTCATAATAACAATTTACTATTTTATTTATAATGCTGATTACAATAACTGAGCCAGTTTAGTTTCCGTTCACTAGGTCAAGAAAGAAGCATCAATAACTTTATTGAAAATTCAACCTAAAAGTAACCGTAAAAGAGCGTAAATTTTTCACAAGGAATAGTAACGGTATACGAATGGTAAGCTAAATCTAAACCTTATAATACCCTATACTTTTGTCTGGTAACTCAAAACTAATCACTGGTATCTATTGCAAGTCCTTCAAAGAACCGTGGATGAAAATTCACTAAGAAAACCTGGCTTTTCCCACGTGTAATGGCCGTATACAACCAACGCAAAAATTCAATATCTATTTTATCGTCTGTAAGATATCCTTGTTCTATAAATACGGTGTGCCACTGTCCGCCCTGAGCCTTATGACATGTAAGCGCATACGCAAATTTTACTTGTAGTGCATTTAAGAATGGATCTTTGCGTATAGCCTCCATACGTTCCTGCTTTGTGGCAATATCTGCATATTCTTTTTCAACTTCAGCATATAGTTCCTGCATCTTATCCCGCTCCAGGTTGGGTGTAGCAGAATACAAGGTATCCAGCATAATCTTCAATTGAAAATTACCAAATTCAGGAAAATCTCTGAACACCGCTTCAATATCTGCAAAACGAAATCCATACTGATCCTGATAACGCAATACTTTTCGAATCTCCAGAAAATCACCATTGGCGATAAAGCCTGAAGAAATATTAGAAGGAAGAATGGTGTAATTATTTCGCACCGACATAAGTAAGTCTCCTGCATCCAGCTCGTTTTCGGTAAAGAATATTGCTTGTCGTATATAGCGATTGTAGCCTGTTGCAGACTTATTGCTCCGGCACACAACAATGGTCTCTTCCCTGCCAAAATTATCGTATGCATAACGCAGGCCGTCTTCTAAACGATCTGAAGTCATTTTATAAAAATCCTTGAAACCAGTTGTAAAATGAATAGTAGTAGCTTTACTGCGAATATCATTACGTAACTTGGTTGCATTGTATAAAATACCGGAAGTCTGCGCCTGACGAACCACATCCGTTAATTCTACTTCCAACAGATCCATCGTGAAATGAGATTCCAAATAACGTTTGTCTAAAGCAGGACTGATTGTTTTACCTACAGGTGGAAGTTGTGCCGTATCTCCGCAAAGAATCAAACGGTTGTTTCTTTGCTCAAACACATACGAAATCAAATCTCCCAGCAAACCATTATTTCCAAATTCATTATCATCACTCAACATCGAAGCTTCATCCACAATAAAGATTGTATTGGCAAACATGTTTCTCTTTCTTGAAAAATGAATCCCTCCGGACGCACCGGTTTCTTTACGATAGATATGCCGGTGAATGGTTGCCGCTGCTTGTCCGGAGTATGAAGACATTACTTTAGCTGCACGCCCTGTAGGTGCCAGCAATATTGTCTGAAATTTATTTTTAGGAATAGCTCTGACAAGCGCACTTAAAAGGGTTGTTTTACCTGTACCTGCATATCCTTTCAATAAAAGCACTTGATTGTTTGTACCTTTGCTCTCTACCAATTGCTCCATAAGCTCAATTGCTTTCGCCTGGCTATTAGTAGGTGCTGCTGGGAGACCTGATATAATGAATTGAGATAACGCCAAGGAAAGTTTGATTTAGGTTTACTAAATTGCAAAAGTATGGAAGAAATAAAAAACGGAATCATCCACAGTTTTGGTAACAGACTACGAATCAGAGTATGTGGGATTTGTGTGGAGGACAATAAAATTCTATTAGTTAAACATCACGCTCTTGGCGAGAGTGGTATTTTATGGGCTCCACCGGGTGGTGGTATGACCTTCGGTGAAACAGCGGAAGATGCTCTCAAAAGAGAGTTTATAGAAGAAACCGGCTTAACTATTTCAATCGAAAAATTTCTATGTGTAAATGAATATCTAACTCCACCTTTGCATGCTGTTGAATTATTTTTTCTGGTAAAAAAATTACAAGGAACGCTTAAAACAGGTATCGATCCTGAGCTACAACAAAACAACCAAATCATTACACATGTTGAATGGCTTTCATTCCATACAATAAATACATTACCCGAAAATTCAATACATAGTATTTTATATGGCAAAAATTCAACTGAAGATATACTCAATTTAAACGGCTACCATCATTGATCCTATTTCCCTTGGAATATTCCGATTAAAATACTTACTTTTATCAACATACTTGTTAACATTATTGCTATAATGCAATAAATATTTTAATTTTAAAGAATTGGATATAATTTCAGTCAAAAGAATACAATTTTAAGAACAGGACTTGTTCACAAACAAGAGTGCATAAGATGCTTTCAGATATAACCGTAAGATATAAACTTAACAATTCCGTAAAAGACAGTCGTTTCGAAACAGACAATCTGGCTAAATACCATTTGTCTTTTCAGGTCAATTTTGAATTATTTCGTATCTGCGTTATTGATAGTGAAAGCAATCGCTGTTTATTTTTAGAAGACTATCAACTATACGACATCTACACTACTTCAGACTTACTGGAGCAACTGGATGTTTTATTCGAAGATCATGTGCTTATTAAAGCGGGCTTTTGGAAAAGCATTACACTTGGAATCAAAAGCACACAATTTTCTTTAATTCCTGAATCATTATTTGAAAAAGAATATCTGAAAGAATATCTGACACTAAGTACTACGCTGGATAAAGAGCCGGATGAAGAATACCATTTTTTCAAACACAATCAAACAGAAGCAATTAATGTTTTTGCTACCAACAAACGGCTCACTGCTTGGTTTAATGCCATGTATCCGTTAAAACAAATTCGTGTGGTACACCATACAGCTCCAATGATTGAAGGTATCATGCTTCAAAAGACTTTAAAATCTTCTGAAAAATGTATCTATATTCAGGTTGAGCAATACTTTTTAACGATTACAGTAAAGCAAGGGAAAAAGCTGATTTTCTGCAATAGCTTTACATTTAATACAAGCGAAGATTTTGTTTATTTTATCTTATTCGTTTTTGACCAGTTAGAATTAAATCCTGAAAAATGCCCGGTAGTAGTTTTCGGAGAAATAACACACGATTCAGAATCATTTAGTAAATTGTACAAATACATCAGACATCTTTCATTCGGCTCTAAACCTGAATTTATTCGCTTTGGTTATCAGTTTGATGAAGTGTTTGATCACCGTTATTTTGATTTGTATAACATGCACCTGTGTCAGGGTTAAACAATACCTTCATGCCTAAAATAGCTGTCTTTCCGGGCTCTTTTGATCCCTTTACCAAAGGTCACGAGGATATAGTACGCAGAAGCCTTCCGCTTTTTGATAAAGTGATTGTTGCTATTGGCAATAACACGCAAAAAAATCGTTACTTCGATATTGATTTTATTATTCCGAAAATTGAAAGTTGTTTTACCGATACAAAAAGTGTTGAAGTAAAAGTATTTAAAGGACTAACAGCAGAGTTTGCAAGAGAGTGCGGTGCACAATTTTTAATCAGGGGGCTACGTAATACAACAGACTTTGAATACGAGAATAGTATATCACAAGCAAATAAATATTTGTGGAAGGATCTGGAAACAGTCTTTATGATCACAAGCCCTCATCTGGCATATATCAGTTCAAGCCTTATAAGAGACATTCACAAATACGATGGAGATGTAAGCGGTTTTTTACCTTACCAACTCTGAGTGTAATCGGTAATACTCGTCTACCACTTCCTGAATGGATGCATAGGAATTTTTTACAGACTTCACAACGTCTTTATAAGACATCCACTTCAGGTCTTCAATAAACTCTGCTAATTGAGGCTGCATATTTGAATCGTCCAGGCAATTCATTTCATACCAATCTGTACGTTTCAAAATTCGTTTTCCTTTACGTACGTACGTATGCCAGGTTGAACAGATCTTATCCTTCACTTCAACTTTCACGCTGCACTCTTCTTCTACTTCACGCTTAGCAGCTTTAATAGACTCTTCTTTCTTCTTTAATTTACCTTTAGGCAAATCCCATTTGCCAAGTCTAAAAATCAACAATACCTTATCCTGCTTACGCACCACGCCACCACTGGCTTTAATCACTTTAAACTGATCTTTTATAAACTCAACCATGAATTCATAATCATCAACAGCAAACGTAATAGACACCAGCTTTTTCAAACGTTTCAATTCCATGATGCGAATCAAACGCTCCAATTGACGGGGGCTCGCTTGTTCAATTAAAACTTTGCCAAGCAATTTTTTAGATAAAATCTCATCTGTTGCACCTATAATCGTATCATATTCATACACAGCTAGTGTAGAAACATATTGTATTACTTTTAAAGGTTTATCGTTTATGAAGAGTTTCATCAGTATCATCCTAATCGCGGGCAAATTATCAAAGTAATAGTGAATTAAAAAGGATAGCTACAAGGAATTATTAACAGAAACTCGCGATAGCGCATTAAATGCTTAAAATGTATTAAATTTATCCCATAATAAAATATTACTTCCATGAACTACACGAAAGAAGTAGCACTTTCCTTATTGAAAATAGAAGCGGTACGACTACGCCCGGAAGAACCATTCAAATGGGCATCCGGTTGGAATTCTCCGATATACTGTGATAATCGTTTAACGCTATCATTTCCTGAATCCAGAAACCTTATCCGCGATGGGTTGGTTGATCTGATCCGTACACATTTTCCTTGCTGCGAATGTGTAGCTGGCGTAGCAACTGCAGGTATCCCTCAAGGTGCAATTATTGCCGACAAAATGAATCTGCCGATGATTTATGTACGCCCGAAACCAAAGGATCACGGTATGCAAAATCTGATTGAAGGAAAAATAACAAAAGGTCAGAAAATTGTTGTAGTTGAAGATTTGATTTCGACAGGTGGTAGCTCATTAAAAGCTGTTGAGGCACTACAAGACGGAGGTTTTGACGTATTGGGTATGATTGGAATTTTTACGTATGGGTTTCAGGTTGCTGCAGACAATTTTAAAAATGCAGGCATTACTTTGCATACTCTCTGCAACTACGATGAATTAATTAAGGAAGCAGAATCGAATGGATACGTAAAGCAAGATCAGCTTGCTACTTTAGGTGAATGGAGAAAAAGCCCTGAAACCTGGAAAAAATAATTACTAACTAAATAAAAAATAGAGCGACTTAAATATTAAGTCGCTCTATTTTTTATAAGATTTTTAATTTCCCGGCTTTGCCAGTTATTTTAATTGGTATAGAAAGGCCGGCTTTTGAATCGTTCGTTAAACCACTCGTATCCGGTTTCTTCTTCATATTTTTAATAGGCAACAAAATATAAAAATTACTTTCTCCATCAGGTTGAATGGTAACGTCTAAATAGAAAAATAAAATATTCGTAACATAGAGTGTACGCGGAATTTCAAGTACATGATCTTTCATAATAATGGAAGATGATATTTTATCAAACGTTACCCGATCCAGATCCTTTTCATCAAAGCCTACTTTGGATAATTTCATTAAAGGTTCTACATGAATAAGTTCTAGCTTGGTAATGTTATACTTCCCATTCACATATATAGAATTGGTATCCATAACAAGTGAGCTATTCATTTTGAAATATGTATAAACATCGCCGCTTACGGTGCCTCGTATATTATTAGAAGTTAATATTTTTTGATTGAAGTTATTAAAAGCAGCAAACACCTGATCTAATTTAAACTTACGTAGTCGAATGTTCGTCTTACAATGAATTTCATTCTTTATAGGCGTGAATATGCTCGTAAAATCCATCGAGCCGCCAAATGAATTCATTGACTCCACTATTTTTACATTTTTATTAGCAAGCTTTATATCCAATTCAATATTATCACCATGAAAATTTCTGGAAAACATATTAGCAACTTTACCTGTAAAAGTTGCCTTCAAGTCATATGGTAAAATGAATTTATTATTTGCTACTACATGAATATTTTTTTGGGGCGATGCCGGACTTTCTTTTTTTGATTGCGAAGAAGATGTTTTTGTTTGAACATTCTTAGATGTCGTATTAAAATCATTAAAATAAAATTTATTAGAAACAAAGCTTACATTCATTATTAAACCTGTTGTATCATTAAAAACTGAATTGAATAAATGATAGGCAGATCCACTCACCTGCATATCTGTTTTGCCTGACCTTATCGCTAATTTGTTCATTTGAATAGAATCGTTTTGGAAATTTATTTTCCCATCCAGATCATCAAATGCAAAATAAATTTTGTTCAGTTTCAAGTTTACATGATTAAGATTAATCAAACCTGTCATTTCAGGTGCGTCTGATTTTATGCCAAATAAATAGTTCAGTTTGCCATGGTAATTCATATCAAGAGCAACATTTCCACCTACGTTAGAGTAATCTTTAAACTGAATAAAATCAAAAAGTGTTTTAGTTTTTACTTTCAGTTTAATTTCTGTTTTTAAAACAGGGTCCTTAAAATTTTCCAATGAAATATTTTTTGCTTTCACAGAATCATCCTGATTAATAACAGCACTAAAATTTTCAAAAGCAATCTTATAATTTTCAATCTTCATACTGTCTGTAGAAGTAAGATTTCCCGCAAAATTCATATTGTGAATTTTTACATTAATTTTTTGATTATTAACGGAAAAATTTTGAGTAGCAAAATTGATATTAAAATTGGGTTGGCTGCCCGGCAACAAACTAATTTTAATAGTGGCATCGGCATCAATATTCCCATTCAGATTTAAAGGTTTCAATTTTTGAGACCAGCGTTCAGGTATCAACCTGAAGACATGCTGAATATCTGCTTGCTTTGTTTTAATATTCAATGTCATAAAAGATTGATTTTTTATATCGATACTTCCCTGACCTAAAAAACTGTCCTTTCCTGCCAATAAAATGCTTTTTTCAAACGCAAAAATTTTTGTTTTCATATTATATGTAAAAAACAGATCTGCTTTTAAATCAGCTTCCTTCAATAAAGTGCCGGGGCGCAATGTTATTTCTTTTGAATATAAAGAACCATGCATTTGCCCTGAAAATATTTTAGAATCGAGACTAAAATGCGTTTCTGTATTTTTAAAAACTAAATGAACACGTTTACCTTTAAAACGGTTTTCATAAAAAACAGTTAAATTTTCAAATTTGATTTTTTTCAAATTGAATTGAGAAATTGAATTGGAGTCTTTCTTTATAGTGTTTGCACTATCTCTTTTAAATACTATATCAAAATCTCTATTCCCCAACGAATCAACACGAGCATCAATAAAACCATTCAGAAATAATATTTCTTCTACTTTAAATTTCTTGATAACAATATTATGCGGGGCGAATAGAATTTGCAGTTTTTCTAATTTTAATAAAGGAAGATTACTTGAATCTGCTTTAGGAACAAAAACGCCATGAAGGCTAAAAGACACAAATGGAAAATTAGAAAATGCCGAGATACTGATTTCTCTGATCGAAATAGGTTTAACCAGATTCTTATTAATTTCAGAAGTAACCCGCTCTTCAATTTCTTTTTTATAATAAATTGAAAAGAGTGAAATTGCTGTAAAGTATACCGCAATAACCGAGGCCAATACCAGCAGGCTTTTAACAAAAAATTTCAAGGCCGTATATTTTTTAATTGATTCATATAATTCCGGTTTCTGTAAGTATTGTATTCTAAAATAATAATAATATATTAGTATTCATCGTTTTTAAGCTTATAATACTAACCAACATGAAGAATCGTTTCTCGGCTTTGGGACTTTTGACAATAAGCGGCATCGTTTTTTCATTGATGGTTTCAACAAGCTTTAAGCCGGCAGAAATTGATAATTGCCAATTCTCCTACCTGAGGTATGATGTAGAAATTCAGGATAAATACGTTGGTTGGATGACCTGTTCAAAAAATACGCTTGCAGACCAAAGTGTGAGTTACACCATCGATTCGAAAGTAAACATCAATATCATCACTTCATACGATATCCAATTCAAACAAGAATCTTCCTTTAAAAACGGTTCGCTCTTAAAATCAAATTATTTTACGAAAGTAAACGGAGATACTCAATCCTATTCACGCCTTAGCTGGGATGGTACCAGATATATTGGCTGGGATGGTAAAAGAAACAGTATTATAGACACAAATAAAATCAGCCATTCAATCGGTAATTTATATTTTAAAGAACCTGTAGGTTCAGCAAAAATTTTTTCTGAAAAATATCTGGCCATTTGCCCCATTTCAAAGTCAGGAGAATATTATATTATAACATTTCCGGATGATAAAGCAACTTCCTATAAATACCAAAACGGTATCTGTGTATGGGCCGCATCAAAACAAAAGCTCTATAAAATTGTTTTCAGGCTTAAAGAAATAAAATAATAGCGGTGTTTTATACCGTTGAAATCCCTGCTCCTATTCATGAAAATTGGTTTGCTCTCCGACACGCACTCATACTTAGATGACTCCGTTTTTACCTATTTTAAAGATTGTGACGAAATATGGCATGCAGGTGATTTTGGCAATGTATCTGTTTTTGATAAGTTAGCTGCTTTTAAACCAACAATGGGCGTTTATGGCAACATAGATGGTCAAGATGTGCGCATTGTCTTAAAAGAAGATTTATTTTTTGAGCGCGAAGGATTAAAAATTTTTATGACTCATATTGGTGGCAGTCCGGGAAAATACCCTGCCAGAGTCAAACAACAAATGCTGCTATATAAACCGGCTATCTTTATTTGCGGCCACAGTCACATTTTACGTGTTGTAAGTGACTCTGCCTATAACAACATGCTTTATTTAAATCCCGGAGCCGCAGGAAAAGAAGGCTTCCATAAAATGCGGACACTGCTGCGTTTTGAAATTAATGCGGGAAAAGTTGAAAAGATGCAGGTAATTGAACTTGGTTTGAGGGGAAAATAAAAAAGACGTCCATTTAATGAACGTCTTTTTAAATAAGATATGAATGAATTCGAATGAATTAAGCTTGTTTTTTCAATTCTTCTACATCCACGCGACGAATTACAGGAACACTAGTCATTTGTTTGATAACTGCCTGTCTATTATTCGCAACCGCTTTGTTTCTTCTGTCTTTTCTTTTAAGTCTAGTAACTCCCATGTCGGTAATGTTTTATTCTGAAGGAATGCAAAGATAGCATATTATTACAATAATAAAAATAGTTTCTGTTTATTATCAAATAGGCATTACGAAGTCCTTTTTGTAATTTTAGGTCTGTTTATTGAAAAAATACTAATGGAAAAACCTTCATTACCGAAAGGAACAAGGGATTTTGGACCCGCTCAAATGCTAAAAAGGCAGTATTTACTGCAAACAATACGTGCTATTTTCACTCGTTACGGATTTTTACCTATTGAGACTCCTGCCATGGAAAATTTGAGCGTATTGACAGGTAAATATGGCGATGAAGGCGATCAGCTTATATATAAAATATTAAACTCCGGTGATTTTGTTCAGGGAATAGATGAAAAACAGCTGAATGAAGGATATAAAAAACTTATCCCCAAAATCTCTAAAAAAGCACTTCGATACGATTTAACAGTACCATTTGCAAGACATGTGGTGATGAATCGGAACGATATTACCTTCCCTTTTAAACGCTATCAAATACAACCTGTATGGCGGGCCGACAGGCCTCAGAAAGGCCGTTATTGTGAATTTATGCAATGCGACGCGGATGTAGTTGGCACGGATTCTTTATTATGTGAAGCTGAAATTGTATTAATGATTCACGAAGCATTTGCAGCACTTGGCATTACAGATTTTATTATAAAAATCAATAACAGAAAAATACTAACCGGCATTGCTGATGCTATCGGCAAAGAAGGAAGCGAAGCCGAATTGTGTGTAACTATCGACAAACTGGATAAAATTGGCCAGAACGCTGTTCTGGAAGAATTAAAAACAAAGGGCTTTTCTGATAATCAACTCACAACCCTTCTGCCTGTTTTTGGCTTAAAAGGGAGTAATAAAGAAATTTTCCCGGTACTTAAATCCATGCTTCAAAAAAGTGAAATAGGATTAAAAGGTATTGAAGAATTAGAAAAAGTATATGATTTAATTGAGAAGTCAGGGCTTACCAATGCTTCTGTTGAAACAGACTTAACGCTTGCTCGGGGCTTATCTTATTACACAGGCGCTATTTTTGAAGTAAAAATATTGAATGTACAAATGGGCAGCGTTTGCGGTGGTGGTCGATATGATAACCTTACGGGCGTATTTGGACTGCCGAATGTTTCAGGAGTGGGCATTTCTTTCGGTATTGACCGCATTTATGATGTCATGAACGAATTAAACCTGTTCCCGTCTCAGGATTCAAATTCTACTCAATTATTAATTTGTCCATTTGATTCAAGTACATTTGAGCATGCTTTGCCAATGGTTACAAAATTCCGCTCAAATGGTATCAATACTGAATTATATCCGGATCCGTCTAAAATAAAGAAGCAATTAAGTTACGCAGATGATAAAAAAATACCATTTACTCTATTAATCGGTGAAGATGAAATGAAACAGGGTATTTATTCGTTAAAGAATATGGTAACAGGCGAACAATTCAAAGTTACCATGGAAGAAGCCATTCATAAACTTGTTTAACACGTTGAAAACACTAACCAACTTTTTGTTATCGGCAATGCTCATAAGTATGAGTAGCTTTCTGAGTAATGCTGCAGACATTCCATGCTTTACACCTTCGGCCTCTAAAGCGTGCTTGCCCGTAACAATTACACTTGACCCATCGTGCAGTTCAAATACAAGCGGCTCTACACCTCTGTACAATTACGATTACACACACAATCCCACCAATTTTGTTGCAACTACTTCTCATACATATACAACAGCAGGCACATATACCATCAGACAAATCATTGGCAATACAGGGAATTATACGCAGAGAACTGTTGTAATTGTCGATGCACCAAAACCTGCTTTTACGCTACAGTCCTGCATTAATTTAAATGTTAATGTAACGATAACCGATACTATTTACGATAAATTCATTGTCGATTTTGGAGATGGTTCACCTACACAAACTGTATTGCCCGCTTCTGTCACAAATCACATATACAGTACCAGCAACACTCAAACTATTACAGTAATGGGTGTTTTTTTACCCAACACGTCTTGTGGTTCAGGTTCGCAGAGTACTTATACTTTTGTCAATTTAACCAAACCCGATCTTGTTGATCTGACCGTTTTATCACAAAATGCTACCACAGGTTCCATACAGCTTAGATTCAACGGCGTTATCGGACATCAGTACAAGATTCAACGAAGTACGAATGGAGGAGCATATACCACAATAACAACCATGAAAGGTGTTGGGGCATTATCTTTTACGGATATCAATCTGAATACTCAAGCAAATGTATATCAATATCAGGTAGTAGCTTTTGATGATTGCGTTACAACAGTCGCTTCAGATGTTATCTATTCACTTATCATGAATGCTATTGCCAGCCCTGGTTTAAACACAGTTAACTGGAATGGTTCCGCATCTGTAAGTTCGTTTGCCCTCACAAAAAATTCAGTGGTACAAACATTAACAACACCTACCAGTACGAGCTTTACAGATAATATAATTGTATGTGGCGGTAATTATTGTTATCAGAATACGGCTTCGTTAAATACCAATACGGCTTCAGGCGCACCTCAAAAATCTTATTCAAGCAGCGTTTGCGTTGTAGGACTTGCCGGTGGAACGGGACCGACAGCCGTTACCAATCTGAATGCTACTATTCAGGGAAATGCATCTGAGATCAGCTGGGATGTTCCGGTAAGTGTATCAACTTATACCTTATATCAGTCAGTCAATGGCAGTGCGTTTTCATCTGTTGCACAACCCACATCTACACCATTTACATACAATCTTTCAAACACGTCTGACGATGTTTGTTACCAAATAGATTACATAGATAAATGCGCCCGGTTAAGCCCTAAATCTTTGTCAACATGCCCTGTCACATTAAAAGATAATTTATCCGGAAATCTTGTTACACTCAATTGGAATACATATTCCGGTTTCGATAATACAGGAGTACAATCTTATGTTGTTCAAAAATTAGATGAAAACGGAAATGTTATTTCTGAAACCAATGTAGGATCAGCTACTACCTACTCTGAAACAGTGAATTTCAATCAGCCATATCTGAATTTCCGAATTAAGGTTATTCCGCAAACTGCTTCCTATACAATTACCTATTCGAATGATGTAATATTAAAATTCGAAGCTCAATTATTTATTCCGGATATTTTCACTCCTAACGGAGATGGTGTTAATGATGCATTTATTGTAAAAGCTAAATTTGTAAAAACGTATTCAATCAGCATATTCAGCCGATGGGGGGAAGTGGTTTATGCCAGCAGTAATATTGTAGACGGATGGAATGGAATGAATAACAACAATTATGCTGTAGATGGTGCTTATACATATAAAATAATTGCTACAGACATAAAAAACAATGAGTTTGTAAAAACAGGTACTGTAACATTAAGCAGATAATTATTATGAGTATGTTTGACATGATGGGCATGATGGGTAAAGTGAAAGAAATGCAAGCCCGCATGAAAGAAATAAAAGATAACCTGGTTCATATCACTGCGGAAGGCGAATCCGGTGCAGGTCTTGTAAAAGCACTTGTAAACGGAGCGAAACAAGTAATACGCATTGATATTGATCCATCTTTATTAAAAGAAAGTGATCAATCCATACTTCAGGATTTAATTGTAGCTGCAGTAAATAAAGCACTGCAGAATGTGGAAGAAAAAACACAAGAAGAATTCAGAAAAAAAACCGAAGGCTTACTTCCGAACATTCCGGGAATGGACTTAGGAAATATGTTTGGCATGTAAATGAAATATACTACTGCTGTTGTAATACTGAATTGGAACGGAATTGAACAACTCCGTACCTTCCTCCCTTCTGTAATCACTCATACACAAGATGCTGAAATCTTTGTTGCCGATAACGCATCAACCGATCATTCCGTAGCATGGTTGGAAGAACATTTTCCCCAGGTAAAAATTATTCGTCTGCCCAAAAATAATGGATATGCCGGAGGCTATAATGAAGCATTAAAATCTGTAACGGCAGATTTTTTAGTATTACTTAATTCAGATGTGGAAGTAACATCGGGTTGGCTTACACCTCTTATTAACACACTCATTGCCGATGAATCTATTGCTGCCTGTCAACCCAACATTCGCAGCTATAAAGA
>Ga0206916_1068_pt1 | contig 20942 bp, 21 predicted proteins | sample Alteio_BWOrgHeat_71_FD_152957 | JGI IMG/M metagenome (GOLD analysis project Ga0206916, IMG submission 152957) | Enriched cells from forest soil in Barre Woods Harvard Forest LTER site, Petersham, Massachusetts, United States -... | ecosystem: Environmental > Terrestrial > Soil > Temperate forest >... | reverse complement strand
AATGCGAAGGATGGGACTTCGACAGACGAAACGTTGATCTCCGGCCTGTTTCATGCAAAAGGTTACAAGACCAAGGCCATCGGTAAATGGCACCTCGGACACCAACCACAGTACTTGCCAATCAGCCGTGGGTTCGACTCGTTCTATGGCGTTCCTTACAGCGTGGACATGTACCCTATGCCGCTCATGCGGGATACGACGATCCTCGAAGCCGAGGCCGATCGCAAGTTGCTGACGCCCCGGTATACGGAAGAGGCGGTCAAGTTCATCGACGAGAGCGAAGCGAACCCATTTTTCATGTACCTCGGGTTCTCGTATCCGCACGAGCTCGCCGTGGCGTCGGAGCGGTTCAACGGCAAGACGGCGTTTGGCAACGTCGGCGATGCGATCGCGGAGATCGATTGGAGCGTCGGCGAAATTCTGAGCGCGGTCGAGCGCAAGGGATTGAGTTCCGACACGCTTGTCCTGTTCACGAGCGACCATGGGCCGTGGTACCAGGGCTGTCCTGGGATGTTGCGCGGACGCAAGGCGTCGACGTTTGAAGGCGGCTTCCGGGTGCCGCTGCTGGCGCGGTGGCATGGAACGATCGCACCCGGAAAGGTGGTCGAGGAGCCGTGCTCCAATCTCGATGTGCTGCCGTCGCTGGTCTCGATGTGCGGCCTGAAGCTTCCGGAAAAGCCGCTTGATGGCGTCGACATGTCGACATTGTTGCTGGGCAGTGGGAAACCGATGGCAACGAAGCCGCGGATTTACTTCGCCGCGATGGGCAATGGTGGGCTGGATGTGCATTGCATTCGCAAAGGAGATTGGAAGTTGCGCGTGGCGCAGGGGATCAACGGAGAGGTTTACCTCAACGACAGGACGACCGCAGCAAGGGAAAGCGCGTGGCTGCAAAATCCCGAGCTGTATAACCTGGCGCTCGATCCGGCCGAGAGCTACGACGTTGCGAAGGCCCATCCGGAGACTGTGGCGGAGCTGATGCACGACCTGGAAGAGTTGATGCCGTCGTTCCCACCACACGTTGTGGCCGCCTATGCGAAGCTGAAGCTCAAGCCGGGCGACATCAGTACGCCCGCCGGGGCTTCCCCGAGGCCGAACCCAGCGCCGAAGGCTTAGAGCGGAAAACGAACAGAAAGCGCAAGGAGCGCAACGGTCGCAAAGGTACCGCCGCGGCTGCCGTGGCGTTAACATTGCGTCCGTTGCGCTCGTTGCGTTTTCCTTTACCTGTGCCTGTAGCGGTACAATCTCACGCCCGAACCCCTTCAGGCTCCGCGCGTTTGACGGTTTTGCCCGTCGGGGGTACGCTTAAACGATGAACTTCGCCCGCATCGCCGCCTGTTGTCTTCGCCTCGGTGCTGAGGCGACGGATCCGCCTGCTTAAAACGTAAGCAGACTGCGATGTCCACCCCAAGCGCCCACGAATCTCGTGGGCCTTTTCTTTTTCCCCGAACGGAGATCACTACATTGACTGAAACAGCCCCTTCCCCGACCCCTGCGGCCGCGCCCAAAGAGACCAAAGCTCAGCGGGCGGAACGCATGAAGCTCGCGAAGAACCCGTGGAACGCGTGGGAGGAAGTACGCCAGTTCGCGCGCGAAGGCCGCGCCAGCGTGCTGCCGGAGTGGGCAGGGATGTACTTCAAGTGGTGGGGCATTTACACGCAAGGCGACGGCGTGGGCATCACCGGTGGCGTGGGCGGTGAGGGAAAAGCCAGCGAATACTTCATGATGCGCATCGGCCTTCCCAACGGTCTGCTGTCTGCGCACCAGTTGCATGTGATCGCAGACATTACAAAGAAGTACGCGCGCGGCATCGCCGACATTACGACGCGGCAGAATATTCAGTTGCACTGGCTGACGATCGAGGCGCTGCCGGAGATCGTCGACGCGCTGACCGAAATTGGGCTTTCGCCCAAGGGAGCCTGCGGCGACGTAGTACGCAACGTTACGGGCTGTCCGCTGGCGGGGCTGCACGGGCATGAACTGATCGATGCTTCTCCGCTCGCTGTCGAGATTGCGCACAAGCTGACGGCGAACCCGGACTTCTACAATCTGCCACGCAAGTTCAAGATTTCTGCGACGGGTTGTCCGTCGTGGTGCAGCTATCCCGAGATCAACGACGTGGCGCTGACTGCGTTGAAGCGCACGGTCGATGGGAAGGACGAGATTGGCTACAGCGTTCGCGTGGGTGGAGGGCTTTCCAACGAACCGCATCTGGGTGTGCGGCTGAACGCGTTTATCCCGCAGGACAAGGCGTACGACGTGGTGCGCACAGTGTGCGAAATCTTCCGCGAGCAGACGGACCTGCGTCAGAGCCGCACCCATGCGCGCATCAAGTATCTGTTTATGAAGTTCGGATGGACTCCGGAGAGGATGCTGGAGGCCATCGAAGAAAAGCTTGGTTATACATTCGATCCAGCCGAAGAAGGGCCGGTTGCGGACGATATTTATCGGGACCACGTCGGCGTGCATCGGCAGAAGCAGGATGGCCTCAGCTATGTCGGCGCGACGGTGCTGAATGGGCGCCTGACAGCCGCGCAACTGCATCAGCTTGCATCGCTTTCCGAGACCTACGGTGACGGCCAGTTGCGCACGACGATCATGCAGAACATCCTCCTCGTCAATATTCCCAATGACATGGCGCAGGCCCTGGCGAAAGAGATTGTCGGGATCGGCCTCGAAGTGGAGCCTTCGGTGTTTTATCGCGGCGCGATCGCCTGCACCGGGACTGAGTTCTGCAAGCTGGCCATTGCCGAGACCAAGGCTTTTGCGCGGTGGCTGGTCGAAGAGATGGAAGGGCGGCTGCCGGAGTTCGACCAGCAGTTGAAGCTGCATGTGACCGGTTGCACCAATAGCTGCGGACAGAGCTGGATCGCCGACATCGGCCTCGAAGGCAAGAAGATGAAGAAGGACGGCGTGCTGGTCGACGCGTTCTACTTTTGCGTGGGCGGTGCAGTCGGAGAGCACGCCAACATTGCGCGGCAGATTGGCTTTCGTGCGGCCGCGGAAGATTGCCCCGAAGCGATCGAGCGGCTGTTGCGCGGCTATCTTTCGGCGCGCGGACCCGGTGAAAATCTGCGCGCCTATTTTGGGCGCACCAGTAACGAAGAGCTGCGCGCGCAGTTGGCAGGAGCGGTCGTCGAAGCTGTCGAACGCGATCCGTCGCCGGGGCGCGTGCCGGCGAGTGTGGGGTAAACGTATGAGCCTATTTCCCATTTTCCTGAAGCTTGCGGGGCGGCATTGCGTGGTCGTTGGCGCGGGCAATATCGCCGAGTCGAAGATCGAGAGCCTGCTGACCGCGGAAGCTCGCGTCACGGTGATTGCTCCGGAGGCGCTGCCGCGCGTGCAGGAGTGGGCTGCCTCCGGCGAACTGACGTGGAAGCAGCGCAGGTACAAGGCTGGCGATCTTGCCGGCGCCTTCCTGGCGATTGCAGCAACGGCAACGGCGGAGGTGAACCGCGCGGTGTTTGCGGAAGCAGCGGGGGCGGACATTCTGTGCAATGCGGTCGACGATCCACCGTTCTGCGATTTTTATTTTCCGTCGGTGGTGCGGCGCGGAGACTTGCAGATCGCGATTTCTACCGCCGGCGAAAGCCCTGCCTTTGCGCAGCGGCTGCGCAAGGAGTTGAACGCGCAACTGCCGCACGACCTGGGCGAATGGCTGATGGAATTGGGCCGCCTGCGCCGCGAAGTGACGGCGGTCGAGCCTATCGGCGAGCCGCGGAAACAGTTGCTGCACGAACTCGCACAACGCGACGTGTGCGGCTACGATCAATGCCCATCGCGTCTGCGGGCGCGCGAGCATTTTCGCGAACAATCTCGTGAAGAGAGCTTCGCGGTGTCGGGGTATCCGGAATGATGACGGCGGAAAAGGGAACTGTCTATCTCGTTGGCGCAGGGCCGGGCGATCCGGAGTTGCTGACAGTGCGCGCGCTGCGCTTGCTGGAGCAGGCCGACATTATCTTTCACGATGACCTTGTGCCGGATTCGATTCTTGCGCTTGCAAACTCACGCGCGCTGGTGACGAGTGTCGGCAAACGCTGCGGAAGGCCACGCATCACGCAGCAGGGAATTCATTCGCTGATGATCGAGTCGGCACGGGCGGGGCAGTCGGTGGTGCGGCTCAAGAGCGGCGATCCGCTGGTGTTCGGGCGCGCAGGCGAAGAGATTGCGGCGTTGCGTTCGGCGAAGATTCCGTTCGTCATCGTTCCCGGCGTGACTGCGGCGCTTGCGGCGGGGGCGGCGCTGGAGCTTCCGCTCACCGATCGCAAGAGTGCGTCGAAACTCATTTTCTGCACCGGACATCACGCGGCGGATAAGAGCGAAGAACTCCCGCTGTGGACCGGTCCACTGCCTGAGGATGCAACATTGGTGGTCTACATGCCAGGCCGCGATACCAGTCGCCTCGCGCGCGATCTGCGCGCGGCTGGAGTCGCCGACAGCACGCCGTGCTGCGCGATTTCGCACGCCGCGAAGCCGCAGCAATCGCATGCGGCGTGCAGGCTGGGAGCGTTTGACGAACTCGAGTGCGGGCCCGCGCCGTTATTGTTGTTGATCGGCCGCGCTATGGAGCCGTTGATGGAAGCGGAGGCGCCGCACGAAGTGGCGCACGCGGTGATTGCGGAAGCTGCGGCGAGTGCGTTTGTGCGGGGATAGGGTGGGTTCCGTATATAAACGAATTCGGAAGGGCTGGGTCTTCGACCCGGCCAATAATAGCCGCGTCGGAGATACTTCCGCTCTGCCGAAGGCAGGAGTGAAGGCAAAGCCGAAACGACAAAATTGCTTTCTTTGAATTGCCGCGAATGATCGCGTGACCCCCGTTCCTTGTCCGCGGAACGCGGACAAGGAACGGGGTTAAGGTTTGAGGCGGCGTCTTTCGGCCGGGTCGAAGACCCGGCCCTTCCGTCCTTGCCTTATTCAAACGTGATTACCGTGTGTTCTACCGCTTCGGCTCCGACATCTTCAACAACTCGACCAACTTGTCCTGCCACACCGCCGCCATGGTGTGCGTGCCGTGTCCGCGGGTCTGGTCAGAGATAGGGATGTTGATGAATGTCGCGTGGGGCATGCGCTTGACCATCTTTTCCGCGATGCCGAGCTCGGGCGGGTTGATGAAGTCGTCTTGCGAGTTCATCCACATCACCGGTACGGTGATGCGCTCGAGGTCCTTGCTGGGATCGTAGTCGCGCGAGGCGTTGACGTAGTAGATGAAGTTGTTAGCATCGGTGCTCGCCGTGCTGCGCTCCAGCGTGCGGTCGATAAACGCTTCGGCGGCTTCCGGTGTGGGCGCGGCCTTCTGCTGCACCAGAGGAGCGGAGCCCATGATGAAGATCATCTCGTTCGCGGCGCGCAGGCCTTGTGCCGGCTCGGATGTGTACTCGCCGTTCTTCCACGCCGGATCACGCTCGATATTTTCGATCGCCATGTAGCGCATCATGCGGTTGCGGCCGGCGATGGGCACGGGCAGGCAAGCCATTGGCATCAGCGCGTCGGCGAAGTCGGAGTACGTTTCGCCCCATACGAAGCTCTGCATGCAACCCATCGATGTGCCGAAGATGAGGCGCAGATGATCGACATGCAGGCCGTCGGTCAGCATCTGGTGCTGTGAGCGCACCATGTCGGCGTAGTCGTAGTGCGGAAACTTCATGTGCAGGCCGTCGCTGGGTTTGGAAGAGTCGCCCTGGCCGATATCGTCCGGAAAAATGAGGAAGTATTTTGTGATGTCGAGAGGCTGTCCCGGGCCAAAAAGCACCGTCGAAAATACCGGCGAGAACAACGAGTGCGCGTTGCCGCCAGTGCCGTGGAGCAGCAGCACGGCATTGTCGACTTTGCCGGCAGCGTTATGGTGCGGTGTGCCGAGTGTGAGGTAGTGGAGTTTCAACTCGGGCAGCGACTCACCGCTGGTGAAGTGGAAGTCGCGCGCGATGTAGTCGCCCGGAGCACCGGTGTAGGCAGGTGCAGGGGCTGTCTGCGCCCTCGCGCCGAGAGTTGTAAGGGCGAGGGTAACCGCAAAAATATTCGGCAATGTGTTCCGCAATGTTGACATCCATATCTCCTGGGAAAGAAGTCGTCCCGCGCCAATCGACGCGGGACGTGTTCGGTCAGCATTAGTTCGTGGAGGCAGGCCGCCCCTGCCGCGCGGGCCTGTTGGCCGGGTCGGAGTCGTTGCCGTCACCCCTGCGTTCTGGCTTCGGCAACACGGTCAGAGACGACAGCGGCCTGGTGATGTCGTCGAGCAGCGCGGGCGTTCCTTCCACGCGTTGCAGTGTGGGATAACGCTCGCCGTCGTGGTACTCGACGTCGACGTTGCGGATGTAGATTTCGTTCTGCACGATGAAGTGGATCGGCTCGGCCGTTCCCTTCGCGGCTTTGATCGCCGCAAGCAGGGTGTCGGACGAAGCGACGCGGCCGTTGACGGCGATCAGCTTGTCGCCGGGCGACAGCTTCGCCTTGTCGGCGGCGCTCTCGAACCGCACGTCGGAGACGGTGTTGTCCGCACCCAGGCGAAGCCCGAGCGAGTACCAGACGTTCGCGCCCATCGGTCCCCGAGCGCCTGCCGGGGCTCCGCGTTCGCTGTTGCCGGGGTGGTCGAGGTAGACGAACTTGTAGCCGCCCTGCTCGATGCCTGCGGCGTCGGCGTGCGCGTTGACCTCGTCAATGCGGGTGTGGAGGAAGGTTGCCCAGTCGTAGGGCACAACCTGGTTGAGATCGGCGATCAGTTCTGCGCGATCGTAGGGGACGATCAACGGGCCGGTTTTGCCGCCTCTGCCGAGGAAGATGTGCTGGAAGTCGGTAAGCGTCTTCTGCCCGTTGGTCAGCTTGCGGATCAGCGTGTCCGCGTCGAGCCACAGCAGCTCGCCTTCCTGGTAGTAGTCCTGTCCGCGCTTGAGGCTGGCCCATGCGGGGCCGGGGCGGCGGCTGATGCTGGAAGCGATGGCGGTGTCGTCGGTCGAGCGCCACAGGCGGCCGCCCTTGGTGTCGAGGCTGGCGTAGGAAGCGGCAAGCTTGTCGCGGTAGGTGGCCTGCGTTTCGAGGCCCGAGCGAGCGGCCAGCACGTTGCCCATGTACTGCGTCATGCCCTCGTAGACCCACAGAAGCTCACCCTGCATCGGCGTCGCGAAGTCAGGCTGGTAGAGCGTCGCGGGGCGGCGATATTTGCCGTTCCACGAGTGCGTGAACTCATGCGACAGCAGGTCGGCATTCTGCGTTTGATGGCGGTCGTCGGCAAAGCCGAGTTCACCGACACCGTTGTCCGATGATTGTCCATGCTCAAGGCCTTCGCCACCGGCAAGGTCGGAAAGTGTCAGCAGGAAGTGGTAGGCGTTGTAGTGGCGCGAGGCGTAGGCTTCGCCGGTTTCGTGGACGAGGTTGGAGAGCTCGGCAAGCAGCGCGGGGCGCAGGTCGGAGTCGGCTGGATCGTCGGCGACGACGTCGATGTAGTGCTTCGGTGTGACGTCGGTTGCGAGCGGGAACTCGTGGAAATACTCGCCGGTGAGGACGGGCGAGTCTTCAAGCTGCTCGACGGTGGTTGCGGCAAATTCAGTAGCTCCGCCGACCTTCGCGTTCGGATCGTAAGCTGCAATCGGCGTCAGCGCAGTGCCGATGCCCCAGCCTGCGGGGACGATCACCGTTGGCTGGATGGCGATTTTTGCGACGGGAATGTGTGCCGGATAGATCAACGCGCGCTCCCACTCGAGCACGGCGATCTTGTTCGACGAACGCCCTGCTGCCATCTCGATGTGCGCGTGCAGCGTGGTTACGCCGGCGGGAATATCGAGGTGGAACTCAAACATGTCGACGTCGTCGCGACGCCAGGGCAGAGTCTTTCCGTTGGCGGTGAAGACCAGACCGAGCAGGTCGGCGACGGTGCCGTTGGGGGCGTGGTCGCCTGGAATCCACTTGACCATCGTCAGCGAAAGATGCCCGGCCTTGACGGGGATATCGCTCTCGGACGAGTAGATTCTGCGGCCTACCTGGGTGAGGTCGGCGGTGACCCGGATAGGTTGCTGGGCGGCCACGTGCAGGGTGACGAGGGTGGAAGCGAGCAGGACGAAGTTGCGAAACATTTGGGGGTAGCGGTTCCTCTCAGAAACTGGGTATGGGAAGGATACGCCTCCGAAGGCCCGGAAGACTCAGCTTCCGCAGCAAGGCCGGCCGGCGCTATAATCGCGCCCAAAGGTGAACCCATGCGCGTCTTCCGCTTTCTCGCTCTGCCGCTGATGTGTTCCGCTTGTGCGCTGGCGCAATCTGCACCGGCGATGCAGACCGCGCCGGTTCAGATGCAACCCGCGTCGCATATGGAACTGCAACTGTCGCCGGTTACGCCGCAGGCAGGCTTGGCGGGGCGAAGTCTTCCGGCGATCGCTGTGGCACAGGCGAATTTGGCGAAGGTGATCGAACAGGCAAAAGCCGAGCCCGAAGGCAAGGTCTGTTATGCCATCCGCAGCTACGCTTTCGCGCGCGAAGGTGCGGACTCCGATGCCACGAGGCTGACAGGTTCGTCCACATGCCGGCCGTCGTCGCAGCTGAAGTTGAAGAGTGCGGTGCAGGTCAGGGTAAGGCGGTAGAGTATGTCGGGCAAATTTTTGCCCTTGGCTTTGACACCCGACCGGGAACAATCTAAGCGCTGAAGGCGCGACGACATAACAGCCCAGGCCGAAGGCCTAGGTATCGGATGGCAACAGAAAAGAGGGCTGAAGGCCCGACACATAGATTCCCGTCGGAGTGCCCCAGGCCCTAGTCAATTGCATTATGTATCGGGCCTTCTCAGGACACGCGTACCTGGGGCTGCGCCCCAGGCTGGTATATCGTCGGGCCTTCAGCCCTCATTTCGGTGAATCGCGCTCGCCTGGTGCCACTCCGGCTGAGGCTGAGATACGTCGGACACCCCAGAACAATGTTGGGCTTCGACGACAAATGTCAGGCCTCAGGGCTCAGCGTCACGCTCTCAGAACAGCCTCAGGCTTCCAGCGCCTGTTCAATCGCTGCGACGATGCGTGGATCGTCGGGCTTCATGTCGGGGGCGAAGCGGGCGATGGTGAGACCGTCCCGGCCGACGAGGAATTTTTCAAAGTTCCACAGCACCGCGGGCAGCGGCAGCGTTGGCGGCAAGCCCTGGCCGGAGAGATAGTTGTCGAGGTTGTCGCGGAAGTCGGGTGCGTCGGCCTCGTGTTGCGGCATGGCCGAGGTCAGCATGGTGTAGATGGGGTGCTGCTCGGGGCCGTTGACGCTGATCTTCGAGAACAGCGGGAAGGTAACTGGATACTCCGTCGAGCAGAACTTCGCGATCTCCTGAGCGGTGCCGGGCTCCTGGCTGGCGAAGTCGTTGGAAGGGAATCCGAGAACCACGAAGCCGCGGTCTTTGAACTGCTGATAGAGAGCTTCGAGCGCGGTGTACTGCGGCGTCAGCCCGCACTTGGAGGCGACATTGACGATCAGCAGCACTTTGCCGGAGTAGTCGGCAAGCGAAGTGGGATCGCCGGAGAGAGTGGTCAGCGGTACGGAAGCGAGAGTCGACATGCCGCCATTTTATCGCGGGCCGGAGTGATAGAGTGGCGGGTATGAAAAAGATGCTCGCTGCGTTGACTGGATTTGCGCCGACCGTATTATTGCTGGCTGCCGGTGTGGCGCAGGCCCAGGAGCGGCCCGCGATCACGGGTATCGCCTTTGTGCGTATGTACAGCGCCGACGTGGCGGCTTCGGACGCGTTCTACAAGACGCTGGGCTTTACCAAAGTCTCCGCCGGCAACGGCCTTGCGCGGTATGGCGTAAATCCGGCGCAGTGGCTGGAAGTCGAGCCGCTGCCCTCGGCAACGCTGCCGACGCGTATGCCCGAGGTTGCCTTCACGACGCGGAACGCAGCGGCGCTGGAGCGGTACCTCGTCAAGCATAAGGTCGCTGTGGTCGAAAAGCAGAAGGGCGGGTTTACGGTGCATGATCCCGAAGGCAACGTGATCGGGTTTGTGCAGCAGGGAGCGGTGGGCGCGGCACTGCCGCAGTCGCCGTCGGCTTCGTCGCGGCGGATTATTCATGCGGGCTTTATCGTGCGCGACCGCGCGGCTGAGGACGCTTTCTATCGCGATATCCTTGGCTTCCACCTCTACTGGAATGGTGGGAAGACCGACACAAGCGTCGACTACGTCGCCATGCAGGTCCCCGACGGCACCGACTGGCTGGAGTACATGCTCAACATCAAGCCCGACGCAGATGCGCATCAGCGCGGCGTGATGAACCACTTTTCGCTGGGCATTGCGAAGATGAGCGACGCCATCGAGGCGCTGGCGCGCGACGGATGTACAAGCAAAGACTGCAGCAAGACCCAGATGGGGCGCGATGGCAAGGTGCAGATGAATGTGTACGATCCCGACCAGACGCGGATCGAGTACATGGAGTTCAAGCCGTCGGGGACGATCTGCTGCTCGGAGTTCAAGGGGCCGCATCCGACGGAAGTCGAGAACAAATAGCGGGTCACGATAGATTTTTGTTGAGCGAGTCCGTGAGCGGAGACTAAGATGATGCGGACGTCGTCTCAGTCACAGGAGTCAACTCATGCGTCTATGCAATGTTGGTTTCATCGTGCTTGGTCTTCTGGTTCCGGCCCTTGCTGCGCCGGCCTTCGCCGCCCCCAAAGATCCGGCGGACTATCCGCTACGCGTCCATATCTACAGGACCCACTGGAGCACCGGGACCGAAGGGCCCTACATCTACGAGTTCTACAACGCCGGTTACCACGGCTATGGCCGTGCGAACCTCACCGACGGCCCTCAAACCAATGCGATGGAGTACACCTTCGAGTGCGATACGCACTTTCTGAAGTCGGACAACGGCGAAACCTACCTTGCACGCTGGAAGAAGCCGGGCCGTTCCATCGAAATGCTGGTCGGCATTATCGGCAGCGACAAGATGAAGTCCTGCCAGTTGAAGGTGACCCTCAAGGACACGGTTTACCACAAGGTCAACGGCGAAATCATCTCCCTGACGCAGGAGCAGTACAAGGCGCGTGAGGCGGATGGACTGGCGCGCGAGGCTGCCGTTACCGACGTAGACGCCGACGTTTCGCACTATCCAATGAAGCTGACGCTGCTCTCGCTGGATTGGAGCGGGAGAGTGAACGGGATGCATCACGGGTCGGGGCAGGGGAATTTGATCGCCGGGTCGCAGGTGTCGGCGGTGGACATGGCGCTGGCCTGTCCGACGGCCATCCGTACGACCGCCGAAGGCCGTTTCTATCCGGCGCGATGGATCAAGCAGGGTTCGGAGATGTCGATCCTGCTGCGTCAGGCGGGCGATCCGGGCGCAGCGGCGACGTGCAACGTGAAGGCTTCGCTGCATAGCGACGTCTATGTTCGGGAGCCGGCGGGCGTGCTGAAGGCCGTGTCGCAGGACAAATACAAATTGCTCCAGACTCCCGAAACGGCGGAGCAGAAAGTGCCGCTTTCGGAGTAGAAGGTCGGTGGAAACACCCGGGGGCCAGCTTGTGCCGGCTGGCCCTTATGTTTTGCCCCGGCGCCTCCATTGTGGAAATTGCGGCCTTATTTCAAAGAAGGAGGTTTAGCTTGACAGCTTAAGCGTAGGATATTTAGTGGCGTATCCCGCATAGTTGAGGCCCTCAGACGAATGAGTTTTTTTGACGTTCTTTTTGGAAAGCCGCTTGCCACAAGCAACGAGCACAATGAGCACATCGGTGTAGCGACAGGCATTCCCATCTTCGGTCTCGATGGCCTGACCAGCGCCGCGTACGGCCCGGAAGCGGCGATGACGCTGCTGATTCCGCTGGGTATCTGGGGTGTCAGCACCTATTTGCTTCCCATCTTCGGCGCCATTCTGGCTCTGCTCATCATCCTCTACTTCAGTTACCGGCAGACCATCGTGGCCTACCCCAACGGTGGCGGGTCATTTACCGTGGCCAGCGAAAACCTTGGCGATCACGCCGGTCTGCTGGCAGCCGCGGCGCTGATGATCGACTACATCCTGACCGCGGCGGTGGGCATCTCCGCCGGCGTTACCGCGCTGGTCAGCGAAGTCCCAAGCCTGCAGCCGCATCAACTTTCGTTGTGTCTGCTGATCCTGGCCATCATCGCCATCGTGAATATGCGCGGCGTCAAGGAGTCGGGCCTGGCGTTCATGCTGCCGACGGTGGTGTTTGTCGGGACGCTGCTGGTGACGGTTGCCGTGGGTGTCTACCATGCTCTGCTGGCGCCCGGACATCATCCGACACCCCTTGCGACGCCGCCTCCGCAGGTGTCAAAGCCATTGATGGTGATGACGACGTGGCTGCTGCTGAAGACGTTCTCCAACGGCTGCGCGGCGATGACCGGTGTGGAAGCTGTGTCGAACGGAACGACGGCTTTCCGCGAGCCGCGCGCCAGGAACGCTAACCGCACTCTGACTGCCATTATCGCCATGCTGATCATTTTGTTGGTCGGGCTATCGTATGTGGCGAAGGCCTATGGTGTAACCGCGATGGACCCCGACGCGGTCAACTACCAAAGTGTGTTGTCGATCGAAGTGGCCGCGGTATTCGGCCGCGGGTGGTTCTACTTTGTCACCATGACCGGTGTGCTGGCCGCACTCTCGTTCAGCGCGAACACGGCGTTTACGGGCTTCCCGCATCTGGCGCGCGCCATCGCGGTCAGGGACTATCTGCCGCACGTCTTCATCCTGAAAGGCCGCCGCCTGCTGTTCTCGCACGGCATCTATGCGCTCACCGGCTTTACAGCCATCATCCTGATCATCTTCGACGGCGTTACGTTGAAGTTGATCCCTCTGTACGCCATCGGCGCTTTCCTGGCCTTTACGTTGAGCCAGGCTGGGATGGTGAAGCATTGGATGAAGACTCCGGAAGCGACCCATCGCGGCATCAAGATGTTCCTCAACGGGCTGGGTGCAATCGCAACGGGCATCACGCTGCTCGTGATCCTGGCAACAAAATTCCTATCGGGCGCGTGGGTGACGGCGATCCTTGTGCCGATACTGATCCTCATCATGATCATGGTCAAGCGCCACTACGTCCGCGTGAAGCGCGAGACCGCCGATCCCACTCCGCTGCGGCTCACAGGGCTCGAACAGCCGATCGTGGTTATCCCCATGGCGCGCTGGGACAAGATCACCGAGAAGGCGATGCGCTTCGGCATGACCATGAGCAACGAGGTCAAAGTGCTGCATGTCGACTCCGACGATGCCGACGCGCTGGGATGCGTGTGGGAGAGGTTCGTGCTCACACCGATACTCGAAGCCAAAATGGCCGAGCCGGAACTGGTCACTGTGAAGAGCAACTATCGCACCGTGCTTTCGCCGCTGATGGATTACGTGCTGAAGCTCGAAGAAGATAACCCCGGACGCAAGATCGCGGTGCTGCTGCCGGAGCTTGTCGTACGGCACTGGTGGGAAAACCTCTTGCACAATCAACGCGTGCAGCTATTGAAGCTTTTGCTGCTGTTGAAGGGCAATCAGCGGATTGTGGTGGTGAATATTCCCTGGTATTTGTAGGCATCTGCGAAGTGGGCGGCTTCGGTGTGTGTGTCGCAGCCCCAAGCGCGATGCTGCCACAAAACTAAGGGCTGAAAGCCCGATACATAATGCAGGAACTGGTGTCATTGCAAGCCCAGGCATCTATGTGTCGCGCCTTCAGCGCTCGCTACATGCACACATCTCCTGACCTAGGCCTTCGGCTTGGGCTGATAAGAAACAAGGGAATGTTGCTTACAAGAACTGTGATTCATCATCGCTTGGAAAACGAAAAAGCGAACGCAAAGGGCGCAACGCACGCAAAGGTTCGCTACGGCATCCGTGGCGCCTCCTTTGCGTCCTCCGCGTCCTTTGCGTTCGCCTTTCGCTCGGAACGAACGTTTCATCCCCGGTGGGTCGGCAGACGGTGGACGACTGGTATGTCGTCGGGCCTTTGGCCCTCACATGCGCGGCGCAATGGTTGACGGCAGTGAGACGCTTAGTCATTGCTGCTCAAAAAAGTCTTCAAACGCCGAGAAATGTGTGATTCGATGGTTCGGCCCTAAAGAGCACTTGCGAAAGTGGCGGACGGCCTTGCGTCTTTCCCTCGCTCCGCCCTGTCTCCGGTATCCTAGCTACGTGAGTATTCAAACCATCCGCATCGGCTCGCGCGGCTCTCAGCTCGCGCTCTGGCAAGCCAACCATATCGCCGCGGAACTCCGCGCGCACGGTTACACGGTCGAAATCGAAGTTATCCGCACCATGGGCGACCGCATGCAGGATCCCGCGTTCGTCGCGCCCGCGACGTTCGCTGACGGCTCGCCGCTCGATGCGAAGGGCATCTTCATCAAGGAGATTGAAGAGGCGCTCGCCGCCGGCCGTATCGACCTGGCGGTCCACTCATTGAAAGATCTGCCGACGGAGTTGGACCCGCGCTTCACGCTCGCAGCCATCCCACCGCGTGCTGACGCCCGCGACGCCTTTGTCTGCGAAAACTTCTGGGGCCTGCATACGCTGCCGCTGCATTCGAGCGTCGGCACGACCAGCCCCCGCCGCAAAGCGATGCTGCTGGCGCTACGCCCCGACCTCCGCTTTGTGGAAATGCGCGGCAACATCGACACGCGCCTGCGGAAATGGGAGGCCGGCGAAGCCGACGCTCTCGTGCTCGCCTGCGCGGGGCTCGACCGCCTTGGCCGCACCGAAAACGTTCACCAGAGATTTGCCGTCGACGAGCTCACTCCAGCGCCGGGCCAGGGTGCTCTCGCACTCGAGACCCGCTCACCACACCACGCGCTCGATACCGACGACCCCACGCGCGACCCTGCGATACACGAGGCGATCCGCGCTTTGCATTGCGCGTCTGCAGAGTTTGCTACACAGGCGGAACGCCACGTCCTCGCCGCGCTTGGCGGCGGTTGTCAACTGCCGCTCGGAGCGTATTGCCACGAGGTGGATGGGCACTGGCACCTGCATGCGCAAGTCGCCGCGCCAGATGGGGAAGAGGTCGCTCATGTTATCGAGCGCGCACCGGTGGGGATTTCGGCTGCCGAGCTAGGGCAACGGGCAGCGGCAGCGTTGGAAGAACGCGGTGCATTGGAGCTTCTTCAACAGCCTGCGTGAGTTTGGAGATGAGGACCGTGTGGTGGCGCCTTCACACGCGGACTAGTCGTTAGCGGTGATAGCACAATGGCCGCCCAACGGGAGCCCGGTGCGGTGCCGAGGCATTGATCACACCACATCTCTGAGGGCTGAAGGCCCGACGCCATAACAGCCCAGGGCGAAGCCCTGGGTCCAGGTGCCCGAAAGAATTTGAGCGCTGAAGGCGCGGCCTAATACCAACTTTTACGTTGACGTAGGTGCCAGATGGAGCATCTATAGGTCGCGCTTTCAGCGCTCAAACACGCTTAACGCCTGTACCTAGGGCTTCGCCCCTAGGCTGGTATGGGACGGGCCTTCAGCCCTAAGACCAAATCGCACGTTTAGCTCGGCCCGAAAGAATTCGGCGCGCCTCTACTTCACCAGCACAAACTGTCCGGCATGAAATGATGCATGGTTCGTTCGGCTCAAGAAAACCGCCAGCCGGTTCCGCGATGGATCCTTGGCGAAGTCTTCATCGGACACCTGGGTATGCTTCTGTAGCCACTCCTCCGCGGTCAGCGCTTCGATGGCGGCGGTTAGTTTGCTGTTGACCTCGCTCCATGCCTTCTTGAGTTCTTCTGCCGAAAGAGGATCGGGCAGCGCGCCATCGGGGTTTGTGACGTAGGGCTCGTCAAGCTGCGGGTAGAGCGGCTCACCCAGCCCCAGCAGCGGGAACATGCGGTCGTGCACAGCGGTCAGGTGCCCGACGAGGTAATACAGCCGATTCTTTCCGGGTGCAATTTGCCGCTGCAGCTGCTCTTCGCCAAGCGCCTGTATACCTTTGTCCAGACGGCCAAGCACGATCTTCCACGAGCTCACCACGGACTTCACCAGCATGTCTTCGTTCGCCATATGTAACCTGTTCTCCAAATGAGTTTGCAGTGCGTTCGTTTGATGCCCATCGAATTACCGGGATGCGAAGTTTTTCTTATTTGTGATGCGTTGAGCTCGGCGGAGGAGAAGAATGCGATCCTCCACGCGTAGGCGACGGCGCACTCGTGTGCGATCCGCCTGCGCCAACGAACATACTAGAGACGAGCGATGTCGGCAAAGGGTTGCAGTGACTCCTAAGAGGATTCGGTGTTGCGATCTCAGAGTCCGGTACACTCACTAGAACTTGTCGAGCATCTTCCATCCCGAGCTCCACTTTGTTTTCGAAGCCCTCGGATACGTCGGCGGCTATCTCGTTTACCGGCACATGCGCGACCGGCAAGGCGATCCGCTCACCGACGAACGCCGCTGGCTGGTTATCGCGACGATCGCCGTCGGCGCGCTGCTGGGGAGTCGCATTCTCGGCTTGCTGGAACAGGCCCCGCGCGACGGCTGGCACTGGGAGCAACTGCTCATTCCCGGCGGCGGGAAGACGATCGTCGGCGGTTTGCTGGGCGGATGGCTGGCCGTCGAAATCGTGAAGCGCTTCCTCGGTATCCGCTCGCGTACGGGAGATCTTTTCGCCGTTCCACTCTGTGTTGGCATTGCCATCGGCCGCGTTGGCTGCTTCTTCGCCGGCCTCGCCGACGACACCTACGGCAAGCCCACGACGCTACCCTGGGGCGTCGATTTTGGCGATGGGATTCCACGCCATCCAACCCAGTTTTATGAGTTTCTGTTCCTTGCGGTCCTGGGCGCCATCCTCTTTCGCTGGAACGCGAAGCCGCATACAAACGGCATCATCTTCCGCGCCTTCCTGGGGGCGTATCTTGGAGGGAGGCTGTTGATCGACTTCATCAAACCGCAGCCGCTGGTCCATGGCCTGAATGTGATTCAATGGGCGTGCATCGCGGGCCTGCTTGCGCTTGCTATCGGAGAGCTTTCGAGACCGCGGGAGGTGCAGGATGTTCGATCAGCTTGAAACGGGGCGGCCCCGTCTTTCCGCACCCATGACGCTGATGGCAATGTCTGTCATTGGCCTGTTTGTCACTTGCGTCATTTGTGTCATCTCGGCGACCGGTCGCGGCTTTATTGGCCTTTACTCTGGGCTCGGAATCATCGCGCTAAGGGTCTCTGTTGTCGGCATGTTAGCTTCCGTGTTGTGGCTTGTCGTTGCAAGGATCGTCAGAGTGGTTCGCCGTTGATGGAGGAAAGATGCCGGACGAAATCAAACCGAAATCGCGACTAGGTGCACCAGCAAAGGTGATCGGCGCATCCGTGCTGGCCGTACTCCTCGGTATCGGCCTTTGCAGTGTAGGCAACTTCAATCTCGAAGGCCAGTCGTCGGCGACTGCAAACGTTGGCGTGTTTCTATTCTTTGCGGGGATTTTAGGTGGGTTCGTCGGCGTGATCTGGCTGTTCATCGCCGCGATATTGCCGCGAAAGCAGTAAATCTGTGGCAAGGGGTTTCGCACTGCCGACGAAAGAGGTGTTTGATGTTCGACCAGCTACCAGAAAGCAGCAGAGGCGGTCATCCATCGGCACCCAAAGTGGTGGCGGCCAGTGTCTGCGGCATTCTGCTGGGCTTTGGTTTATGCGGTGTCGACGCTTACTTCCGGGACGGGTATGGAGGTGCCTTGTCTATATTGGGCGCGGCACTTTTTGTGGTCTCGGTATTGGTTTTGGTTGTGACTCTCTTTGTCCTTATTGTTAAGGTCATCATCTCCTTCTTCAGTAAGAAATAGGTCTAAAAACTCATGGCGAAAACCCGCGACTACATCTTCTACGACACTGCCGTCTCCATTTGCACGACGTGCTTCCGCCGCATCGACGCCAAGATCGTCTTCGAAGACGACAAAGTTTTCATGCTGAAGCGCTGCCCGGAGCACGGGTTCGAGCGCGTGCTGATGGCCGATGATGTCGACTACTATCGCCGCTGCCGCGAGGTGTTCATCAAGCCGCCGGAGATGCCCGACCACTACAACACGCCCGTCAAATATGGCTGTCCCTATGACTGTGGCCTCTGTCCTGACCACGAGCAGCACTCCTGCCTGACGCTGCTCGAAATCTGCGACGCGTGCAATTTGAGCTGTCCCATCTGCTACGCCGAAAGCGGACCGCACCGTACGACGTACAAGTCGCTCGAGCAGATCGACCGCATGCTCGACGCCATCGTCGGCAATGAAATCGAGCCCGACGTCGTGCAGATTTCCGGAGGCGAGCCGACCATCCATCCCGACTTTTTTGCCATCCTTGATGCCGCCAAGCGTCGCCCCATTAAGCACCTGATGGTCAACACGAATGGTGTTCGACTCGCGACTGAAGAAGGCTTCGCCGAGCGACTCGCGACCTACATGCCGCAGTTCGAGCTCTATCTACAGTTCGACTCTCAACGCCGCGACCCGCTGATGCAACTGCGCGGCGCGGACCTCCGCAGCGTCCGTACCAAAGCCCTCGAAAAACTCAATGCGCTGAACATCTCCACCACGCTCGTCGTGACGGTCGAGCGCGGCGTTAATGACGATGAAATGGGCTCCATCATTGAGTTCGCGCTGCAACAGCCGTGCGTGCGTGGCGTCACCTTCCAGCCCGTGCAGCAGGCAGGCCGCCTACAGGGATACGATCCTGCGGTGCACCGCCTCACACTCTCCGAAGTCCGCCGCCGCATTCTCGAACAGACCGACGTCTTCAAGCCGGAAGATCTCATCCCCGTCCCCTGTCACCCTGACTCGCTGGCCATGGCTTACGCCATGAAGCTTGGCGGAAAGGTCGTTCCACTTACGGGCATGATCGACCCCGACGTGCTGATCAACGGCGGCCGCAACACCATCATCTACGAGCGCGATCCCGCTATTCGCGACCACATCTTCAAGCTCTTCTCGACGAACCACTCGCCCCAATCGCAGGCGTCAACGCTGCGCGAACTGCTCTGCTGCCTGCCGCAGGTGCTCGCACCCAGGAGCCTCGGTTATGACAATCTTTTCCGCATCCTGATTGTGCAGTTCATCGACGCGCAGACCTTCGATCTCCGCTCCATCAAGAAGACCTGCATCCACATCGCCCACCCCGACGCCAAACGCCTCATCCCGTTCGACACCTACAACATGTTCTATCGCGACGGCCTGGAAGAAAGCCGCCTCAACCCGTTGCGTGAAAGGGTGAACAGTTTCTAAAGACGCTCGCGCAAAGTGCGCGAAGTGAGCAAAGTTTCGCAAACATGCCGTGGCGAACTTTGCGCTCTTCTTTGCGAACTTTGCGCTCTTCTTTGCGGACTTTGCGTGAACGCTTTTCTAACTCTTTGCCGCCCTCTTACCCATCGCGTCATCCCACAACCTGAAGCCCCCGACGATCGCGTTGCTGTTGGCACCGACCACCACATGTGCGGGCAGGTCGCGCATCAGCTTCGCGTTGCCTCCACCCAGCAGCACGTTGTCGCACACCATCGCCGCGCGCAGCAGTTCGACAATATCCAGCACCGACTTCCGCCACTTCTTTTTGCCGCGTCGCATCAACCCGGCAACGCCGATGTACTCCTCGTACGTGCAGCCTTTCTTGTACGGCAGGTGCGCCAGCTCCAGCGACACGACCATGCCATCCACCACCATCGCCGAGCCAAGGCCGGTACCTACACCGAGGAACAACATCCGTCCTCCCTTGTATCCACCCAGCGCCTGCATCGCCGCGTCGTTGATAAACCGCAGCGGCTTGGGGAAGTGCTTCTCGTAGTCGAAATCGATCCAGCCCTGGCCCAGGTTATGCGGCTCCTTGATCGGCCGATGGTTCACCACCGGCCCCGGATAACCAACCGAGATCCGGTCGTACTTCCATGTTTTCGTGGCCTCCAGCACCTGGTGGCACATGCTTTCCGCCGTCATCTCCGGGCCGGAAGGAATCTTGATTGGAACAGGGTTGTCAGTCGAGGCGACCTTCACATTCGTTCCACCGATATCGATAACCAGAATCTTCATGTTTGAAGAATCGTAGCAGCACCGTACATCACTGCACACTTTGGCGCGTGTATAACGGTAAACGTCTGTCATACCGTCATTGACTCGAGGCACCGTGTCCACCGAAACCACGCCCGACTTCTCCGCCATCAAGGTCAAGCAGCAGGCCGCCTGGGCCACCGGCAACTACGCCGTCATCGGCAGCTCCATCCTCATCGTGCCCGAGCTCCTGGTCGAAGCGATGGACATCCGCAGTGGCTGGAACGTGCTGGACGTCGCCGCCGGCAATGGCAATGCTTCGCTTGCCGCCGCGCGCCGCTGGTGCAAGGTGACCTCCACCGACTACGTCCCCGAGTTGCTCGAACTCGGCAAGGGCCGCGCCGCAGCCGACGGTTACACCATCGACTTCGAGGTGGCCGACGTCGAAAACCTGCCCTTCGCCGACGCTGAGTTCGACGCCGTGCTTTCCACGTTCGGCGTCATGTTCGCGCCCGATCAGACCCGTTCCGCTGCGGAGATGTTTCGCGTCTGCAAGCCCGGCGGCAAGATCGGCCTCGCCAACTGGACCCCTCCCAGCTTCGTCGGCCAGATCTTCAAGACCATCGGCAAATACATTCCGCCACCCGCGGGCGTAAAGCCGCCGTCATTGTGGGGCACCGAAGACCGTCTCGACGAGCTTTTCCCGGCTGCGGCGTCGATCGAAGCGACTGCCCGCATGGTCGACTTCCGTTACCTTTCGCCGGCGCATTGGCTGGAAATCTTTCGGACCTACTACGGCCCGATGAACAAGGCCTTCGCCGCTCTCGACGCCGCCGGACAAGCCAGCCTCGAAGCCGACCTGATGGCGCTGATGGGTTCGATGAACCGTGCCGACGACGGCACACTGGTTCTGGCCAGTGAGTATCTTGAGGTCGTCATCACGAAGTAGGCCGGTTGCGACCGTCAGTGGGCTTCCGGCATCGATACAATAGGACGGAAGCAATTTATCTCTGAGGGACCCATGGCCGTACTTACCGACGCGATCAACATCAAGCGCAAAGCATT
>Ga0206916_1069_pt1 | contig 20988 bp, 14 predicted proteins | sample Alteio_BWOrgHeat_71_FD_152957 | JGI IMG/M metagenome (GOLD analysis project Ga0206916, IMG submission 152957) | Enriched cells from forest soil in Barre Woods Harvard Forest LTER site, Petersham, Massachusetts, United States -... | ecosystem: Environmental > Terrestrial > Soil > Temperate forest >... | reverse complement strand
TTCCGGACGATTATCAAATACTTTCTGAGCAATTTCATAAAGATATGGATTTCCCTCACACATTTTTAGTTCAAATCTAGCTGTATCTAAATCAGCAGTTTTAATAGTAAGAAGAATTTCTGTTAACTCTTCGGCTAGAAGCCCTTTTATTTCAGCAATTTGTTTGCGCAATTCTCTCTTTTTCAACACCCTCAGGAGAGAGACAAAACTTAATTTTTCTTCTAGCTCTGCTAATTTTACTTCAAGCTCTCTGATTTCTCCTCTTAACTGCATCTCTTTAAATTCGCTTGACACAGGACTATTATCACATTTTTTTCTAAATTCCGAATTTTTGTTGTCAAAATACGAAGCAGAATCAACATGATTATTATAATTATCATGAGTATTATTAGTGCCGATGTGATTACCAATAATAGTTGCAGAACAAATACCTCCATAGTCATCAAAACAATAATATTTAGGTGATTTTATTCCTGGGAGTCGAATCGAAATATTATTTTTATTAGATCCAGGAAAAGAATAGTCGTTTTTATATTTATCCGATCCAGGAAGTTCTTGCAGAACATTATATTTATCTTGAGCTGGAAATTGACATGTAATATTATTATCAAGACCTGGAAAAATTATAAAGAATCTATAACGTTTTAATCTTTTTCTATAGTCTATGTTATTACTATGAGCATATACAGATGAAAGTCCTTTTTCATTTAATTCTTTTTTATTCAGAACCTCATGCAGCTCAGAATCTTTTTTCGGGGCTGCTTTTACCTTTACAGACTGAGCGTTAAAAATATGTTGATATACATCCATAGGAGGTAACCGATCAAGATTTGTCTTTATAAAATCTTCAATTTCCTGAGTAATTTTTCCGTTTGATTCTGCAACTTTTGTAAATCTCATAATTGATTCATACATTTCTGGATCAATTGTTTTTAATTTTTCAATCTTTTCGCTTAGTTGAGCATCAAGCCGCGCCTCTTGCACCTGTGATATCTGTGGTTGCATTAAGAGATCAGCCTCATACGGTAAAATAACTTGCGCATCTTCATCTTCTTTTACTTCTCGATCGTTCATTGGTACAGGAGTTTCTTTATTTGCGATATTTAACAAAGCAGCTAAAGAAGCACTTATTAATATTACTTTTGGCGTAATTATAGTAGCCAACACGGAGGTGACCTTTGTAGCAATCACTGGAACTACTTTAGTAGCAATCACTGGAACTACTTTTGTAGATACTGTTGCTGCAGCAACTTCCATTGAATGAATATTAAAAAAACAGAAAAAAGAACATAAAAGAAAGCTTTTTTTTAGCAAATCTAAGAATATTAAAAGAGATAAGAAAATTGGACATAGACGTAGTTGTGATTTTGCAAACATGTGTTGCTTACTCCTGTAAAATGATTAGAATTTAAAACTGCTAACAATGATTATGCACGTTTTTTGAAATGATGCAAGAATAAGACATTATTTTATCAAGATTACAATCTGAATTAGTTGATTGTCGATTGCAAAATAAGAGAAAAGTTATATTTTCCGTTAGGCGCAACTGTTTGAGGTCTTCAGGCTGCGGAGCAGACTGCGGGACCGAGTTTTGTGCCGTAGAACGGTCAAGCGGAACGCTTGTGTGCTGGTGTGGAGGGTCACAAAACCCTTCACGAAAAAACTATGATATTAAAAGAAATGTTTGCATTCTTTAGCAGAAAGATTTGATTGATACATAGTCACAATAACGATCGTGATGTTTATTTTTTGGCGAGCAATGTGCAATATTTAATGGATCGAAAATCAACAATAGGTTTAACGGTAACCTGTTGGTACAAATCATCCGGCACATATGAAACAATCTTGCCAAGTGCAAAGCCCTTAGGGAATACTAATCCTTCTCCGCTTGATACCACCAGATCATCCGCTTGCAAACGATCAAGATGGCTCACATAGTCCAATATCGATTCGCTTTGATCTCCAGTACCTTTATGAATGCCTTGAGCCCGTGTGCGAGTACAAAAGGCAGCAACCTGGCAAGAAGCATCAGTTATCAATTGAACTTTACTGTACCACTGATACACTTCAACCACCCTGCCGATTAGATTATTTTTGTATGTCGCTACCATATCTTTATCAATGCCCTGTGCAGAGCCTCCTTCTACCAAAAAGAAATGCTCGCGATTTGATAAATTTTTTACCAGTATTTGGGCAACAAAACCGTTATCCGTATAGCGCTTGTTAAATGTAACTAATTCATCAATATCGTTGTGATATGCAATCGCAGACTGCAATCTGATATTTTCAGCTACCGATGCTTCCTGTTCTGCGCGTAATGCATCGATAGTGACATACAACTCTGCGGTGCTTGCGCGTCGTTCTGACCAATGTTTGATTGGCTCAACAACCATTTTTTGAAACTTCAACACCGGATATAAGATTATTGCAGATAACTGATGCATTGCTCCAAACAATGAGAAAGAAAAAATATGATGCATTAAAAAAAAGAGCATGCCGAGTAGAAGCGTACTACCAGTAATCCATGTAGTTTTTTTAATCACCATAGGAAACATTCCTCTCTTCGATCGTCATTTATTTATGCTGGATTGCCGCGACTTCGTCTCGCAATGACGATCAACACTAAAAACGACACGCTACCTTAAGTGCAGGCCCACCCTGATCATCAACATCCAATTTTATCTTCAACTCTTTTTCAAACTTTTCATCAAGCAACCGATTCGCCGCAATACCATATATCGCACCAAATCCAGCTCCTGCTATCACTTGTGATAATAAATGGCGATTACAGCCAACAAACATAAGGCCGATGCCTCCCGCTATCAAACCAAGTGGAATAGAAAATGCAGGACCGTAACGCATGCCATATAATACCGCCGTGTAGGTGGCCTGTGCAACGTGACCAGAGGGAAATCCGCCAAATGCCCGTTGCTTGCACGAAAATTTTTCATTCCATGGGCGCAAACATACATCAATTTGCGCTTTTTTGATAAGATCTTTACTCCAAATAACCACCGGCATACCAAGTAACAACATGCGGCTTGTTTCCCGAAATTCAATGTCTCGTGAAAGAAATGCTTGTGTACCAAGAAAAGTAATCGGCACCCCGATGCTCGTCAATTGCGCAAACGTTTCAGCCCAACGGGGCAGTTGGTTTTTGTTTTTATGATGTTGATGATCATAAAAATAGGAATGCACCGGCTCATCCAACATACGCGCACCAACAAAAAAAGGAAACACGCTCGCAATTACTTTAAATGAATCCCACGACACCAAATTGATCTGTAACACCGCAACATCTTTTATGATACTGCCAATCCATTTAAATGCATCGGTGGCCCCTTCTGGGTATCGTGCACGCCATTGATTATGAAATGTCCGACGCGGTGAATGGGGTGTATATGTTTGCAATATATATTTTTTTTTTTGAGAAACCTCTTGTGACATCCCATAAGAATAACTTATGTGACTCATCAGCATCATTAAAAAAAGTATACTGAAAACCTGCTTTACCATCATCAAAGCCTTATTGGTTACCAAAAACTTCAGTGCATGAGATCATCTCAATGATATCTTGATAATACTCAGTACCATCACTCTTTCAACAATCTATAAGACAGTACTACGATCAATCAAGATTATTGTGTCAATCTATCTCACACCACATTTGGATGCTTGGTATGCCATGGTGTATTCTGTTCGTATGCATGTCCCACTTGATACAATAATGATTCAGATAAATGTGGTCCAATGAGTTGGAAACCTACTGGCAATGTATCGTTAATAAAACCACATGGCAACGAAATTGCCGGAATACCAACCAAGTTCATTGGACAGGTAAAGTAATCCTGTAAATCCATCTGAAGCTTATCAACATCATACGCACCAAACGTAAATGCTGGTGCTGGTTGCGTTGGCATCAGTAATAGGTCAACATCTTTAAATGCTTCAATAAATTCATGGCGCATAACCCGTACCGCTTTTTTTGCGTTCGCATAAAATTCGCCCGCATGTCCTACGGACAAAACATAATTACCCACGGCAATACGTGACTTAACTTCTGCACCAAACCCATCATGGCGCGTTGCTGAGTACATCTGATTTAATGTTTTTGCAGTTTTATTGCGCAAACCATAGCGCACTCCATCAAACCGTGCAAGATTAGATGCTGCTTCTGCGCGACTTAAAATCATATACGCTGCTGCGGCATAATCCAATGCAGGCATGGTCACCTGACTAATGCGTGCACCCTGTTTTTCAAGCACCCCAATTGCGTGCTCTATCGCCGCGACAACGTGGTTATCCATGCCATCTGCTTTGAGTGAATTATGTATCACCCCAATGCGTATATTTTTTGGTAATGTGCCCGTTAATCCTTGTGTATAATCTTTTTTTGCAACACCCAAATTTGAAGAATCCTTATTGTCATGTCCTGCAATGCTTGAAAGTACCAATGCATTGTCATACACGGTACGGGTCATGACACCAACTTGATCAAGTGATGATGCATAGGCAATCAATCCATAGCGTGATACTAAGCCGTACGTAGGCTTTATGCCAACAATACCACAAAATGCTGCTGGTTGACGCACCGAACCACCGGTATCAGATCCTAATGCCCACGGCACCAATCCCGCTGCTACTGCAGCTGCCGAACCGCCACTTGAACCACCAGGGACTCGCGATGTGTCCCAAGGATTAGCAGTTTTTTTGAAAGCTGAAGTTTCAGTTGAACTTCCCATGGCAAACTCGTCCATGTTAGCACGTCCTAACAACAGCGCACCATCAGCTTTCAAGCGCTCAATCACGGTTGCGTCATAGGTCGCTCTAAAATTTTCAAGGATTTTGGAAGCGCATGAAGCAATACGATCTTTCTGACAAATGTTATCTTTAATGAGTCCGGGTATGCCACGTAACGGCCCTTGCCCGCTGAAGTTTTGCAAAATAGATTTTTTATCAAAAACCTCTAACGCAGAACCAATCCGCGGATCAAACGCTTCAAATCGGCGTATACAAAATTCAAGTAACTCTTCAGGGGATAGTTCTTTTGCATCTAATGTGTGTATCAGTTCTTTGATGGATGCAAATGCAAGCTTATTCATTTGTTATTTTCACCTTCTAAAATACGCGGAACCACAAAATAATCACCTTCACGCACGGGTGCTTGCATCAAGATAGGTTCCGTATCAGTTTTAATTGCAACATCTTCACGAAAAATATTCACATTGGTTCTGGATGCCTCTTGCGCATCTGCCCTAATTTCGGTCACTCGTTGGGCGTACGTCAATACCTGCTCCAAGTGTCCCATTAACGCATCCATTTCATCCTCGTGAATATCCAAACATGATATACGGCCAAGCTGCTCTATTTCTTGCCGTGAAATTTTTGTCATAACAAAGCCCTTTTAAATTGTATTTTTTTTCCATTCATTCGTGCGGAAACGTTGTATATATGCAAGACTCATGAGCGCATTACCCACATAAAAAGAGCCATAGATAAAAACAAACTGCATTGCCGGTTTCGCAAAAGTTATGTGTGAAAACAGATATGAGATAGGAAGAAAATATCCTGCTAAGATAACCAACCGCACCCCTACAACTAAATTTACATTCCCCGATGCACGCAACGCTCCTGCAAGTATCAATTGTAGCAGATCAAAAAAGCCAAGTATACTCAAAATCGGAAAGGCGTACACGGCAAGCGTGGTAAATTTAGCTTTTTTATCAAATAGTTGAATGATCGTCTCTGCATTAGATGTAAAAATGACCACAATAGTAAAAACCATGAGTGAGGTCAAAAAGATTACTTTTTTAATGTTCGTTTTTATCCCTTCCCAATCTTTGGTGCCATAATCATTACTCACCAAAAGGGTTATCACTTGCGCAAAGGCTACTGCGGGCAAAATAGAACAACGCTCCATATCTTTAATCACAGAAAATGCAGCAACCCCTTCTTTACCCATGACGCAAACCATTTTACCAAGCCACATATATGCCATCGCCATAAGTGCTTTATCAAGCATAATAGGCAAACTTAACACGAATAAACGCTTGATATATGAGATATCCTTGAATACTGAAAATAACTGTATGCCATACTTACGATTCTCTTTGTTCAAGAAGGTATAAGCACAGCCAACGCAGGTCATTACCGCATAACGCACTACGCCTGCCAATGCAGAACCTTGTAAACCCATTTGCGGAAAACCAAATTTGCCAAGAATGAATAGATAATCAAAAAGAATGAACGTAACAATACCCAAACTAAAGATATACATCGGAACTTTAGTATTTTTGATGCCACGCAAAAAACCGATAAAACTGAATGAAACAAACATAAAAAAGAGACTGAGTGCTTGCAACCGTAAAAAGGGAACTCCCAAACCGATCATTTTTTCTGGCACCCCATATGCGTAATAAATCCAATAGGCACCAAAAAAAAGTGCGCTCGCACACATGCCACCCAGCATGATGTTAAGCCAAAAAGCATCGCGCAATGAGCGCCCAACATCTTTATACTCATGCGCTCCATTAAATTTACCGCTCAGAATAACGGTACCAACCGATACTGCTTCGGCAACCTTAATCAAGAGGTGAATGAGCGTATTGGTAACACCCAATGTTGCATAGGTTGACGTTGATTGTAATTGTCCAATAAAATATGCGTCAAACCAAAAAGGAAGTGAATATAATAAAAATGCGCTAATAAATTCAGGGAAAAAATAACGGAGAATTCTGTTATAACTTTCTCCATGGGTGGTATCAGTAATGCCATCATAATAACTTGTTAACAAACTGTTTTTCATGGGAGACCCTCTGCGGTTGGCGAATATTTCAATTAGAAGAAGTTCATTGTGTGTTGATAGTATAGTGACGATGAATCCCCATGTAAAGGAGGATTCAATACACTTAAAATTGTTTCTTAATCACGATGACCCCTCGATCGTCTTTGCTGCATGGTAACCCAGGATATACAATAAGATCATCTACGAAGAAATCAACGAAAGCCTTGATTGCTTCGGTCACTTCGTGAACCTCGCAACGACGATGTCAATCACAATGATTAAAAATAGTAGCCTAGGTAAAATAAAATATGCAACACTGATGTAAGGCAATTATAAAAACTCATCCACAAAGGAGAAAATGCACATGAAAAAGATTCTTATTTTGACCTACAGTTCTTTGTTGTTCACGATATCCATGCAAGGCATGAAACCATCAACAGTAAATCCTCTTGTTAAACAAGTGAATGAAAATTACAAATTTCTTAAGCAACGTACGCAATATTACAAAAATCTTAAAATTGAAAAGGATCAACCATCACCTAGGCCTAAACTTGACCCACATATATTTGGTACTGCCCTCGCTATGGCCCTTTATAATAATGATAAAAAGGCTGTACTAGATTTATTTGACCACGAAGAAACTACCCCTAACTATATCGTTACACCAGAACTTCTTGATGCTCTACAGAACAACAATCCACACACCAATCAATCTGAAGATGAGCGGCCCTTTTCTAAACTGAGAGACCATGAAACCTCAAAACAAACTGAAGGCCTACCGGTCTTTTATCTTGCAAAAGAATTTGATTTAATCAAAACATGCATCGATAACGGCGCTAACGTAAGCCTCAGTTATCGCCTACCTACACGCACTAGTATTCACTATGGCAACATCATAGCCTATCTTATCGATCATCTCAGTTATTTTGACAATCCAGACTACCCTTGTGCAAAACTTATAGCGCTTTACTTAAAAAATAACGCTGGCCCTTATGCGCCAAGCTATAAAAGCAGAGGAGGATCTTCATTGCATCATCTGGTGCAGGTTCTCAGTACAGCAAACGACCAAGACATAAAGAGCTTATACGAATGCGCATCCCGCTTGATTGAGTGTGAGCGTAATTTGCTACACGACAGAGATCATCATGGCAAAACACCAAGTGATTGCCTCAAATTAATCATAGATGCTCAAAATCGCAAAGATGATAAAGCTCGATTTCAGGTATTTTTAAAATTGTTTGAGCGATATGTGCCAGACAATCTAAAAAGTAGATCACGAGAATAGATGAACGCATAAGTATTCTAAAAATATTGCATAGCAAACTTCACTAAGTTATACACGCCCGTTCGTGCTGATCCGCCTACGTTAAAACTACGTCGGACTTGCGGCTTAGCTTGCCGTGCCCGTCGAAGCTTTAGCGAAGACTGGGTCGAAGCATAAACGGGCCGACCCTTCGATTCTTCGATACGCTGCAAGCAGCTACTCAGAAGTAAACCCGACTTAGCGAAGAACCATGGGGCGACGAAGCCTTGGCGAAGTCGGCTCAGGGCGAACGGCCCTTATGCTTTGTGCATCAATTAATGTATTTTTTGCAAAAAGTTCTTGTAAATTCAGATCAAAAATTATAGAATGGCACGACTTTTAAACAGGTTTCATTATTTAATAAAAAGGATACTCATGGCTTTTAATAAATCTTTAACTATATTGCTTTTGTGCTTTGTTTCTTCCCTATATCCCATTATTTCACCTGACTTTTTTATAAAATTTCCCAATCATTATTTCGTTGAAACTGGCACCTATCAGGGAAATGGCTTGCTATATGCTTTGTTGGCAAATTTCCCGGAAATTTATTCACTAGAGATTGATACTGAATTAGCAACAAAAGCTCAGGACCTATTTAAAAGTTTTAAAAACGTACGAATTGTATGTGGCGATTCTAGTTGTATACTTTGGAAGGTTATAAAAGACATGAATCAATCAATAACCTTTTGGTTAGATGCCCACAACTCTTCAGGAACCTATCTTGATAAAAACACCTCATTACTCGATGAACTTGAACAAATAAAATTACACCATATAAAAACGCATACTATTATAATTGATGACGTACGTCTTTTAGGTACTCGAGAGTTTGATTTTATTACCAAAGAAACGGTGATTCAAAAAATTTTAGAAATTAATCCACGTTATGTGATTACTTACCTCGATGGATATTGCCAGAATGATATCATGGTTGCTCAGGTACATGTTAATTAATAATGCATAGTCGATAAGTAAAAAGGCAGGAAGGTCATGCAAAACATATAGATCTTCCTGCCTCTTTTTTTAAATATGCTGGATTGCCGCGCTTCGCTCGCAACGACGATCGATAACATATTATTTTTAATTGTGTTTACAACAACTTCCCTGCCAACTTACTCAATTCACTGCGTTCACTTGTTTCTAAGAACACTGAGCCAAAAATCTTCTGTCCCTTGAATTTTTCACTCGTATAGACAAGCCCATTGTTACTAAAATCAAGATACGGTGTATCGATCTGATACGGATCACCAGCAAGAATAATTTTACTGCCTTCACCGGCACGACTTACCAATGTTTTAATTTCATGTGGCGTCAAATTTTGTGCTTCATCAATCAAAACAAATTGATATGGTATAGAGCGACCACGCATATACGTAATAGCCTCTAAGCTCACCTTGCCTTGATAGATCAGCTCATCAAGCGGCGCCAATGCGGAACTGGCTATTTCACGATGCTGCTTGCGTCCCTTGCCTTTTCGTCTACCATAACTCATTTCCCGTTCTGCAAACTGGCTATGCATATTCACTTCATGAATAATAAAATCCATATTATCGTAAATAGGAAGCATCCATGCATGCAACTTCTCTTCAATCGTGCCAGGCACATAGCCTATGTCTTTGCCGAGTGGCATAATAGGCCGCGCAATAAGCATCTTTTCATAATTCGTTTGTATCAAAATCTGATATAATCCTGCCAATAAGGTTAAAAATGTTTTCCCTGTACCAGCTGGTCCCAGCAATGTAATCAATTGCACTTCAGTATCTAACATCAAGTCGAGCGCCATAGCCTGTTGCGCATTACGCGTATGCAAAGGCCACGGCATAGTTGGTTCTGCCACTTCTTTTAAATCTAAATTGCCCCGATACCGAAATAGACGAAAATCTTTTGGATCATCAGCATTTTCAAGCAGCACAAACTCATTATCTGCAAGCTCATATTTTTTAATTATTTCCAGCAATGCTGAAGGATTTTCTGATTTCAACTGACTGGCAGACAATGGTATGCGTACCCAGCCTTTATAAAACTCTTCTTCACTCACATAGTGATTAAGATAATCTTCTGAATGTATACTGAGCGCATCAGCTTTAACACGTGCATTCAGATCTTTTGAAATAAACTCAATATCATATCCTTGTGCTTTTAAATCATAGGCTATTTGCAGAATTGCATTATCATTCTTATCTAATGAAAATGGTATTTTTGAACTTGATGTTGATGGGAGCAGTACCTGAATAACAGAGCCATCTTCAAGCACAACACCCTTATTGAGCGAACCTTTCTCACGCAATATATCAAGTTGACGTATTGCTTCACGCGCATTACGACCGCGATCAGTACCTTCTTTTTTTAAGTGGTCACACTCTTCTATCACTACGGTAGGAATACCAACCCATGCACCTTTAAAGGTAAACATCGCCATTGGGTCTTGGATTAAGACATTAGTATCAAGTATGTATATTTTTTTTTGTTTTTTTTCAGTAGTCGTCACCATACTTCACTCTCTCTCCTATAAGGTTAAAACCATTACCAGCTCTTTAATTCCAGAGCCTATCACAAGCAATCCACCGCAAGCAAACATGTATTTTTTTAGCTGGATTGTTATACTGAGTAACGTGAAAAAATTATTTAAGCGTCCGTTCGCCCTGAGTGTTCGTCGCAGCGTAAGCAAGACGAATGTATCGAAGGGTACGGACGATTCAAAATAATTTTTTTGAGGGACCTATCCTTCGATACATTTTTGCTTGCGCAAAAACACTCAGGACGAACGGTCCCTTCTATCAAAATCGCGTTAATAAAAACGAATAATTAGCTCCGTTACCAGAGGGAAGAAGACTCATGTCAAACAATAATGACCTATCGATATTACGCCATTCCGCAGCACACCTACTCGCACACGCCGTGCTTGAACTGTATCCAAATACTCTGCTGACTATTGGACCGGCGACTACCGATGGCTTTTTTTATGACCTACTTCCCGAACACAATTTCAAACAAGAAGATTTACCCATCATAGAAGCAAAAATGCATGAGATTTCAAACCGTGCACTCCCTATTACCCATTATCAAGTATCAAAAGCTGAAGCACGTACATTATTCAAAGACAATCGCTTCAAACTTGAACTGATTGATGACATTCCTGGTGACACCGTGGGCATAGCAAAGCAAGGTGATTTTCTTGATTTGTGCCGAGGCGGTCACGTTGCATCAACTGATCAGATCAAATATTTTAGATTACAAAACATTTCTGGTTCCTACTGGCGTGCTGACAGAAATGGTCAAGCATTACAACGCATCACGGGTACTGCATTTTTTACCGATCATGACCTTGATGCGTATGAACTACGCATACAAGAAGCACAGATGTATGATCACCGCCGCTTGGGTAAAGAACTTGATCTGTTTTCATTCCATGAAGAAGGTCCTGGCTTTGTATTTTTCCATCCGCATGGTAAGCGCATTATGAACACGATGACCAACTATTTGCGCGGTCTTTTGGATAAAGCAAACTATCTTGAAATCAGTACCCCCGTTATGCTCAGTGATGAATTGTGGCGACAATCTGGCCACTATGCCCATTACAAAAACAACATGTACTTTTGCATGGTTGATGACCGCTCATTTGCCATTAGGCCAATGAACTGTCCCGGTTCCATTTTAATTTACAAAGAACGCCCCCGTTCATACCGTGAATTACCATTACGATTAGCAGAATTTGGTTTAGTTCATCGCCATGAACTGTCTGGCGTTTTGCATGGATTATTCAGAGTACGCGCATTCACCATAGATGATGGTCACCTCTATTGCACGCCTGAACAGATTGAACAAGAGATAAAAAACACGATTGCTATCACCTATGCGGTATTCAAAAAATTTAATTTTGCAAGTATCAGCGTTGGGGTTTCGACCAAACCAGAGAGCGCAATGGGTGATGATAGATTATGGGAACGCGCAACCAATGCCTTGATTGATGCACTCAAAAGCGAAAATATTCCGTACACAATCCATCCTGGTGAAGGTGCTTTTTACGGGCCAAAGATTGAATTCCGCATTGAAGATTCAATGGGCAGACAATGGCAATGTGGCACCATACAGGTCGACTTCTTCCAACCAGAAAATTTTGATCTTTCATACATCACACCACAAGGCACAAAAGAAAGACCGGTGATGATCCACCGCGCAATTTACGGTTCATTTGAACGCTTCTTGGGTATCTTGCTTGAACATTACAAAGGCAAGCTCCCCTTCTGGTTAGCACCGCTGCAAATACGCATACTCACCATTACTGATGATCAAAAAGCGCATGCGCAATCGCTCAAAGAGCAACTCACAAAACATGGGGTATCGGTTGATGTTGATGAAACGTCTGATCCACTTTCTGGGCAGATTAAACGTGCACAATTGGAACGCATTCCATGGATGTTTGTCATCGGCAAAAAAGAAGTTGAAAATAATACGATTACTATTCGCTATGGTGATGGCAAGCAGGAATTTGGGCTGACGTTGGAGCAGGTGCTTGAAAAAATACGCAAAGAGATGAGTTAGGCTCTGCTAACTGTTTTGTCGCTGAATAAATTTTCTTAAATACGATAGCATTGAATTTACGTGGAGGGTTCTTGCCAACCCTCCACACCTCAGGCACAAGCGTTCCGCTTGACCCCTTAGCGGCATAACTCGGCCTTCAGCCTGCAAGAAGCAGCCTAGAAGACCTCAGACAGGATGCCTGACAAGGAATCAACTTCTTATTTCATTTTTTTGCAGAATGGAACGTGTTGCTGAATACAAATTGTGTATGCAAACTGTTAAAACATGAGCGCCATGAGTAATTTTCCTTGCGGAAGAGTGCCATGGCACTTCTTTATTTTATAGAAAATATGACATGACAATTTCTTGTTGACAGATTAGCTGTGTAATATAATCTTGTTGTATAAAGCTTATAAATTTATGAAAAATTACAATTAGGATTCTATATATGCAAAGATTAATGCATCATTTTAAATCAACTTTAACGCTCGCTATTTTAATTACCACTATGTCTACACAAGGCATGGAGTTACAGATTCAAGAAAAAGCCACAGAAAAAGGTGTACGAGATTTAGTTACCTCGCAAAAAGTGGAGCTAGAGTCTAAATCCGGTAAAAGAATAAGCGAATTACCGCAAAACGTTTATGATGAAATTATTGGGACAACCTTTAAGCTTGAAGAAGCAATTAATGCAGCAAAGGCATTACAAAAAGTAAGACATAACAACCTGAATGATTTCACAAAACTTGTACATGTACTCGCAAATAAATTTGATGAACTTCCCGTTACAGTTGCCGAAAAATTTAACACATCTATAGCCAAAACATATATAGAATTACATGACACACTTGGACGCGCTATAGTTAATTCAGACATAGGATATACCAAACAACTAATTTTAGAAGGAGCAGACCTCACAGGTCATGTATTAACATTGATGTTTGCATGGACTACGATACTTAAGGAAAAACAATTTGCTTCATTAAAAAAAGAGCTTCTTAAAATAGGCACAGATCCTCAATTCTTAACAGAACCAGACTATGAAGCAGTAAAATCAGTACTCGAAGATGAAACAATAAAATCATCACTCGAATATGAAACAACAAAATCATTAATCAGATATGAAATGCTAAAATCAATACCCGACGTAGAGCGCGCGATCAAAACATTAGATAAAAAAATAGCTAAGCGGGAATGTTGTTGGAATTATTATAAGTATGCTTTGGTTCTTTGCTCAGCAGTTCAGTTAGGTTTTTATTTAGCTTCTTTTACGGATTATTATTCCGATAACCTTTACCTAGTTTCATTTATACCATTTTTTATATCAGCTATGTGGAATTTTATACAAACCATAAAATTGGATACTTGCATAGGAGAAGAATGTATAGAATTAGAAAAAGCCATACAACTAGGACAGAGTCTTTTCGATCAAGAAGATCTGATTAAGCTACATAAAGAAGATATGTTTTTCAAAAAAATGGATCTATCAGAATGTTCAAATATGGCAACGGATTTTCAAGTCTATCAGCTTTTATCATCGATCGAAGACTCTTCTTCATTCTATCTTTCTCATGAGCTTGTGCAAAAAATCGTAACTACAGCGCATATTACAAGATTACGCGAAATCGATTGTACCGTCTGTTGGGATACAAAAGACATCTCTGATTGCCATGTGATATTAGGTTGTAATCATGTATTTTGTAAAGAATGTTTAGCAGAAGGAATTAATGCTTGCTTAACAGAGACGAACAGTACCAAACAATTAAAATGTCCATACAACGGTTGTGTACAAAAAATTGATGTGTCTGATGTGCATGCAATTGTAATCGATGGTAAAAATTCAGACGATTCGACAAACCAAAGATCATTGTATGAGAAGTTTATAGAGATTCGCGCTTATGAAATTATAAACAATAGTAAGTCGGCAATGAAGCCCTGTCCAATACGTGGTTGTAACTGTATACACATCGTTGCAACTGATCAAATTCCAAAATGCACTGAGTGCTCAATTTGTCATCATTTTTGTTGTACATGCGGATATGCTGACCACCCTGGTATAACATGCCAAGCTGATGCTGAAATAGATCGTGATTGTGTAGATTGTGGGATTAGGCATGCACGAGTAATGACATGTGAAGCTGCTGAAAAAGATAAAAAAGATGATGCCGCTAATGAAAAAATCGCGAGGAGATGCCCAGTGTGTCATAAGCCAGCTGTAAAAAATGGTGGCTGTAACCATATGACATGTGGGTGTGGATATCAGTTTTGTTGGACATGTGGCGGCGCATATGGGAATGGCGGCTGTAGTTCAAGTAAGTGTGCTACGCGGAATATTTATACAGGATATAATTTTTAATGTACTTTAACGTATTAAAGAAACGAAATTGATAATTATTTTTGAATTCGCAATACAAATAGGATTCTATGTATGCAACAATTAATGCATCATTTTAAATCAGCTTTCACGCTGGCTATTTTAATGACCACTATGTCTACACATGGTATGGAGCTACAGATTCAAGAAAAAGCCACAGAAAAATCCAACCAAGATCCGGTCACCTTTCTGCAAATGGAACCACTACTCAGTGAATCACAGCAAGACTTGTATAAGGTGTTAGCATCAAGTGACACTTTTGAAAAAGCAATCAAGGCAATTAATGTCACAATAGAAAAAGACAAACAAGATCTGATCACCTTGCAGCAAATGGAACTAGCGCCTAAACCTGGTATAGACATAAAAAAATTACCGAGAAACGTTTATATGGCTTTGGCATCAAGCAATACTCTTGAAAAAGCAATCGAGGCAATTAATATAGCAAGCATATCACGAGAAGTGCTATGTGATAACCTTAAGGATTTCATAAAACTTGTACATATACTAGCATATAAATTTGATGAATATCCCATTACAATTGCCGAAAAATTTAATACATCTACAGCAAAAAGGTATATAGAATTACATGACAAACTTGGACAAGCTGTATTCGATTCAGTCATAGAATATACCGATCAATTAATTTTAAAAGGAGCAGACATAACAGATCATGCATCAATACTACAAATTGAAATTCATTCGAAGCTTAAAGAAAAACAATTTACTCCAATAATAAACTTATTTCTTAAAAGGGGAATAGATCAAATTCAAAACTATCAAGAATATCAAGCGGCCATAATACTAGCTAAAGAAATAGTTGAGTGTGAACGCTTACGACAGTCTGGTTGGAATTATTTTAAGTATGGTGTTGTTTTTTTTGTTGTTGCTCTTTGGTTAACTGATTTTTTATCTATAGAAAACCGTTATCCTAGCCTTTTTTACTTAGGTATGGAAATATTTTTCTTCATGCCATATATAGTGAAGGGCATGCAAGTCAAAAAATTGGATACTTACATCAGAAAGGAATCTACAGAACTAGAAAAAGCCATACAACTCAGTCGTTTACACCAAGAAGATCTGATCACGCTGCAGCAAGAAGATACATATTTCAAAGAAATGGATATATCAGAATGTTCAAACATTGGATCAAATATACCGTCCGAAAAGGATAGCTTAGGATGTTCAAGCATTGGAACAAATGTACCATCCGAAGTCGATTGTACCGTGTGCTTTGATACAAAAGACATTTCTGATTGCTTTGTTGTATCCGGTTGCGAACATATCTTTTGTATAGAGTGTATATTGGAATGGGTTAAGGCCCATTCATATGCAGAAGAATTAAATTGTCCATGTAATGGTTGTCATCAACAACTTAGTACATCGGATATTATATATGCCATTACCATCGGAGAAGGAAAACCAGAAGAATTTGATCGTTTTGCAGAAAGTCGCACTCGTGGAAATATAGAAAATAGTAAGTCCGCCATGAAGCCTTGTCCAAGACCTGGTTGTGACTGTATACACATCGTTACCACTGATCAAATTCAAAAATGCACTCAGTGCTTAATTTGTCATCATTTTTGTTGCTCATGCGGATATGCTGATCACCCTGGCATAACTTGTCAAGCTGATGCTGAAATAGAACGTGATTGTCTTGAACCAAATTGTGGCTTGAGTCATGCACGAGTAATGACATGTGAAGCTGCAGCAAAAGATAAAAAAAATGCTGCCGCTAATCAACAAATAGCAAGAAAATGTCCTAATCCAAGATGCCAAAAGTCCATATCAAAAAATGGAGGGTGTAACCATATGACATGCCGAAAAACCGAGGGTGGATGTGGATATGAGTTTTGCTGGCATTGTTTAGCTAAATATGGATCAACCCGTTGTCATGCTAGTTTCTGTGAAAAAAAAGAACGTGATACCGGCAATGGTCATATTCCTTGGAGTATATTGTGACAATTGGAGTTTTGTATATGCAAAGATTAACGCATCATTTTAAGTCAATTTTAACGCTCGCTATTTTAGTTACCACTATGTCTGCACACGGCATGGAGTCACAATCTCAAAACATTACTGAAATGGAAACTGGAATGGAATTTGAAGTTCAAGGAACTAGAGTAAAATTTGAGGGTCAAAAAGCTAGAATGTTATCTGAAAAAATGACTGAACGGGAACGCTTAATTGACTCTAGTACAAAGTATTTTAGTGCTTCTACTGTCCTTGCTGGTAGTTTAGCCTATTTGTTAGGCTTCGATGGCCTTTCCTTGGTCTCATTAGCAATGCCCACACTTATCTCTATGCCAGGTATATGGAAGACCATACAAGCCAGAAGGTTGAATACTTCTATGGAGGAAGATCTGGAATTAGAAGCAGCCATACAACTGAGTCTTTTAGATCAAGAAAATCTGGTCGTCCCGCAACAAATAGAACTACTCCTTCCCAACGACCTGTCTGACGAAGCCTCTTTGACAAAGTCGGAAGCCTTGCCGTGCCCGTCGGCCATGTCCGTCGAAGCTTTATGCGAAGACTGGAAGCTTTTAAGCAAAGTCGGGGCGAAGTCTGAAGAACCTGAACTCGGTATCAACATAAGCAATTTGCCACAAAACATTCATGATAAAATTATTAAGATAGTTTTAGCATCAAGTGATACTCTTGCTCTTGAAGAAACAATCAAAGCAATTAATATAGCAAGCGCATTACGAGTAGTGCGATATGATAACCTTAAAGATTTTACAAAACTCGTATATATACTCGCAGATAAATTTAATGTGCTTCCAAATCTGGTTGCCAAAAAATTTAATACATCTACAGCACGAATATATTTAGGTCTGGGCCTTAAATTATCAATGAACCCACAATATCCTATTCAACTCATTGAACAAGGCGCCGACATTAATTTTATGAATGGGACACCATTGGGAAATGCGATAAAACATCAAAATATAGAATTAGTAACATGCTTACTAGATTCTGGAGCAAACGTTATACCATATCATTTAACTGAAGCGGTACGAATAGAAGCGAATTCTAAGGACCGTTTAGAGAAAGTTGAAAAAGCAACAGCTATTAAACAAATGATTGAAGAAGTAATAAACCGTCAGAATCCTGAAAAATAGAGTTTTTCATATGCAACAATTAATACATCATTTCAAATCAGCTTTAACGCTCGCTATTTTAATTACCACTATATCCACTCATGGCATGGAGCCACAAACTCAAGATATTACTGAAATAGAATTTGAGGTCTACGGAACTAGAGTAAAATTTGAGGGTCAAGAAGCTAGGATGTTAGCTGAAAAAATGACTGAACGAGAACGCTTATTTGATTCTGCTGGAAATTATCTTAGTGTCTCTACTGTACTTGTTGGTCACTTAGCTGCTGGGTTAGGTTTTAATGATCTTTTCTTAGTTTCATTAGCAATACCCACGCTTATCTCTATCCCAGGTATATGGAAACGCATACGAGCCACAAGATTAAATACTTCTATAGAGGAAGATATCGAACTGGAAGCAGCCATACAACTGAGCCGTTTAGATCAAGAAAAGTTGATCACCCCGCAACAAATAGAACTACTGGAACCTGAACTTGGTATTGGCATAAGCGATTTACCGCGAGACATTCATAATGAAATTATTAAGATGGCTTTAGCATCAAGTAATACCCTTACAGAAACAATCAAGGCAATTAATGTAGCAAATGCATTACGAGGAGTTCGCTATGATAATCTTAAGGATTTTACACAACTTATGCATATACTCGCAGGTAAATTTAATGTGCTTCCAAGTGTAGTTGCCAAAGAATTTAACACATCTACAGCACAAACCTATAGTGATCTTGGCTGTGAATTATCAATGCAAACAAGATACTGGGATCTTGTTCAACTAATCAAACAAGGCGCTGATCTTAATTTTATCAATGAAAACTATTGGACACCGCTGGGGAATGCAATAATGCATCAAGATATAGAATTAGTAAGGTTATTATTTAATTCTGGAGCAAACCTTACGCCACATCATTTAACTGCAGCAGTATGGCTAGAAAACCACGGAGAGGATACTGAAAAAGCAACAGCTATTAGACAAATGATTGAAGAAATAATTCGGTTCATTCAAGTTTAACGTACAACTATTTAAGCCCGAAGGGTTTTTCTCTATGCAAAGATTAATGCATCATTTTAAGTCAGCTTTAACGCTCGCTCTTGTAATTACTACTATGTCTACACATGGTATGAATCCACAATTTCAAATCATTAAAGGAAGAATCGGGGCTGATGTTCAAGAAACTATAGTGGAATTTGAAGGACGAGAAGCTATAGTGCTCGCTGAAAAACTGACTGAACGAAACTGTTTGATGCAGTCTGGTGGAAATTATTTTTTATTATGCTCTGTTGCTCTCGTTATTGGTAGTTTATCTTCTTGCTTAGGTTTTGATGATTCTTTTTTAGTTTCATTAGCAATACCCGCGCTTATCTCTATACCGGGTATATGGAAATTCATAAAATCTGTAAATGTGAATACTTCCATAGAAAAAGATGTAGAACTAAAACTAATAGAAGCCATACAACTTAATCGTTTACATCAAGAAAATATGACCATCTTGCAGTACATAGAACCACTCCCCCCCGTCGACCGTACCTTTACAAATGTCGTGGCAAAGTCGGGAGAGCCTGAATCTGGTATTGGCATAAGCGATTTACCGCAAGACATACACAATGAAATTATTAATATGGCTTTAGCTTCAAGCAATACCCTTGAAGAAACAATCAAGGCAATTAATGTAGCAAATACATTACGAGGAGCGCGCTATGATAATCTTAAGGATTTTACAAAACTTGTGCATATACTCGCAAAAGAATTTGGCTTTCTCCCTAGTAGGGTTGCTGAAAAATTTAAAACATCTACAGCAAGAAAATATATAGGGCTTGGCCGCATGTTATCGACAAGCGCAAAATACAGTGAGTTTGGTTTAAAGCACATTGTTTCACTAATCGAAAAAGGCGCCGACATTAATTTTATGGATTATGTTATTTTTAACGAAAGAAACCACGACCACCTCACATTAATCCCAAAAGGTAATGAGTCACCATTGAAAAATGCGGTAAAACATCAAAATGCAGAAATAGTAAAATTCTTACTTGATTCTGGAGCAAACGTTATACCATATCATTTAGATATAGAGGCATGGGCATGGGACGGAGCTAAAGCCCCTGAAGAGGTTATTGAAAAAATGCTTTATGAAGCATTACAACGTCGCCGTCAGAATCTTAAAAAATAGAGGATTTTATACATGCAACAATTAATGCCTCATTTTAGATCAGCTTTAACGCTCGCTCTTGTAATTACTACTATGTCTGCACACGGCATGGAATCCTCCTTCGCCGAGGCTACAGCGGACAGGTCCTCATTCGCTCATCCGCCGTCGCGCGAAACGCTCTATGGCGTGATGTCACGTCGAAGCGAAACGAAGACGGACAAGCAAAATGATAACCCAGCTATAGATTATCCAGAACTTTCTCCAATTAGCCTTGCACAAACATACCATTACTTTTCACATGATGAACAACTACCGCCAGAAATTACTCGGCAGATCTTCTTCCTTCACCTTAGATTAAACAATGTTGATTTTAAAGAACTTCAGCAAAGCTGCAAAGATCCTAGTGCCCTTGTAGAATATATTAAGTCACTAATTAATTCATGCGGTTATCCGTTAGCAAGTGAACTATGCGAACGTTTTTTTTCTGGTGCACAGCTATCAATTTGTGACATTAAAGACAGCAACCATTGGACTTCTTTGCATCGGGCTGCAAACAATAACCGCACAGAAAGCGTAAAACTTCTTTTGAATGCTGCTGGTGATAAGGCAGGGGAACTGCTTGCTATGCAAAATAATGATGGAGAGACAGCATTTAACCTAGCTAATGCACAAACAAAAGAAATAATGCGAAAATACATGACGACAGGTCAACAACTCTCCATGTTTTTAGGAAACTGCGCTTACAATTT
>Ga0206916_1001_pt1 | contig 21088 bp, 24 predicted proteins | sample Alteio_BWOrgHeat_71_FD_152957 | JGI IMG/M metagenome (GOLD analysis project Ga0206916, IMG submission 152957) | Enriched cells from forest soil in Barre Woods Harvard Forest LTER site, Petersham, Massachusetts, United States -... | ecosystem: Environmental > Terrestrial > Soil > Temperate forest >... | reverse complement strand
TGCTTCCCCCAGTCGTCTTCGCGAGCCCACAAAGTGGGCGTGGCGATCCAGAAACTAAAGTTCATTGATTACTTCTCCAACTGCGCAGCCACTTCTGCTGCAAAGTCCGATTGGACCTTTTCAATCCCTTCGCCGAGAGCAAAGCGAACGAAACCTGCAAGCTTAACAGGTTTTCCAAGTTCTTTTTCGGCAGAGGCAACAACATCCTTTATGCGTGTTTTGCCATCTATGATAAAGACTTGCTCTTCTAAAACAACGTCCTCGTAAAATTTCCGAAGGCGGCCTTCAACCATCTTATCTACAAATTCTGGGGGCTTTCCAGAGGCAAGGGCTTGTTCACGGAAAATGGCTCGTTCCCGCTCAACTTCTGCAGGATCTACGGCTTCAATGTTAAGCGCTATGGGCTGAGCAGCGGCCACATGCATGGCAATTTGTTTGTCCACAACTTCAAGCTTTTCTGTTGGGGCTGAAGATTCAAGAGCCGTAAGAACGCCAAGCCGTCCGAGGCCAGGAGCGACTGCATTATGTATATAAGGAACCACGACGCCTTGGGTGACTTCCAAATAGCCCACACGTCTTAACATCATGTTTTCGCCAATCGTAGCGATGAGGTGGGTGAGTTCTTCTTCAACGGTTTTTTGAGAACCAGGGTAAGCTGCTTTTTTCAAAGCCTCTAAATCTCCCTTTGTGGTCAAGGCTATCTCGGCCACCTTTCGGACGAAATTTTGGAACTGATCACTGCGACCTACAAAGTCCGTTTCACTATTGACCTCGATAATAGCTCCTCGTGGTCCTTGACAGAAAACACCCACGAGTCCTTCGGCTGCCACACGACCTGATTTCTTAGCTGCAGCAGCAAGTCCTTTTTTCCGAAGCCAGTCAATCGCTGCTTCTAACTCTCCGTGGTTTTCGGTGAGAGCTTTCTTACAGTCCATCATTCCTGCGCCGGTCTTTTCGCGCAGTTCTTTTACAAGTTTAGGGGAGATATCCGCCATCGCTTACTCCTTTGTTATTTCAATTGAAGCATTTTCTTGGACGATCTCTGGGGCAATTTCTTCTGTGACGATCGTTTCACTTACAGCTTCAGTCTCAACCTCAGCCTCGGCCTCGGCTTCAGCTTCAACAAAGGGTTCTTCTTTGACGTCAACAGCGACCTCTTGAGCTTCACCTATATCAACGCCTGACGATTTCATTTCAGCTTGCAGTCCATCTAAGACGGACGCAGACACGAGCGTACAGTAAAGTTCAATGGCGCGTTGCGAATCATCATTTCCCGGGACGATATAATCAATTCCATCTGGGTTAGAGTTGCTATCTACAATTGCTACAACAGGAATACCAAGCTTGTTGGCTTCTTTAATGGCAATATCTTCTTTGTTGGTATCGATGATAAAGAGAATATCGGGAACGCCCCCCATCTCCTTAATTCCGCCTAAAGAAAGTTCGAGTTTGTTCCGTTCTCTCTCAAGCGTCAAAAGTTCTTTTTTTGTGAAACCATGAACCCCTTGGTCAAATTGCTCTTCAAGTTCGCGTAAACGTTTAATGGAATGAGAAATTGTTTTCCAGTTTGTGAGCATACCGCCAAGCCAACGATGGTTCACATAAAATTGGCCGCATAGGTTTGCTGCTTCTTTAACGATTTGGGAAGCTTGCCGTTTTGTTCCCACGAACAGAACGCGGCCGCCACCGGCAACAATATCACGGATCGCTTGTAAGGAATGGTGCAACAGGGGAACAGTTTGTTGCAAATCAATGATATGGATCCCCCCGCGTGATCCATACAAATAGGTTTCCATTTTAGGATTCCAGCGACGGGTTTGGTGTCCAAAGTGCACGCCAGCTTCCAAAAGTTGACGCATAGTAAATGTTGGCATCATAATAAAGTGTCCTTTCTCCAGTTGAACCGCCGCAGAGGAAAGGGGCTTTTAGGGCCACCGGAGGGATCGCTCTGCGTGAGGATTTGTGATCGTTTCATGTTAAAGATCACATTAGGGACCTATATACCCCTTCTTTAGGCTCAAGAACAAGAAAAATATTTGAAATTATGCACTTTCAGACAACAATCGGGTTGTTGTATATAATGAGAAGGAGGAGAGCGCTGTATGAATATACTTTGCATTACCCATGCTGACTTTGAAACGCCTGGGATTATTGAGGAGTGGGCAGAGCAAAGAGGTTTCTACTTTTCGATCTGTAAACCTTATAAGGGAGAGGACTGTTTAACCCACGACCCTTTTGATGTCTTGATTGTAATGGGTGGACCACAAAGTCCATTGGAAATTGAAAAGGATCCCTACCTGAAAGATGAGATCAAGCTCATTGCTCACGCCATCCACGACAACAAAATTGTTTTAGGGTTTTGCTTAGGAGCCCAGCTCATTGGAGAAGCTCTTGGGGGAAAAACAGAACGGAGCCCCGAAAAAGAGGTAGGTGTATATCCTATTTTCTTGACCGAACTAGGACGGGAAGATCCTTTATTTGAAGGACTTCCAAATCCCATTCCTGTCATCCATTGGCACAACGACATGCCAGGGGAAACAAAAAATTCAATCGTACTGGCCACAAGCCAAGGATGCCCTCGGCAAATATTGCGGTATACCCCCCATGTTTATGGCTTTCAGTGTCATCTTGAAATCACTTTAGAGGGTATGAGAGACATGATCAAAGCCTGCCCGGGTGATTTAAAGCCAAGCCGTTTCACCCAAACGCCTGAAGAGTTGTTGCAACAAGACTATCACGAGATCAATCAAACCATGATCAAAATTTTAGATAGGGTGGTGGGTTTGAAAGAAGGTCACGGGAAAGACAACCCTTGCTCGTCAATATGCTCAATCTCAAAAATCTTCACTCGTTTGGGAAATTAATCCAGAAACAAAAGAAAGTCTTAAAAACTCACATTTTTGACTCATCATCATTTCCACTAATTGCCTTAAACAATCTCTTAAAATTGTCAAAACTCACTTTTCAAAAGATTCCCCGCACATTGCGCGAATCCAGAGTAAACTTAGGGGTTTATGGCGAAATCATGGAAAGGAGAGTGACCAAACCTTATTTGGTCACCCCTCCCTCAGAATCAAACACATGTTGCTCAGAAGTTTACTTTTTTTTTGGGTCAAACCGTTTGAGATTTCTATCTGAAGGTTCAAATCCTAACGCGGCTGCTTTGGCAAACCATTTTTTTGCCCTCTCTGGATTCATCAATTTAAGATAAATCATTGCGATATTATGCATAGCCCCAACATGAGAATTATTAAATTGTAGGGTTGATTTAAAAAACATAAGGGCTGCTTGTGCAGCATCTTTATTACCTTCCAAGTTGAATTTATCTCTAGATTGTAAACCGTAGTTATAGGTTGATATTTCTCTTTCGTTCTCCAGCGTAAAATCTAGACCAGAAGAAAAACTTAGGGGTACGTTGCTAACCATTTCTGTAAGGAGTGGATCAAAAGCAAGGCCTAAATACCCATTATAAACATCCAAGTTAATTGTATTAGATAAAAAGTCTATGTTTCCTGAAACCATACATGTTCTTGACTGATGTAAACCATCTTCAGATTCATATATAAATTCCCGCGGTAAAATAGCAATTTCTTTAATAATGGATCTGACTTTGTTGGGTCTTATATAAATACCTACAGGTGTTCTGAAAAAGCAACTTTTAAGTGTAATTTCATCAGAAACTATACTTAATTTTTCTTTGATATTATCAAAACTTAACTCGGAATTATATTTTTCTAAATTGATAATACATTCTCCACCATAATTATTAATAGGTGGAAAAATAAGATTTTCGTTTCCAAGAATCAAACCTTCTCTTGAAACTTTAAGAAAAAATTCATCTAACCTAAGTCCATAATAAGAGTCAATTAATTCGGTTCCCCCATTTTCTCTTATTTCATCTATTCTGTAATGAGAGGTTAAATCCTCATTTTGAGTTGCACAATGATAACCCCTAATATCAGGATCAACTTTCTTTTCTAAAACAACTTTTGAAATAATTGAGTCATTAAAATTCAGAGATTCCAAACATACTGTTTGAGCGACGTCCTCTTTAACATTTCCTTTGAAGTCTATGGTAACGTTATCTCCAGAAATGTTCAGACTCCTTCTTGGAGTTAGGGTTCCATCCCCAATAGCTTCTTCGATTGTCTTTCCGTTAATAGTAATTAATATTCTTTCTTCATGAGAATATGTATCTGCACTTGGTTGTACTGGCTCCTTCTCCTCACCATCATCTTCTGTTATTCTCGCATGAGGGGATTTTGCAGTTTTAAGATCCTCACTATTCCTTTCCTCCATCGCTCGTGCATCCCATCCCCCCAATATGGTGGCCAACACAATTACTGAAGCAAACCCTAAACGTTTTCTAAAAACTAGATTTCTAGACATCATTAATTCTCCTATTAATAAAAGTTTTATTATGAGTTAAACAATATGACTTATATTTGTTACTTCTAACATGTATTCGAGGAAGCTTGCAAGGCAGAAAAGGCGCACCTGAAATCTATAGATGTTTTGCCGGTTTATTTTTTTGTAATGCAACGCAGCCAAAACATAAAACCGCTAACTAATCAAAATATTGGCTGGTCTTTACAAAGAAAAGTCTCCTCATTAAGTTGTTAAAGAAATTCTGGTTGGACTTCTTGTGATTTGAAATTTTGAGAGGAGTTAGAACTTCACCATGCCCTTTAAAGACCTCACCTTCGTTGATCTGACACATGTCTTAAGCCCAGCTATTCCTTCCTGGGATGGGAACTGTGGGTTTCGGCATGACCTAAGGGATGATTATGATCCTACTGCACCTTATCAGGTGCGCACCTATGGTATTCACATGCAGGCAGGGATGGGGACGCATATAGATGCACCTGCCCATTTTATTCCCGGAGGTCGCTGTATCAATGATTTGAATTTACAGGAACTCATCGCTCCCTGCATTGTTATGAATGTCTCAGACCAAATGCATGAACGATACTCCTTGAGTGTGGAAGATATTGAATCCTTTGAAACCCAAAATGGAGTTATTCCGCCGGGGTGTTTTGTGATTGTTTATACAGGATGGGAGCAGTATTGGACGACACCGGAAAAGTATCGTAATAACCTTGTCTACCCGAGTCTTTCAAAAGACGCTGCACAAGCTTTACTCGACCGAGGAATTGTTGGTTTAGGGATTGATACGCTCTCTCCCGATCGCCCCGAAGATGGTTTCCTCGTGCATCAGTTGATTTTGGGTGCTGATAAGTATATTGTAGAAAATGTCGCAAATGCTTTAGAGTTGCCCTCTGTTGGAGCTTATACGTTAGCCTGTCCTCTCAAGATTGAATGGGGGACCGAATCACCTATCAGGCTTGTGGGGATGTCGTGAAGTTTAGATATGAAGGAAAAATAACCATGAAATGGAAGATTCTAGCTTTTTTGATTTGTTTTCTCTGTCTTAATTCTTCTCTACTCCATGCTCTTGAGCAAAAAGTGGTTCAGGTGAAGGGTCTTGAATTTTGGACTGAAACTTTTGGTAAACGAGAAGACCCCGCTTTACTCCTCATTATGGGAAGTGGTGCTCAAGGGTTGTCCTGGCACCAAAAATTTTGTGAGCAATTAGCAAATAAAGGCTTCTATGTTATCCGCTACGATCATCGTGATGTGGGTCTTTCTTCTCACGTAGACTATAAGGAATCTCCCTATACCCTTTTGGATATGGCTAAAGATTCCATTGATATACTGAATGAGTACGGTATTCAGAAGGCTCATATCGTCGGGGCTTCAATGGGGGGGCCAATTGCGATGCTGATTGGAGCTCATTTCCCTGATCGTGTCTCCACTCTTACTTTGATGGTAACGTCACCTGACATGCGTTCTAATCTTGATGCCCTTCAAGGCAAACCATCAGAAAGTTCTCTTTCGCCCCCTCAGCTTGTTATTCTATCTTGGATAAAAAGCCTTGTTGGTAACCCACCCAAAACCTTGCCTGAAAAAATGAAAAACTCCTTAGAAGGCAGCCGGATATTAAATGGAGTGAAAGTTCCATTTGATGAAGAACTCAATCATCAGTTGGCTCTCCAAGGTATTATGAGAACGCGTGATCCACTCAGTATGTTCAACCACCTTAAAGCACTTGAAGCGAGTTATGATTTATACAAACAAGCATTAACCCAAATTAAAGCGCCTACCCTTATCCTTCACGGTGACCAAGATCCAATCTTTCCCATTGATCACAGTGAGGCTCTAAAACAAGCCATTCCACATGCTGAGCTGGTCATTATTCCAGGCATGGGACACGTTTTGAATACTCACTTTTATACTATTCTCATTGATAAAATTGTGGGAATAACAAAAGAAGCTGTGAAGAAGAATGAATGTAGCCTAACCGACGCAAGCTCGGTTCGGGAAAAAAAGAAGTGAAGACAAAATGGCCAATTTGCAAATTTGAGATTCCTGAGAATAATGATAATATGATAAATATAGACTGAGAGAAGTGTGTTTAATTCAGTGACCGTATTATTTTGTCTAATTTCCAGCTATACCTATTCACTTAAACCCCTCACCCGCCGCTTCGCGGCGACCTCTCCCACAAGGGGAGGGGTAGCGCAGCAAGCACTTAATCACCTCTCCCCTTGTGGGAGAGGTCGCCACGCGCGAAGCAAGTGGCGGGTGAGGGGGACTCACTTTCTCTTTTAGAAGATGGGCGATATAGCTTGTGAAAACTGATTATAGATTACGATAATGCACCTCTCCCTCTCTCCCGATACCCTTGTCGCGTGGCTACAACAGCAACCAGCCGAGATGCTGACCTTGATTTTACTTGTGAGTTGCGGTCTCATTATCCTTTTCATGATGCGTCTTTTCGGATCAGTTGGGTTGATGGTTTATAGCTCCATTGCAGTGGTTGTGGCCAATCTTCAGGTTCAAAAGGCCACAACATCTAAGTTTTTCGATGAACCAATTGCCCTGGGAACGGTTGTGTTTTCCTCGATTTTTATCGTCAGCAGCATCTTAACTGAATATTATGGGAAGGCTCAAGCGCGCAAAGCCGTATGGGTGAGCTTTTCGGGTATGATTGTGGTGTCATTCCTTATGTTGCTTACCATTGGCTTCAAACCAGCGGGTGGCTTTTATGATGCCCATAATGCCATGTGTGTCTTATTTTTTCCCGTGCCGGCGTTGATTGTCGCAAGCCTCATAGCTTACGCAATTGGGCAGTTCAATGAAATTTGGATCTTTGCCGCGCTTTCACGTTTGACGGCGGGAAAGTTTTTATGGTTCAGATCCTTTGTGGCAACTTTGATTGGTGCTTTTATCGATAATTTGATTTTTAGTGTCCTGGCATGGATGGTTTTTGCGCCTCACCCCTTGCCGTGGAAGACAGTCCTCTTTACTTATGTATTAGGGACTTACATTTTGCGGGTGATTATCGCTTTTGTGAGCATCCCATTTGTCTACTTAGCACGACTCATGGTTAGGTAATGGATTTTAAATTTGATATAACATTTCAGGCTCTTGGTTCAAAAGCGCGCCTGGGGAGGCTTTCAACACCCCATGGGGTTGTGGAAACCCCAGCCTTCATTTTTTGTGCGACAAAGGCAGCGATTAAAGGCGCAACGCCTCAACATATGCGCCAAGAAAACACCCAAATTATCCTTGCCAATACCTACCATCTTATGTTGCAGCCTGGGTCTGAACTTGTAGCACAGATGGGAGGACTCCATCGATTTATGGGATGGGATGGTCCTATGTTGACCGATTCGGGGGGGTTCCAAATCTTTAGCCTTGGTCATGGATCTATTGCGGAAGAAGTGAAAGGACGGCGTCAATCTTTACGGCCGAAGAGTCTTTTAAAGATTAATGAGGAGGGAGCAACCTTTAAATCCTACATCGATGGGAAAAAACATGTCCTCACCCCCGAAAAGTCAATCCAGGTGCAGCGTGGTTTGGGGGCGGACCTTATTGTTGTCCTGGATGAATGTACACCCTTTCACGTAGATAAGTCTTATACAGAACGATCCATGCATATGAGCCATCGATGGGCGGAGAGGAGTCTTAAGGAGTTTCAAAAAGAGCCCCTTGGTCTTCAAGCCCTTTATGGCATCACCCAAGGGGGCGTTTATCCTGATTTGAGAAAGATCAGTGCGGATTTCGTTAATAGTCTTCCTTTCTTTGGTCATGCAGTGGGGGGATCGCTGGGGGCCGATAAAGCACAAATGGCGGAAGTCGTCGAAATGGCGATGGAACCCTTAGATCCTGTGCGTCCCGTCCATCTTCTGGGGATTGGGGGCATTAGCGATATATTCTATGGCGTGCAGCAAGGCATCGATACCTTTGATTGTGTCCATCCAACGCGGCTTGCCCGCCATGGGGGTGCCTTAGTTCCTTTATCTGTGTGGGAGAGTATGGGTGAAGATCCACGAGGCAGAGAACATATGAATCTTCGCAACGCGCGCTTTCGTGATGATGCTCGTCCTCTTGATGAAACCTGTGGATGTCAGACGTGCCAAACCCTATCCCGTGGATATCTGCATCACCTTCTGAAAGCAGGCGAGCTGTTGGTTATGCAAGCTTTGACGGTCCACAATGTGCACTTTATGAACCGCCTGCTTTCCCGTATTCGGAAAGCGATTTCTCAAGAGTGCCTTCAAGAGGAAAGGAAGAAGTGGATTGCTTAAGAAATTTTTAACCTGTAAGTTGAAATAATAACGGAAAACAAAGGGTAGGGAGGAAAAGCCCAATGAAAAAGATATCCATCGCTCTAGCACTTCTTTTAATAATGACGGTTCACCAAGTGAATGCAGTTGTAGATCAAACTCCATCAAAATCTAAGTGTCAAGAATTGTTTGAAAGCTGTAAAGAAGCTTCCAATAATCTAACCGTAAAAATGTCTAAAGAGTCAGCTCTTTGTAGAGAGTGCATGGAGAAATGCAATAGTGAAGCTCTAATGATTTGCGCAAATGCCGAACCTAAAGAAAAGGCAAAATATATGGAGAGCTTTAATGGACATTCTTTAAATTGTAAGCAGATATGTCAATAGTATTTTCATAAGCCAGAGAACATCCTCACTCTCCTGTGTCATGTATGGACAGGCTTTGGATAAGTTACTACACTCTTTTGCAAATGTGGTTAGGACAGTGACTGTAGCTTGGTCTCTCTGAAGCCCCCCTCACCCGCCACTTGCTTCGCTCGTGGCGACCTCTCCCACAAGGGGAGAGGTAACCCAGCAAGCACTAATCACCTCTCCCCTTGTGGGAGAGGTCACAGCGATAGGCGGGTGAGGGGTACAAAACTTAAATAGAAAAATATTGGAAGTCATCCATTGTCTATAATTATAAGAAATTTAGAAAAGTCCTATGACGTCGTTGTTCTGAAAGAGATTAACCTTGAGGTTCCACAAGGTCAAATCTTGGGCATTATTGGAAAAAGTGGTGCTGGAAAAAGCACGCTTCTGCGCTGCCTCAATGGATTAGAGCAACCTACCGTCGGAACCATTATGATCAATGATCAACTCTTCACGGGAATTCCTGGCAAAGACCGGCGGCGGATTCAACGAAAAATCGGTAACGTTTTTCAGAGTTTTAATCTCTTAAGCCGTTTAACAGCTCTTGAGAACGTCATGTTTCCCTTGAAGCTTCTCAAAGAAGATCCGGAAACAAGCCGTACGAAAGCTCTTAAGATGCTTCATCTTGTTGGCTTGAAAGGGAAAGAAAATGATTACCCCAGCCAACTGAGTGGGGGGCAGTCTCAGCGGGTGGCTATTGCCCGTGCTCTCATCAGTGATGTTTCTTTTCTGCTGTGTGATGAGTTCACATCAGCGTTGGATATTGAAACATCCCTGGAAATTCTGGAGTTATTGCGTGATTTAAATAAACGGCTTGGAATTACAATTATTTTGATCACCCATGATATGGCTATCGTTCGTGAAATTTGTGACGAAGTTTGTGTTTTAGATAACGGGCAAATCGTTGAAAAAAATGATATTACATCGATTCTGCTCTATCCTCAAAATGCCGTCACAAAATCATTAATTCGCAACCTGATTAACAAAGATCTTCCCCATCATTTACAAGAAAAATTGATGAAAAAACCAACCCCCAACTCAGCAGCCTTATACCGATTGTTTTTTTCGAGTCAGACCGCGGGAGATCCAATCATTTCCTCTATCGTCAAAAAATATGATGTCCCCATAAATATTTTATTTGGCAATTTAGATCACATACGCGAAACAGCTTTTGGATGTCTTATTATCGCGATACCTTATGAACTTTCAAAAATTGATGCGATAATAAATGACCTTGCCCTAAGAGACGTTTCTTCAGAAATACTAGGATATCTGCCACAAAAAGGATGTTTCACGTGAAACAATTAGTCCTCCAGTCCCTCATTGAAACCCTCGAGATGGTCGGTGTATCTATGGTTTTGGGAACGGCCATTGGCATGATGCTGGCAACCCTTCTCGTCTTAACAAAACCATCCGGGCTTAGTTCAAAACCTTTCATTTACCAAACATTAGGAATCATCTTAAACGCTTTTCGCTCGATTCCCTTTATCATCCTGATTATTCTGATGATCCCTTTCACGCGTTTTTGGGTGGGAACATCCATTGGTACTGCCGCAGCAACTCTCCCACTCACCTTTGCTGCGAGTCTTCTTATCACACGCATTATAGAAGATGCTCTCAACACGACGCCAAAAGGATTGATAGAAGTTGGTAAAGCTTTAGGTGCCTCAAATTTACAGATAATTATGAAAATTCAATTCCGTGAAGCATTGCCCCTTATTGTTTCCGGCCTTACAACCATCTCAATCAACATTATTGGTTTTTCGGCCATGGCTGGAACGGTCGGCGGGGGAGGGCTGGGTGACCTTGCCATTCGATATGGTTATCAACGATACGACTTTACCTTACTCATCATCATCGTTATTATCCTTATCGCTATGGTCCAGTGTGTCCAAACGCTAGGCAATTTTCTCTCAGCGAGATTAAAAAAATAAGACGGAGTTTTTTCCATGAAGTTATTAATGGCTATTGGTCTTTTTATTCTATCGATAACACCTCTTGTTGCGGCACCGCTTAAGGTAGGTGTTACAGCTGGCCCCCATGCCATCATCATGGAAAAAGTAAAGGAACTGGCTAAAGCTGAAGGCATCGATATTCAAGTTATTGAATTTAATGATTTTATTTTGCCAAATGTTGCCTTAAATGATAAAGAGCTGGATATCAATTCATACCAACATCAACCCTTTTTGGATGAGCAAATTAAAAGTCGTGGATATAAAATTAAAGCAGCTGGGAAAACGGTCTTAATGCCGTTAGGTATTTATAGCAACAGAATAAAAAAACTTGCGGACTTAAAAGACAATTCAAAAATTGCGATTCCATCTGACCCAACCAATGGCGGTCGAGCCCTTAAGCTTTTAGAGAAGGAAGGGTTGATCAAATTGAAGCCTGTCGACAATCCAACAATTTTGGATATTACAGACAACCCCAAAAAACTCACTATCCTTGAGATCGATGCACCTCAGCTTCCCCGAACATTGGATGATGTTGATGCTGCTGTTATCAATACTGACTGGGTTCTTTTGGCAGGCCTTGATCCTAAAACAGCCCTTGCGATTGAAGATAAGAACTCTCCCTATGCCAATGTCTTTGCGATTCGCGAAGATGAGAACAGGCCTGAGGTTGAAAAGCTGATTAAAATCTATCAAAGCGATCCCATAAAAACATTTATTCTAGAAAAATTTAAAGGGGCTATTCTCCCTGCTTGGTGAACATTGACCTGAACCGTCATTGCGAGGAGCTTTGCTCCGAAGCAATCTTATTCCTTCATAAATTGTTTCACGTGAAACAGTTTGTAGAAGAAAATGGATTGCTTCGTCGTTTTACACTTCTCTAAAGGAGCTATTTTCTCACCCCTTGAGGAGTTGTCGGCAAAGGTTGTCCTGCTGGATCGGAGCTCCTCTGAGAAAATTGAATACTAGCCGAGGCTACTTCCTGGGCTTTCGGCATTATGAGTTGGTTAAGATGGATTAATGTGCCCTACGCCTTTGCTCTAACTCGATGAATTCCAGGAGAGCCCTTATACAAATCATTTGTTTTGAATCGACTGGTTGGTTTACCAAATTTTTATAGATATCACAAATTTCTTTTAGCTGGTCCGTTTTGCATGCTTCGATCTTTTTTATTGCCTCACTAGACCAGCCACACTTCATGTCATCAACAAGGAAGCCTGCAACCGTAAGATTAAGACGAGAGGTAGGGATCTGCATTGGTTGGTTAAGTACTGGTTGTTTAGCTAGAGGGAATGTCGCATAGATCAAATTCCTGAGTTTAGCCGCAGACTTTCCTGGCGTTACCGTTTCATATGCCCAGTTTTTAAAAGCTTGTTGAATCTCAGCTGGCATTGATTTTAACAGTTCGGGCACAAGCTCATCATTGCCATTTCGTAATAGATAACCCACCTGGTGACAAGCTGCATTCATGTAAGAGTTCGTATCCGTATTAGAGTTCGAACGCCCTCCTCTAGTGGTTTGCGATCCTTCAAAAGGATGTTGTTTTGATGCAAAAAATGTATGCTCACAAGAAGCACTAGCAGAAGTCTGTTGTTCTTCTTCTATAAGTTCAAGCTTGATGGCCGCAGCTGCCCCAAGGCAATCAAGCCCATCTCTTTTTCTTGGCTCTGACCTTTGTTTTTTTGAGGAGGATTCTCCTTCTGAAGATGTGCCGTTATTCTTATTTGGTCGCTTTTTTCCCCTGCCGTTTAGGGCTGTTGTTTGCAGTTCGTTTTCATTCATAGAATAAGCATCGTTAACCACAAAACTCGTGAGAGCGGCGATAAGAGCAATATAAGAAATATTTGTTTTCATAAATACCATCCATTAGATTAAAAATTAAGTAATCTATAGCGCTGGATAAGATTACTTGTCAACAAAATTTTGATTGATGTAAGAATATATATTGACATAATTGTGCAGCAACCTGCTGCACAAATTCCAAGTCCATGTACTCCTAAGCTCCCGCTCCGTCATTGAGAGGAGTGCTAGGACGAAACAATCCATTTTCTTCTACCACAAATTGTTTCACGTGAAACAATGTTTATTTCAGGATGAAAAGATTGCATCACTCCGCTTACGCTGGGGTTCGCAATGACGCTAGGAGGAAAACTATTGCCTAAGTAGGGAATGACCATATTTGGATGATTACGGATCACTACTCCTCCCCTTTCGTTTCATCAACAACTGTTCCCTCAACGATAGGCTCAGCAGGAATGATTGGCTCTTTTTCTTGAGGAAGGACAGCGTTTGCTCCGACCCTACGCGTAATTTTTTCAGCAATACGCGCCTTTTTACCGGTAAGACCCCGCAAGTAGTAAAGCTTTGCACGACGAACAATACCTTTACGAACAAGTTGAATTTCAATATTCGGAGAATAGAGGGGAAACACACGCTCAACCCCTTCGCCGTAGGAGATCTTGCGAACGGTGAAAGATGAGTTAATACCTGCGTTTTTGCGTGCAATACACACGCCTTCAAAGGCCTGGACGCGCTCGCGGGTGCCTTCTACCACTTTCACCATGACTTTTACCGTATCACCGGCCTGGAAATCAGGTATTTTTTTGTTTTGAGTTAGCTTTTGAAGTTGCTCTTGCTCAAAGGTTTGTAAAAGATTCATCTCTCTTCTCCTTACGTTAAATGATGTTGGTTTATATACTTATTCCATAAATCTGGTCGTCGCTCACGCGTAATGGTTTCAGCTTCTTTCATTCTCCAATCTGTAATCTTCTTGTGATTTCCTGATAGGAGAACGTCGGGAACTTCTTTTCCTTCCCATGTACGAGGCCGTGTATAGTGGGGGTATTCTAAAAGCCCTTTTGAAAAACTTTCTTCTTCCAAGGATTTCTCATCTCCTATAACACCGGGAATGAGCCGCAAGACCGCATCCAAGATGGTCATCGCGGCGAGTTCGCCCCCCGTCAGGACAAAATCCCCAAGGCTAACATCTTCTGCATCCCAAGCATCGAGTACCCTTTGATCAATCCCTTCATAGCGTCCACAAAGGAACACGAACGGAAGGGTTGAATCCGCCATCTTGTGGGCAAGGGCTTGATGAAAAACCTGTCCCCTTGGGGTGAGATGAATCAGGCGTGCCTTTCCTTTTTCCATCACCGCTGATAGGGCTTTGTCGACCACATCTGGTCGCATGACCATGCCCGGACCACCCCCAAAAGAGGTGTCATCGACCGTTTGGTGCTTGTCTTTTGCAAAGGTCCTTATATCAACAACCTCGAGTTGCCAAAGATTTTTCTCGAGCGCTTTCCCAATGAGAGAGTGGCCCAAAGGCCCTGGAAACATTTCAGGGAAAAGCGTGAGAATCGTTACCTTAGGAGACATCAGGCTCTCCTTTAAGAAACACTTCTCCCTCATTACTAATGAGAAGAGTTCCCTCTTTAAGATTCACTTCGGGAACACTCGCATGTGTGAAAGGGATCATCTGTAGATCCCCGGTCAGGGTTTTTACTTCTAAAAGCTCACCAGCCCCGAAATTATACAGGGCATGAACTTCTCCAAGAAGCTGACCCTTAAGAGATTTTACAGAAAGCCCGATCAGCTCACGATGATAGAAGGTGTCTTCGGAAAGCTCTGGCAAACGATCACTCGAGAGCATTAATTTTGCACTCTTCAAATGCTCAGCCTGATTGCGATCTGTGACCCCTTCTAAGGACACAATAAGGACATCCTTATCTTGGGATAGGACTTTTTCGATTCTATAAACCTCTTCTTCCTTTTCATTCAAAAAAGGCGAGTAGGTCTTAAAAAGCTTCGGATCTTCCAAAAAACACTTAACTTTCACATGGCCGCGCACACCGTGTGCAGACGCAATTACAGCAGCACAGAAAAGGGAGTGAGGTGAGGAAGAGTCGAGGTTCATAGAAGTTCCTTAAGCCTTTTCTTCCGGTACAGTTTCAGCATCCGCTTCCACCTCAGCTTCTGCTACGGCTTCACTTTCTGCTTCCACTTTCGTTTCTGCCTCAGTTTCAGCTTCAACAACAGCTTCTGGCTCTGCTTTAGCGACAGCTTCTGCCTCTGCTTCAACGACAGCTTCAGCTGCGACTTCCTCTGCTGGCTCTGGCACTGCTTCTACTGCAATTTCTTCAGCTGCAACTTCTTCTTTAGCTTCCGCTTCAGCAGGAGCTTCTGGCTCAGGCTGTGGGGGCGGTGCTTTCAAAGCTTCTTCTTTAGCTTTAAGAGCTTCTTCTTCAGCTTTTAACCGCTCTTGAGCTTTGGCTTTAGGAGCAGATTTGATTGGCGTTACCCGGATGGCAGGCATTTCAATGAGCTTTGCTTTTCCTAAGAATAAGGCGACACGATCTGTAGGTTGTGCTCCAACGGAAAGCCAATGCTTAATCCGATCCTCTTTCAACCGAATCCGATCTTGATGCTCCTGAGGAAGCATAGGGTTGTAGGTCCCTACCTTTTCCACAAAGCGACCGTCGCGCGGTGCGCGTGCATCCGCAACAACAATTTGATAAAATGGGTGTTTTTTAGCACCACCCCGTGCCAAACGAATTTTTAATGCCATAGTTCCTTCCATTCCTCCTTTAAAATTATCGACGGGGCATGAGGCCCTGTAATCCTTGGCGTAAAAAACCTTTTTTGCCAAGTTTTTGCATACGTTTCATCATGTCACTCATATCTCGAAATTGCTTGAGAAGTTTATTCACATCTTGAACAGATGTGCCACTTCCAAGAGCAATACGGCGTTTACGAGAGCCATTAATGAGACGCGCATCCTTTCTCTCGTTCTTTGTCATAGAACGAATCATTGCAATTTGTCGTTGAATAAAACGATCATCAACCCCGGCTTGGGCGATTTTGTCTTGAAACTTATTAACACCTGGGATCATGCCCATCAAGCTTGAAAGACCTCCCATCTTATTCATTTGTAAAAGTTGGGATTCCATCGCCGTGAAATCAAAGTTCCCTTTTTGCATTTGTAGGGCTAGCTTTTCAGCTTCAGCCTGGTCCACAGATTCCATGGCCTTTTCCACAAGGCTGACCACATCACCCATGCCAAGGATACGGGTGGCGATACGGTCAGGATGGAATAATTCTAATTGATCCGGTTTTTCACCGGTTCCAAGAAGCTTTAAGGGCTTACCCGTAACCGCGCGCATAGATAGAGCGGCACCACCCCGCGCATCACCATCAATCCGAGAAAGAGCAATGGCTGTGATGCCCACTTTTTCATCAAATTCTTTAGCAATGGTTACAGCATCCTGGCCTGTCATCGCATCGGCCACTAAAATCACTTCAGCGGGTTGAGAACGATTACGCACAGCGACAACTTCGTCCATCAAATTTTGATCAATATGAAGGCGGCCAGCGGTGTCTAGAATCAAAACATCATAGCCCTCAAGGCGGGCTTTTTGGAGGGCGCGTTCTGTAATCTCCAGTGGTTTTTCTTGGGCAAGAATGGGGAGAGTATCGATATGAGATTGGATCCCCAGAGTTTGAAGCTGCTCTCTTGCTGCCGGGCGATAAATGTCGAGAGAAGCCATAAGAACTTTACGCTTTTGCTTCTTTACAAGGTAATTTCCAAGCTTGGCCGTCATCGAGGTCTTTCCCGATCCTTGTAACCCCACCATTAGGATAGTCACAGGCGGAGTCGCCTTGAGTTCCACATCCACAACTTCTTGGCCTAAAAATTCGACAAGTGAATCGTGGACGATCTTTACGACCATTTGTCCTGCGCTAATACTCCGCAGCACCTCTTGGCCAATCGCCTTTTCTTGAACGTGGGCAATAAAGTCTTTTACAACGGGCAAGGCTACATCGGCTTCTAAAAGGGCGACACGCACTTCGCGCAAGGCAGACTTTACGTCCGCCTCATTTAAGGCGCCGCGTCCTTGTAGCTTTTCGATGATCGAGCTTAACCGGCCCGTTAGCGCATCAAACATTAACCTTTTCCTAACAAAAATGCGCCAGTGCACGCAACGCGTGGACTGACGTTCTGAATTCAAGGAGGACCTTAGGTGCAACAAGGCGTTCTGTCAAGATCAGTTTGTTCTTAAAGAACGTAATGAGTTATAAGTTAATCTTCCTTCGGATTTTTTGGTTTCGTATTACTCTTTCGCCGCCGTCGAAACTGTTTGACTGTCGTACGAGCCACCACATAGGACCTCTGTTTTGCAAATGGACGTGGTCGTACAGGCAAAATAATTCGAAATTTCCGGTAGAAATCAAGATCAATGACTTTCGACATCACTTGCCTCCTCTCAACTCTTCATCTTCTCATTCATTTTTAGTATACCTGAAGAGAGTTAATATTCTTCTAGGGAAAGGTTGAAAAAGTCTTTATTATTCATTTTTTGGGTGAAATTATGACCTAATCTGAGAAGTACTTGTTTTTCCTTGAAGGAAACTGGGCGTTTGATCGTTCAAGGAATAGTTTCGGCCATATGATGGGCGTTCTCTCCCTTTTGTATTTCACATTTCCATTGACTTTTAAATTTCTATAACCACATTATATCTATAAGTTCTTTTTAAGAATGATTCTTAATTGCAAACTGGTGAACAAATGTATGCCCATAAAAATCCCCTCCTCCAAGGTATTTTTTATCGACTAGGGATGGCATTACTTGTTTTAGCGGGCTTGTGGGTGGGCGTTTTCTGGGCCCTATAAATTCAATGGATCATCGCCCCACATCCTTTTGGAGACCCTTTAAAGAAAGCCATAGGGCGATTCACTGTGTCCCCCAAGGGCCCATTACCATAGATCTTCAAAATATTGCCGTTGCCTATTCTCGAAACACCATCCTTTCAGAGCTTTCCTGTCATTTTACAGCGCCTTCACTCTGGGCCATCGCAGGCCCCAATGGAGGAGGGAAAAGCACCCTTTTAAAGACTCTTTTAGGCCTTCAAAAGCCGGTGAAGGGGAAAATAACCTTTCAGGGATTTTGCCCCTGCGATGTCGCTTATCTAGCCCAACAAAACCATTTGGATCGCAGATTTCCACTCACAGTTGGGGATACGATTGCTATGGGTCTTTTCCGTGAGGTTGGTATTTTTCGAAGATACACCACAGAGAAGCGGGAACAGATGCAGGCTGCTCTTGACCAAGTTGGACTCTCTTCATTTGGCAAAACACCTCTTCAAGCTCTCTCTGGCGGTCAATTTCAACGTGTTCTCTTTGCGCGCCTTATTTTGCAGGATGCCCCTGTCATTTTCTTGGATGAACCCTTTACCGGCGTTGATGGCCGAACCATGGAAGATCTTATGGGGCTTCTGCATACGTGGGTGAAAGAGGGCCGCCTGGTTATCGCCGTTCTTCATGATTTGGATTTGGTGCAAGATCATTTTCCGCAAGCTCTTCTTCTTGCACGTCATTTTTATAAGTCTGGCCCGACAGCTGAGGTTTTGACCAAAGAGAACATGCGCGAAGCCATTGTTGCATCGCGCCAATGGGAAGAAAAGATGGTGACGGTTTGATTGATTTCTTCGTGACACCCTTCACAGATTACGTTTTCTTAAGGCGAGCCCTTATGGCATGTATGGCCTTGGCCTTAGGCTGTGGCCCTGTGGGGGTTCTTTTGGTTTTAAGGCGCATGAGTCTCGTGGGGGACGCTTTGGCTCACGCTATTCTTCCGGGTGCAGCCCTTGGCTTTTTATTTGGAGGCCTTTCTTTGCCAGCCATGGGACTGGGGGGTTTTTTGGTTGGATTTCTTGTGGCGCTTTCAGCGGGGGCTATTTCCCGTTTTACCATCCTTAATGAGGATGCCAGTTTTGCCGGATTTTACCTGATTTCCTTGGCCCTTGGTGTTTTAATTGTCTCAACGCAAGGCAGCCAGGTTGATTTGATGCACATTCTTTTTGGAACCGTTCTTGCTGTGGATAGCGTCTCACTCATCATGGTAACGGGGATTACGACCTTTACCCTTTTTATTTTGGCCCTTATTTATCGCCCCCTTCTGATTGAATGTTTTGATCCAGGCTTTCTCCGTGTGATTGGGGGGTGGGGAAGTCTTTACCATTTTATATTTCTTATTCTTGTTGCCTTGAATCTTATTGCTGCCTTTCAAGCTTTAGGAACGTTGATGGCTTTGGGCATGATGATGCTGCCCGCTGTTTCGTCTCGTCTCTGGGCGCGACATGTCTGGACCCTCTTTTTGCTTTCAAGCTTTTTCGCCGTCATTTCAGGGTATTTTGGGCTGTTGCTTTCTTATCATCTTGAGTGGCCTTCAGGGCCTTCAATTATTTTAATTGCCGGAGTCATTTATGGGATTTCCCTTATATTTGCTCCTTTCGGAACTTTGAAACAACAACAAGGTATGGCCTAATGCGAATTTTCCTCATTCTTGTAATGCTCTCAACCCCGTCCTTTGCAAAACCACTTGTTGTTGCAAGCTTCAGTATTTTGGGGGACATGATTCATGAGATCGGCCAGGACAAGGTTGACGTTAAAAACCTCGTGGGTCCCAATCAAGATTCTCACGTCTTTGAACCACGCCCTCAAAATGCAAAAGAACTGGCCCACGCCGACCTTGTGGTGGTGAATGGTCTTGGGTTTGAAGGGTGGCTCGATCGATTGATTGAAGCCTCTGGATTTCAAGGAGAAATTCTTGTGGCGACATCTGGAATCCAGCCCTTAGTCCATACGATTAATGGGAAAAAGATGGTTGATCCCCATGCATGGCATAGCCTTAAAAATGCGAAGGTATATGTGGATAATATTGTTAAAGGACTTTCGGATCTTTTACCTGAAGACGCGTCTTTCTTCAAATCGCGTGGAGAAGCCTACAAAAAGTCCTTGAGTGGCCTTGAAAAGGAGACCTATCAAAAGTTAAAGACTGTTCCTCTGGAAAACCGAAAAGTCATTACAAATCATGATGCGTTTGGCTATTTGGGGCGAGAATTTAACATTACTTTCTATTCACCCCTCGGGATCAGTACGGAGTCAGAACCTTCTGCAAAATCTGTTGCGGCTCTCATCCGCAAAATTCGAGAAGAGAAAATTCACGCCATTTTTGTTGAAAATATTTCAAACCATCGGTTACTCGAGCAGATTTCAAGCGAAACCGGGACTCATATTGGAGGAGTTTTATATTCAGATGCCCTCTCAGCCCCTGGGACTGAGGCAGATACATACGTGAAGATGATGACATTTAACCTTTCTTCCCTTGTCAAGGTCATGAAGGAGGAGTAGGGCGAATCGTGGGAATGCAGAAAAAGGCAATATAGATCCTGACTTGGTAGGTATTTTTACTCCTTGATTTGAAGTGTATTTTATGGCACTGGATGAACTCTAGAATATAGTTCTTTGAAGTAAGGAATGACGATGTTTTTTATTAGATTTTGCGTAATCATCTTAATGATAACTGCCCCTTTGAATCTTGTTTTGGGTGCGGATATTTTTCCGGCCCTCCCACTTGAATTCAGGAAAAAACACTTATCTGAAGTTGAAGCCCAATTTCAGATACGATGGACGAAAGTGAAAAAAAATAAGGCATCTTTTGCTCCTTACCAAAAAAAATCTGAAGAAGCCATACGTGAGGAATTTCGTAAGCTTCAGGCGTTTAGGCGGAACTTGTGGTATCGTAACCCAGAAGGTTCGCCACATATCTGTCAAGAAGATTACATAGTTGATCAGCGGCTATTGGAAAAAGGGCTCTATCGGAACCTTAACAATGTAGCTTTTTCTTATAGTAGTACGGATGGTAGTTATAATGCGAGTACTATACTTATTCATGGGCACCACTTTATTGCAATGATGGAGCCTCTTGAATCAAGTCTTCTGTCATTTTTCAAGTTGCTTATTAACCATGGCGCGAGCATTTTAGTCCGGTTAAAGCCTGAAGAAGAGTATGCAAATGCGGGGACTATAAGTTACTGGAAAGGAAGGCTTACAGAAAACCAAGGGACTACATTCTTAAGTTTAGACGTTTCCTTGCCAGATTGGCCGGTCACTCCCGTTAAAGTTCCATATTTTTATACCAATGAATGGGTAAATGATGAGGGGTTGGAAATTCAAAAATTCTACCAATTAGTTCAAAAAGTTCGACTTGCTTATCAAAAATCTGAACACAAGGGTCCTATAGCCTGTCATTGCGCA
>Ga0206916_1067_pt1 | contig 21807 bp, 19 predicted proteins | sample Alteio_BWOrgHeat_71_FD_152957 | JGI IMG/M metagenome (GOLD analysis project Ga0206916, IMG submission 152957) | Enriched cells from forest soil in Barre Woods Harvard Forest LTER site, Petersham, Massachusetts, United States -... | ecosystem: Environmental > Terrestrial > Soil > Temperate forest >... | reverse complement strand
CAAAAACATCAACAAAGTAGTTAAGCTAAAAAGTGTTGCTAATCCTTCAAGCTCACCTTGAATAACATATGAAACCGTTTGTGTCTGCACTGGATGCAACAAAAACAGTGTGCTCGTCATCAGTGCTAATGAAAAATTATGTCGTGAAAAAAAAGTAGCTTTTTTTATGCGAGAAAGTGCATAAAAAATTACCAAAAAAACGAGCATGCCATTGGTTACATGAATAATGATATTACCGACACGATATGAAAATGGATCAAATCTACCAATGCTATAATGGAGCGCATTTAACCAATAACTGATCCAACGACTGCCGCTAAAAAATAGATCAAAAAATGTGTAATGGCGCAAATTAAAATGCTTTTGAATATTCACTATATCATCAAACTGAAATCCATAATGCCATGATGGCATATAAATAAGTGCGGTAATAATGCCTACAAGTACAGGCGGTAGATAATAATATATTGATGGTACTGATGTGTGCTTCTGATCCATAAAAACTCCTTTGTCACGCCGTAACATATCTACTATCGCATAATCGACTATGGCAGCAAAAGTGAAGGCGGATTGTTTTCATTCTAATAAAATTAGGGTCATTTTACTTAACATAGGCCAACTTGTCGAGTCACAGGATAGGTAAATACATAACTCAAAAAATTAGCAATCTTGTTTTTCATTTCAACGATAGAATACAATTCACTAAGACAAAAAAGGTAACATAATTCTGCGGAGAGCTTTATCATGTACAGATTATCCTATGTTTATATCGTTCTTTTAATCATATCGATCGCTTGCGACAGTCCCATTTTTGGCATGAAAAAACCTGTTCCTTTAAGTTATGTAGAAAATAGAATTTTTTTACGTGAGGTTATGCGTGTTGGCATAAAAACAATGGAAAAGCAATTGAACAAAGAACGAGCAAGAGATTTTTTCTGCCTTACCATTACATTAAAATTTCTTTATTCGACAGACAATGACCATCTTGATGCGTATAACAAAAATAATAATGACGAATTAATACAACCTATAATTGATGCTATCACTAAGATAGAACAACGTTATGGTTTTACGACAGTTAGGAAAAGAGATGCAATAACTGGTGAATTATTAAACAAACAAGCTTTTTTACGTGGCTACTTAGGCGCTTATACCTGTTATTCGCACTATGTCATTGATGAATCTCACTTCATTCAATGCACATCTAATTTCACACGAAAAGAGGTATTAGAAAAATCTCTTAAGGATATTAAAAAAACATACTACAGCTCTAACCTCTAAAATCTTTATACTCGACATCACTCACATTCCGTATGTTTGGTCACAATAATAAAAACAACTTCAATCGATCAGTCTCTTTTATCTTTGTGCAAACACTATGGTTTTGGTAGTATTCCAAAAAAAACTATCCAAATCATGGTTGTAAGGAGATGAAAATAATCAAAAATAATAATCATTTTTCATGACAAAAAATTGAAATATTCACCCTTTCAAAAAAAGAGCTTATCAATGGATAAATACAAATCACTCATTTTATTGTTCAGCATACTATGCGTTACAATAACCGCCATGGAAGATGGCTACGAATTACTTGACCAAACAACGCAATCAACTTCAATTCAAGATAAAATAAAATCACTTACCACTAAAAAATCCCTATGCGATCTGACTTATACCGGCCTCATTGTTGGCGTAACTGCTATGAATATTTGCAATGTCATCTGGGAAGAACCAACTTTGCATTCAGATTATTTTGGTGCAAAAGCACTCAGTGTCGGCAACAAAATAAATACGGCACTTGCTTTAGGCCTTAACCTTGTAGATGTGCTCTGGTTAATCAACCCCTACTGTGCCTTTTCTCACGATTGTGCACAAGAAAAGTCATGGACAGGTTGGATGCAAGGAGCTCATTTCTCTTCAGGTCACGTCAAATCCGTTGTAGCAAGTTTAGTTGGCATATGTGGTGGCATACGCCGATATCCACGTACTTTAACAATGCTCACCGCCAGTGCATTACTCGATTTAGCTGGTTACATTAATGCTGAAAATCATTACAGCATTGCTGAAGAAATAGAAGATTTAGAAAACGAATCTCTGTAAAAAAAGGGAACTTCATGAATTATCGCATAATAAAAATAGCTGTATTCAGCGTGTGCCTCTGCTCAGGATATGTATACGGCATGAATACTGAATTAAGAGAGTTTACATCTGAAGATGGCATGGATACTCAATCAAGAGAACTTGAATCTGAAAAAGATGCACGAGAACTTTTGCAAGAAATGCCTCAAATCAAGCAGGGTAAAGAAGATTTATTTGAAAGAGACTATGAAAACCAGATAAAAAAAGCGACCTTAGAAGCGCAACTCAAAAGAAGAAAAATGTGTAATGTGCTCTACGCGATGACCACCCTTACTATGATGGGTATTGATATCGCTAATTCTTATTGGGATGAAAAAGGTTTGCTCGAACAAAGATCATCTCGCAGCGAATATACTTCTACAGGATTCTATTACCCTCTTTGCGAATGTCCAAATCGAACAACATCCTGCGAAATAATTCCAGATGACTATTGGAGTCGATATACATGTAGAATGACAGATAATAGTCGAGCTCTCTATGTTGTAAATGATCTCATGACCGTTTACAGGACATACAGCGGCTTTATGAATTTACATTCTCTATACCAAGTACAGCAAGCATTAAATGCGCAATCAATCAATGAGGACACAACAATATGTAATGAGCAAGATAAATCTTGTTATTGGTCTACCATTCAAGGCATAAGCGCTGGCGCTATAGGAATCATCACAGGCGTAGCTGGTGTTGTTAATGGCTTCGCAAACTACCCACGTTCTATTGCGGTGTGGGGAATGAATGCGGCAGTTGATGCAATTGGTGCGGTTAATTGGTATGAAAATCTTAAAGCATGCAATGAAATAGTACGTCACGATCATAAAACGACACTTGAAGATGTAACGACGCAAAATGAAAAAGATGCAATGACTGAAGATGAAAAATAAGAATTGATAGCCCTACGGCCAAAGTTGACTATTTTTATCAAATGTTTAGGATTATCTCTGTTTAAAAAATCAAACAGATACTATTTTTTAGGGAGTCTTTTATGAACAAAAAATTAGCCATAGCAATGTTAAGTGTAGCAGGCGCAGGACACATGCTTGCAGATGCACCGCACGATCTCAATATCCGCACCGTGAACATTTTAGACATGATGCGCGAATCAGAAGAAGGTAAAAAAGTTTCTAATGAACTTGATCAACTACGTAAAAGTTTGATGAATGATTTAGAAGTAGCACAAAAAGATTTCATGAAAGAAACAGAAGAACTTAAAACAAAAGCTGGCACTTTAAGCAAAGATGCAATCAGACAAACTGAAGAACGTTTAATTGCTAAACGTAGTGACATTGAAAATCAAGCAAAAAAATCAGAAGATAGATTAAAATACAGCATGCAAAGTGTCAGTGACCAATTAATGAGTAAAGCACAAGTGATAATCGATAAATATGCAGAAGAAAACAAACTTGATCTTGTTTGGGATACCGCTTCAGGACGTCCTCTCTATTCTTCTGCAAAAGTTGATATCACCGGCAACATGATTACTGCTATGAACTCAGAATATAAAAAAGAACTTGCGCAAAACAAAACAAGCAAGCCTGAAACAACCAAAGTCGCTGCAAAATCAGCTACACCAGCAAAACCGGCTAAAACAGCATAATCTGCTTAAAATCACGAATATAAAATAAGAAAAAGCGATTAACGTAATTGGTTAATCGCTTTTTTTTGTCCAAACTTTATACCGAGAAATCATATGACACAAAAACTTGCTATTAAAGCAATTATAGGACTAGGCAATCCAGGATCAAAATTTTATCATACCCGCCACAATATCGGTTTTCGTATCGTTGATGAACTTGCACAAGCACATGGTGCTGTGTGGCAGAAAAAAAATGAGATGGAATACGCTGAAATCACTATTGGCGATCAACGCATCGCGTTAATTAAACCGCAAACATTCATGAACAGTTCGGGCAGAGTAATCCCCGCCTTACTCAAAAAAGGCATCAAGCCAGAAAATATATTAGTGGTACATGATGAACTTGAAAAACCGTTTGGTAATGTAAGCATTAAAATGGGTGGTAGCGCAAAAGGACACAATGGCTTACGTTCAATTATCACCGCATGCGGTCCTGATTTTCCCCGTTTGCGATTTGGCATAGGTCGCCCACTCAATAGAGAGGAAGTGCCTGATTATGTGCTTACCAATTTCTCTGAAAATCCCACTGAGCTTGAACAGGCTATGAACAATGCAGTCACTACAATCACCGAGTTATGTACATCATCAGGCTAATCACCTCGTTCGTCGTTGCGAGGTCCACGAAGTAGCCGAAGCAATCCAGGAAAAAATTATTGAATGCTGGATTGCCACGCACGCTTATGCGTGCTCGCAAAGACGATCGGTAGGCTATGAACAATGCAGTCACTACAATCACAGAGTTATGTACATCATAATAATGAGCGAGAATCAGTATTTTTGATTATTTGTCGCATTAATGTAGCAACTTTTAAAAAAAGCGGGTATCCTTTTGCGTTAAAAAAATATTTTTTAACGAGGAACGCATGAAAATTTTTTTCATAACACAATTCGCTCTAATGCTCCTAACGCTCAATGGAGATCTTGTAAGTATGGAACAGATGTTTGCTAAACCAGAATCAACGGATAGTGAAATTTCTATGGAAACACGAAGTAATTCTCCAGAAATGTCTAGAAGCAATTCTCAAGAAATGTTCGACTGCACGAATAATAAAGATAGGTTCGAATTTATATCCTTTAATTCAAACATCGGGGATTCTATAGCTGAATATTTTGATAAACCCTTACACTGTGCAAAAATAACAGAGTTTGCTGATGGTGAAACCGAAGTTACTTTTGATAACCCAAATTTCTGGCAAAACAAACATGCCCTTATTATTCATACAACGTACCCATTCCCACACAAGCAAATTTTACATGTATCATTTTTGGCCAATGAACTCAAAAATGCTGGATGCTCTCAAGTTACCGCTATTATTCCTTACTTTGGTTATTCACGGCAAGAAAAGAGTAAGATCCCCGGTAAATTCGGTAACGCTGGTATCATTGCAAAACTGCTTCAAGAAGCAGGCGTTGACAACGTGGTGACTATTGAAGCTCATACACCAGTGCTCAACGAACTTTTTACCATTCCGTTCCATTCACTTTCCCCTCTTGATATTATCACCCAACATATTCGAACCCACATCGATTTATCGCAAGGCGTATCACTCATTGCGGTAGATAAAGGTGCGTATGAGCGTGCTCATACCATTGCGCAGAAACTCGGCGTAAATGCTATATATTTCAGCAAACAACGCTATGACACCAACAAGACTGCTATTATGAGCATGTCTGGAGAACTTAATACACCCACCGCAATAATTGTTGATGATATTATTGATACTGGTGGTACCGCATTACAGGTATGCAATGCATTAGTAGAACGCAGGGGCACACCATGTTTATGGTTATTTTGTACATCCAGTACTTTCCAATGATGCCTCGGATAAGATTGAAAAAAGTAACTTTGAAAAGGTTTTTGTTGCAAATACAATCGCATTGGAAGTATCAAAAATACCTAACAAAGTTGAATTGTTTGATGTGACATCCATGCTTATAGAGCAGATCAAACAATTCTCTGCTGAAAATCAATAGTGACACAAAAAATAGACTTAGTTTTTTACTATTCACTCATGCAACATAATCTTTTTTTGAGGTTTATTAAATTCATCAAAATGTTCATGTATAGCGTACTTACAATGCTCTATTGATTGCTCATGCATCTCAATTTCAAGGTTGCGCCATTCGTATTCATCTACTAATTTTTCATCGTTTAAATCAGATAAAATTATCTTCTCTAGTTTTTTTATTTGATCTTGTGACAATGCAATTGCTATGCGTAAATCTCGAATTTTAAATGTATCAAGTACAGAAGGTTCGTTATTCAATCCATCATAAGAAGTTTTGTTAAAGATGCGCATGATAAAGAGCATAGGATACTGTTTATTACGATACAATTTTGTACCTATATGCATAGGCAGTATGTGCACATTCACTAAGGCGAGTAAGAAAATATATTGTTTCATAAGACATCCTTTTTTGTTTAAAGAAATGTGTAGCAACTTTTAAAAAAGAGAGTATTATTGCATCTTCATAAAAATAGTACGTTTAAACACTTTTCTTGAAGGAGCTACCACATGAGATTCTTTTTCATAATTCAACTTACACTAATGCTATTGTTACTCAATGAAAATGTGATCGGCATGCGGCGCAGAGTACTTAACCCGCATATGAAAAAGAATCTACGCGAACAGTATTTACGCGATAACTCCTGTTTTGTGCTGTTACAAGCAAAGACCAAAAAAGTTACAAAAACCAAAAATACTTCTGAAGTAATTTTTTATCATGAAATTAAAAAAATAAGAGAAAAAGAAAAGAACCATGAGCCTTATATCCTATGCATCAGACCCCATGGTCCTAATAAAAAATGGTCTTTCTCTCATTGGAATAAAGAGTAATTATCCAAACATTTCTTCAATGCACATACATTCAGCAACCCCCATGTATACTTATGATGGTTGACAATGACAACGAGTAAGTTATGTTAATCATGCTAAAAATTGTACATTTCCTAAACACCTATAACCAAAAAAGGATACTCAACATGAACTATACGATGTCTGCATTGCTCTTATTATGCACCGTTTCATTCACTGGATGCGTACAAAAAAATGACAAAGAAAAAGGTATCAAGCGATCTACAGCAGGTACTGTCATACATATAAACTCAGAACAAGAATTTGATGAGATAACCGCTAACGGCAATGTGGTTGTTGATTTCTTTGCGCATTGGTGTGGCCCATGTCAGAAAATGGGTCCAATTTTTGATGAAACTGCCAAAGAAATGCCAGATACCACCTTTGTGAAAGTTGACACAGAAAAATTTACTGATTTATCTAAACGCTTTGGCGTACGCGGCTTACCAACACTCATGTTTTTCAAAAACGGAAAAAAGATAGGCCAAAAAACTGGTCTTCTTACCAAAGCTGAATTACGCAAAGAGATCAATAAAACGTATGAACTTGTATAGGTTATAACACTCTTCATTAAGTCATAGAGCCCGTTCGCCTTGAGTATTTTTACGTAGTGAAACGAAGTAAAAATGTATTGAAAGGTAAACGGGCCTATCCCTCGATACATTTTTGCTTACGCAAAAACACTCGGGACGAACGGCCCATAATAATCATGAGCGGTTTAATTTTTCACTACCCAATCGTAACATTCATCAAAGCTAAACATTGCCCCAAGGTGCACGTAACCATCGTTACATTTTTAGTTGCAAATAATCCACCTAAAACACCTCCTAATGCTCCATTGAACCCGAAGCCAACACCTGAAATTGATAGCACAAAGCAAATAGCCTTATACAACATACTTCCTTTTGTTTCTTTAATCTGTATGTCTTTCATCATTGCTTCTAAGCGTTCTATATTGGGAAGTTTATTGACCGCATCAAGTAATTGTAAACTTGCTTGGTGTTGATTTAAATTCTGATTTTTAACTTGTTCATATACGGGCATCAGTATTGCATGCGAAGCAGGCTCAGCCTTTTCCATTTCATTAAGCCACGCTTCAACACAATTATAGCCGAAGAGACCACTCCCTTTTGCTTTTTCTACTTCTTGTTGCATAGCATCTTTGCCACCTGATATGGTAGCGGCAGCACGATACAAAAAGGTATGATACAAGGTTGAATGATCAACTGGTTCATTTTCATCAAGAACTTCATGTAGTTCATAATCTTTTTTCTTATCTGCTTCTACTTTTGCAAGCTGCGCACTATAAAGATGCTTATACAGATTAATTGGGCCTAATTTATTAAGATTCTCTCTTATAAAACCTTCAATTTCTTCAGTAGTTTTCCCACTCACTTGCGCTTGTGTTTGAAAATTCATAATTGCTAGATACATTTCTGGATCAACATCTTTTAATTCTGCTATATACTCATCTAATTTACCTTCAATCTGTTGCACCACTTGACGTGGACTGCGAATCTGACCCTTTTGACGTGGACTGCGAGTCTGAACGTTATTTTTCTCATCAGCTTCTAAAGCCGCTGTATACATCAATCCAGTTAGGCTTTGTGGCGCTGTCACATTCTGATCAACTTTTGCATTCTGATCAATTACAACATCCTTCAGATTATAGTGTTCCATTGCAAAAAATTCACCATGCATAACAACACATAGTAACCAAAAAAATCTCACTTTTAGCTTCATAGCTCTCCTTTGGAAAAATAATACATGATATCAACCAACTAACTTATTAGAATGTCCCATAATAGTGCCCAACCAGCTAGCTCTGTGTCAATATTACTGTTAACAGGGTCGATTTTTTGCACAATACAGTTCTGATTTTTTTCAGAAATTTTTTTTAAAGATTCTGCTGCTGTTTGAGTTTTTTTTATTTGAGATATCTGATCCTTTTGAGTTGATTTATCAATATATTCTTCTTCATCAAAATCATCTTCTTCATAATATGCAGATAGGGCCAATATCCCCAATGCGCCAAGAAAAACCGGACCGCTATTATCATCCAAAAAAGTAACAACATCTTTCGCCTTGCGCAGTACAGTTTCCATTCCCTTTATATGAGATGGTATACAAAGCACTACAATGCTGAATAAAAAGATAGTTTTATGGTTAATCATTATGCCCCCTATGCTTTTGGACACAGAAACTTGAATTGTACATCGTGTTTCATGTGCGCAGTTAAACCAGCAAACGTTTTCCCCTACTATTAAAAGTACTTGTTTGCTAGTAAATGGGTCAATAATGTGTGGTAAATAGACAAAAAAACTCGCATGTCCCTTAACAAAGAAACATGCGAGTTTTTATATTTTTTATGAAATTATAGAATCAATGCTTAGCGTTTACGTCTGCCCGTTGACCTGTCCGACGACCTGTTCGACGAAGTTTTAACGAAGTCGGAAGCTTTGGCGAAGGAAGGTTTATTGCTTTGCACATTTTGCTTATTTTCAACTTCTTTTTGTGCTGTTTGATCCGCTTTATAAGCCTTATATTTTGTATAGCCCCAATAACATACACCTATTACGACTGCTGCAATTACTAACTTAGGTGCAGCAAATGCGAATAGTGCAGCTATGCCTTGTGATGCATCTGGTCTTGGTTGCCCTGGTTGACCACCTACATTTTGCTGGTTTGGTTGTTGAGGAGTTTGTGGTTGCTCCATATTCGGTTGCTCTACTTTTGGTTTTGGTTTGTGTTGATCATCTATCTTTGGTTGTTCAATTGGATCATCAAGTGTAAATCTTGGCAGGGGCATAGCAATTGCGTTACTGCTATCCTTATCTGTGATAGTCACTTTTCCAACTGGTATCCAGCCATCTTCCAACTGTTGTTGTGATCCATCTACCTTTGGTTGCTGTGCCTGACGCTGTTGCTCTTCAATTTGTTGTTGTTCAAACCATTGCTTAATTTCTTGTCTTTGTTTTTCTTCAAATTGACGAGCTAGTTCTTTACTCTGTTGCTCCCGCAATGCCTGCTCTGTTGGTTCGGATGCTACCCCTCTCCAAAATTCGTCTTCTTCTAAATTCATCTGTTCTTGTATAGGACGAAACTTAGTATTCCATTTATTCAACAATTCATCACGATTATTTATTTTAACTTTTTGATTTTGAAGTCTTCTTTGAATTTGCTCGTTAATATACTGACTACATTCACCCAATGGCGCATCATCGCCAATGAGTTCATCTTGCAGTAACTGATCTAATTGAGCGTCATTATTCGACTTAAGAGCATTAAATATTTGCGCAACTACTTGATCTTTTCTCTTTTCTGCATTTGCACGTAATTGCTGGCGCTCATTTCTACCTGCTTGTTCTTTTTGGCGAAACGCATCAACATATTTTTTACTCAAGCCCTCTAGGTTCGCACCTTTTTGTAAAAAAGCCTGTTCCCATGGTTGCATTTGAGGCGTAAGCCCTTTAGCTTCAATTACTGCGCCAAGCGTATCAGACAGCAACGTTTCATATGCATGATTGGTACCATCAAATATGAGTAACCATGCTACAAGAGTATCTATGTCTCTTGATTTTTGATCCGTTATATTATTGATCATTGACTTCAACTTATCCAATTCTAATTGACCAATAACTTCTCTACGATGCAACGAATAAAGCATCGCTAAAGGTTCTGATGAATCACCAAAAAAGCGCTCCATAAATATTATTTCAACTTGTTTTGAATCAAGCTCTCGTAATGCAAAAATTTTATTTAAGTAAGAAGTAGATAATCGGATATATTGCTTTTCATCTTGCTTATTGTTTGTAAGAATAAAATTTTCTATAACCCGTAAAACCTCCAATGGTCTAGCTTCAAACTTATCTTCAGCTCTAAAGTCTGCTGTAGTAGTCAAATGTTCCATAACATCAGCATAATTTCTGATATCAATTGCTTCCATACCAAATAAATTACTACCAAGCACGGCAGATATGATAAGTAATAAACTGTAAAAACGTTTCATATAGATTCCTTTGAGTTTTAAGATATAACCTCTATTTTTCATGATATCCTTATAATACCAGGTATAATCCCAATTCGCAAAAGGCTTAGGCCACTATTTGTAGGGTAAAACAGTAAAAAGCTATGTTTATTTTCAACAAGAAATTGTTGAATTAAGCGATCAGATCGTAATGTACAACAAGTTCTAACATGGATCGAAGTACTTGGGGAATACGCTATACAGTACCCCATTAAACAAATTCTATTTGAATAATTATCAAAAAATAAGCCTTGCCCTCCCATATCACTGCAATATTTGTCAATTTTCAAATACTGTGCTATTTTTAGTATACTTTAATGAAATAATTATATTTAACCCTCAAACCCAGCCTATCACCCCGATATGACTGGAAATTCGGAGTCTTTTTTTATGTCAAAAGAGTTTATAAATCCAAATCAATTTTGCACCAACAAAGCAAAGCAACAGGTTGATTTTAGCAACTTTCAGATAAGTGATGAGTTGCAAAATGAAATGGCTGCTTTGTATCAAGGTATTTTTGACGTTTTCCAATCTGGAAAGATCGTTAAAGGCCATGTTGTTAGCATTGATAATGATGGCGTCTATGTTGATATCGGCTACAAATCACGTGGCCTTATCCCAAAATATGAATTTAGCGCTCAAGAATTAAAAAATTTAAAACCAAATGATGATATTGAAGTAATTCTTGATACCCTAGAAAATGCTGAAGGCAACATTGTTCTTTCTTATGAAAAAGCAAAAGCAGCTAAAGCATGGGCTCAAATTATTAAATACTTTGAAGAAGGCAAACCGGTTGAAGGTTTGGTTACCCATAAAGTTAAGGGTGGCTTGAACGTTGATATTGGTATCCCTGCATTCTTGCCTGGATCACAAATTGGCCTACAACGAGTACTCGATTTCGACAAGTATGTCGGCCAAACAATTACCGCAAATATTCTCAAAATCAACCAAAAACGTGGCAACGTTATCATTTCACGTCGCAAATACCTTGCTGATCAACGCGTAGAAACACGCAAAGATATCTTGGGCAAACTCAAGGAAGGCGATATTATCCAAGGTATGGTTAAAAATATCACCAATTATGGGGTATTTATCGATATTGGTGGCGTAGATGGCTTGCTTCATATTACTGACATGACCTGGGGACGTATTGCACATCCAAGTGAAGTAGTCAGAATTGGTGAAAACATTACCGTTAAAGTATTATCGTTTGATCATAACAATGAGAAAATTTCTCTTGGCCTCAAACAGCTTACCGGTAATCCATGGGCAAATCTTGATCCTGCAATTCAAGTTGGCAGCAAGATTAAAGGTAAAATATCAAGCATTACCGATTATGGCTTGTTTGTTGAAGTTGCACCGAACGTTGAAGGTCTTGTTCATATCTCTGAAGTTTCATGGATTGATCGCATCACAAACTTATCAGATAAGTTCAAAGTTGGTGAAGAGATTGAAGTATTGGTGGTTTCTTTGGACAAAGATAATCGCCGTATGTCATTAAGTATCAAACAACTTGGACAAAATCCATGGAAAACAGTAGATCAACAGTTCAAAATTGGGCAAAAAATTAAAGGTACCATCAGCAACATCACCGATTTCGGTATCTTTGTACAGCTACTTCCTGGCATTGATGGCTTAGTGCATATTTCTGATCTTTCATGGACTGAACACATTGAGCATCCAAGTGATCGCTATAAAGTTGGTCAAGAGGTGGAAGCAGTCATTTTGACTATCGACAAAGACAACAAAAAAATATCACTCGGTATCAAACAACTTGGACAAGATCCATGGGCAAACGTTGAGCAAGAATACCAAGTGGGTAAAGTGGTACAAGGTGAAGTATCAAAAATTACTAACTTTGGTGCTTTCATCAGACTTCCTACCGGCATAGAAGGACTCCTTCACAATGCAAATCTAGAAGGTAAGAAAGCTGATGATATCTTTAAAGTTGGTCAAGTAGCGCAATTCCGCGTAATCAACATCAATAAAGATGAACGCAAGATTGGTTTGGATATGAAACTTGAAGGTGAAATTACCCCTCAGGCACCAAAACAACATGCCGACAAACCAAGAAAACCACAAGCACAACATCAAGCTGCTCCGCGTAAAGAACCAGCTGCTCATGTTGAGCAATCGCAACAGCAGCAACCTGCTGCAAATAATGCATCAAAGATGAAGAGCGCATTCCAAATGGCGCTTGAATCAGCGATGAAAAAAGATGACAACGATACAGATAAGAAAGATTAAATTGACATGGTAGAATATACATTTGCAATGATTAAGCCCGATGCGGTAGAAGCAAAAAACAGTGGCAAAATAATTGATATGATTGAAAAGAATGGTTTTGAAATTGTCTTCATGGAAAAAATGCAATTCGCACAAGAAGATGCAGAATTATTTTATGAAGAACACAACAAGCGTCCATTTTTTGGTGAATTAGTAGAATTCATAACGTCTGGTCCCATCATCGCTATGGTATTGCAAAAAGAAAATGCCATTGCTGATTTCCGTAAACTGATGGGTGAAACAGATCCAGCAAAAGCAGCGGCGGGAACCATCAGAAAACTGTTCGGTACCAGCATCGGTAACAATGCAGTACACGGATCTGATTCTGAAAAATCTGCTGAACGTGAACTTGGTCTTTTCTTTCCTGATCAAGAAGAGTGTGAAATTGAATGTGAAGACGAAGAAGCATAAACCATCTGCGTTTCACTACGACGTGGTCTTTGTTTTTGTCTCGCCATAGCATTTATGCGACGGCGAATCACACATTTAAAAAGAACGTAAAAATAGCGGCAGCGTAAAAACTGTCGCTATTTTTTTTATATAACCCAGAAGACATTAAACTTCACAAACAAGAGGGATATTCTTTTCTCGTAATTCCTTGTTTATGAGACGCTCTAGCAGATCTGCAGTCATCCCATTGTATTCGAAAAACAATTCTTTAAGTACTTTAAAAGCTATTTTAGCCACTTTATTTTCAAGTCTAGAGTTTCTTCTTTTGAACCGTTTCAAAGATTCTTCGATAATATCAAGTGGTGTTAGACCTTGTTTGTCAGCTGTATTGACTTGCTCAGGAAGAGTATCAAGCAAAAGTTTTGCTTTTTCTAAAAAGTTAGAAATGTCTTTAAATGTACCTGAGTAAGGTGTTTCTGCAAATCGGTGTAACAAGCTCTTCCGCCTCCAAGGCTTTTCCTTATCGACATTAGAAAGTGCTTTGGTATCAACCTTTTGTGTAAGATAAAATTTCATGAGATCTGCTGGATAACTATTATCCATGATATACCATAAAACACTGCCTCCATATATATCACCCTTATGTATATCACACCCATGAGCAATAAAAATCTGCACCATTTCCATGGTTTTAATCAAAAAGAAAACTGGTATCGCATTGAGCATAAGTAAATCTGGTTGCGATACATCTATCACAGTATTTGGATCCGCATTGTGTTGAAATAATAACTGAGCCAATTGCGTATCACCTTGCTTAACTGCGGATTTAAGCAATGACATCTTTTCACAATTAACATCAACTCCTGCGCAAATTAATATGAATATAGGTAAACGTTCTTTTGATTGAATAAATAGTAGCATATTGAGCAAAATTTTATTCTTATCATTCGAAGAATAATCTTTACAACGCTTACCAATTTCTTCAACCGTTAATAATCGGTTAAATTTTTCACAAGTGCTACTCAATTTCATAAAAAATTTGATGTTATTTTCGAGTGATTGAATGGAGGGAAATAGTTCAGTGGGTAGGTTAATGACAAAGCAAACGTTGCTATCATGTTCTTGATTGCATAACTCTATTTGATTGCGCAACTCTGATGATTCACACGTTTCCATGCCGTGCATTGATAATGTCGTAAACAACATGATTGAAATAAAACTTATATTGCTAGACATGCGCAAGAAACAGTTTAGTATCATTTGCAAAACTCCAAATATTTATCGTTATTATCATAAAAAGTACACTCTGACACCTGCATACAATCATTCGTTTTCTTTTTTACAGGTAAAAACCATACAGTTTTTCCTTGGTTTTCTTTGAGTAATTGTATCACATAGTGCGCAATATATTGTCTGATATCTTGTGGTAATTCATGCCAATGCGTAGTTGGCAGTGCATGCAATAAGTGCATGAACATTTCTTTTTGATTCACCGTGAGCATGTCGTAAAAATAAAGATTCGTAACTTTTATATCCTTTTCAGTTGGTTTAAAATCATGATTTATCAATTCTTGCATAAAAATAAGTTTTGATTCTGGCCATACATCAGTTGCAAGAATAGCTGCACTCAAAGCGGAATAACCACCTATTTGAGCATTTCGGCATGTATCAAACAAATTAATATCATCTATATCAAGAGAAAAGAAATGCTCATTCTTGTGAAATTTTTGGTAATAACAATATTGTAAAAATTTAACAGGATTATTTCTTATGGAACTATGTGAAAATAACTGGAGAGTTTCCGGAATTAAATATGTCTTTTCACGTTCTCTCCACTTATCAAGTTTTAATTGATTTTCAAAGATACGTATATCTTGCCGAAGTGCTGATACCAGCTTTGATTCATTTACGGTTTTGTTATCAGAAAATGATGCAGAGAAATATGAAAATAACGAAGAACAATAACTTGAAAATGAAATATAACTTTCCATACCAAACACAGAAGTTGAACTTACAATAAGTATTGATAAGAGCATCTGTTTTTTCATCATCAATCCAAATTTATTGTAATATTGCTTCCAAAAATTCTAGCAAGCTCCATGATCACGAAACAATTGTATAAGTTGTCGAAACGCTGCAATTGTTTTTTTATTTTTTGCTCGATTTAAAGAATGTTGTGCCTCATCAAGAGGTGTCTGGTTATAAATACTCACTTCATTAATTTTATCGGGAATAAGCGTAAGCAGATAAGTAGCTTTGGCTAAAAAGTTTTTTACTTCTTTGCCTTTAATACTCTCTGGTAAATAGGTAGATGCAATAGTATGCAATAAATTTCTCTTACTACAGATTGCTGTTGATTTTGGAGAAACACCATGTTCAAAAGAAAACTGCATAAGTTCTACTGAGTAAAAAACATCACACATAGATTTTAAATACACGTGAGTATGATTTGCTCTCTCACGATAAAATTGGAAACAATCATACTTAATAAATAATTGCGCCATTTCCACAGTTTTCACATCATCAAAGTGTGACCCCGCAAAAATTTTTTCTTTTTCAGTCCTGCAACATTTAAACAGATCATCAACAAGTGGTATATCATCATTATAAATTCCATCTATAAATTGACCACGATTAAAATTTTCAAAATCTTTCATGCCTTGTAGAGCAACGGAGCTCACTAAAACGACAGACACACAGATTAGTATGCATAAGGGGCCGTTCGTCCTAAAGGATAGGCCCCGTTTACGCTTCGACAGGCTCAGCGCGAACGGAGTATTTAATTTAATAAAGATTGCTATAAAAACAGAACTTAGCTTTTGCATAAATCTTCCTTTCATTTACCCGCCGTCGCGCGAAGCGCGCTATGGCGTGGTTACTACGTCGTAGTTACGTCATCATGGACGGAACAAAGACGGGTCATTTAAAAATCAACTGCCACAATAACGCCTAACGTTCTTGCCAATACCGCATGCTTTCCGTTAAACGGTAATCGTGCGTACAGTAAAACATATGGGCGCGTACATGCATCAGGAGAACGATCAACACCAAAATCATAGGTCAACTTAGGAATAATTTCATGCATCGTAAAATCTTCCAACGCCACTGCAGTGCTCGCGATAGTGTTTGAAAAATCATTGCATGCTAATGATATATGATTTTCGCCCTGTTTAAAGAACTTGTACCCAACCTTGAATGAAAGGCCACGGTAAAAGCGATAAAACTCAAAGAACAAGTTAAATCGTTGCCATAAGCCATAATCTATGTGCACTTCTGCTTTTTCCAAGAGTAGCAACTCAGTCTGGTGCCTATCTGTTTTGATGCGTCGTAACTGATTAGTGTCAAACAAATGCGTCAACTGTACATCAACACCAGCCTTAAAACAGGAACCAAATAACAACTCAATACCAAAGCCGAAAATAAGACTGGTAGCACCATCTGCGCCGAATGGTATAGCAAATATTTTATCATCATCTGCACGTTTGCCAGTGGGTAAAGAAAGTCCGAGTCGCCAGTTAAGAAACACATTTTTCAGCAACGGTTTCACTTGAGGGAAGTTGTGGAACCATTCAAGCATCAAGGTTAAGTCACCAATACCTGAGCGCTTCCAACCACACAGATCAAGTCCACATCCTAACTCTTTGACAATGGCAAAAAAATCATCGGTCAATAGTTGTTTAACCCGTATATCTTCATCAGTACTCGTGTGTGTTTGGTCTTCCCAACGCACATTCTTAAGTTCCATGCTATAAAAAGGAAGATATGCAGCAAAGGTAAAATCGCGTAAGAATTGTACCCGTGCAGCAAGTGCAAGACTGTATTTAAGATCAAAATCACTCCGCACTAAAAAATGACCACGTGTACCATCATCATCTGCATCAAGTTGATTGCGCAATTGGCTGATACGTGAATTTTCAGGAAACCCTTGCAACATTTTGAGTGCATTTTGTTCCGGTTGCCATATGCGCAACGCATCACAGACCTCACCATCTGCGCAAAATGCTTTCGTGCCAAGTCCACCTTCACCATAAAAAGCGAATTGCCACGTGCGGTCGCCAACAAAATCTGGCCTAATTAACGTGTCATAGGGACGTAACAAATTCATTGTGTGAATACGAGTGCCCCAAATACTCAAAAAAATAATGAGGCTATAGGTAACTTTTTTTATGCGTATCATTAAAAAATCCTCATGTACTATTCATTGATTCGTAAACCAAAATCTCCACTAATCAACCAACTTCCTGAAGCAAAACTACGTGTTATATTGGTGATATGAGAACCTCCATCAAGTGCTAAGGGAATATAAAACTGATTATGTACACCGACAAAACGTGATCCAATAAAATTCCGTGGAAACGTAACCGCAGGCTTAACGTGCAGATCTATGCCATGACCACTCAAGTACAACGCTCCATCGGTTGAAAATACGGTTCTTAATGCACCAAAATTTATGCGGTACGAATGCAGGCCTTTAATGTAAAAATCGGGCAATAGGGTAATCGTGTTATCATCAATTGAACTACGGTCAACTGAATTCACCGCAAATCGCGTAACATCAGAACGATTAGTGCCGCGATCAACGTTTAATGCATAGATTTGTCCACCATCATTGCGCGCTACATCTTGTGGCATACCGGTCCTACTCATGACACATAATTGGCGCACCCCTTTTACTCCTTCTGGCATTGCTACCGGCGTCCAACCAGTTTCATCACTGTGAGTAACAAACCTGATATCTTTACCGTTGCCAACGCGTAACAGTCCTCTGCTGGTTGCAATAACCGCACATTTACCAGATACCACGCAATCGGAGAAAAAACCGCTTGGGCCAACAAGTCTTGTGTGCGCAGCCACCGTCACTGCTGCTGCTTGACCCAAACCAATAGTTCCTTGTGTCAAATCAATACGATCAAGTTTTGTATCAGTCAGAACATATAAAAAGTTTTCATCTAAAATAAGTTTACGCACCAGAGTATAACCGGGAACTATTTTGAATGACATACCTGCTTCTAGTCCCGCAAAATCAGGGCCCAAACCAACTGAGGTATTCCATCCATCACCATTCGCTGCAGAAAGCACTGCAAGGCCATTAATTCCTCCAACAAACAACCAACCATTATTCCCCTCATTACCATTACGTGCAATCTGCGTAGTAGTTAATGGGCCAATATCATCAAGCACACCACCAGCAATACTCACCACTTTTGGATTATTGAAACCTAATGGCAATGTGGTTGTTATGGTACCATTCGTAAAAGCGATAGTATTCTGCGCAAATGAACCGTGTAATGGATGCAAAACATCATTGATAACCTGGCCGCTTTCTACTAACACCACTTTATTATTACCGGTCATCATCATCAAAGATATGTCATGCAATCCAGACGCATCAGCAGGCAGATCAACCAATGATTGAATACCACCTTGATTCATTGGCAATTCCTGTGTAACTACTTTATTAAGATCAAGTAATCCATCGTGAGCGCCATTGTTCCACACGGTATGTTTGACTGTATTGACTACATCACCATCACCATGTGTCATGAATAAAAAGTTACCATCCTGTATATCAAATGCACCACCAAACACTTGGTTCGTGGTGCCGGCAACACGGCGCCATGCTGTCCATGCTTTTATCATGCCTAATTCATTAAAAATGGCCTGCGAATAAAAAATTCCTGGCAATGCATTTGAATCTGCTGGAGTACCTGCTGTCACAAAAACCGCATCACCGCGAACAAAAATATCGGTAATATCGCCCGCTTCAAGATCGCCAGCACCAACGCGTGCTGCGGCATCGGTTGCTACAAACATATCATCGGGTGTAAGTGCTGGTTGTTTTATGCTGCGCCCTACAAACATATCCGGCACTCCTTGTTTACCTTTTTGGAATTCATCGACCGGAATCGCATGCTTACTTGCTAAAACCCCATTGTTAGCAGGGCGAGATGAATTATTGACCACCGGCAACGCATAGACTGAGCGTTTTGTTGTATCTGCATCTCCATTACCGCCAACAACAACTACTGCATGTAATCCAGTGCTCGTAAATAGTGTGCGCACTTTATGCAATGATACCTGTGCATTAGCACCAACAGCGCCAACTATGTTATTGTGGTCAGTAGTAAATGCTTGATCAGGTGCAATTTTTTCTAACACCAAGATTCTTTTTTCCGCCACTTTTTTATCATTGGTTTCAAAAGTAGTTTTATGCAGATGACCAACAACTAATGCTCGACCACCATCGGTTGCTTGTGAACCGGCAGTAATTTGTAATGCAATGTATAAACGGTTCATAGTAACATCCCAATGCATATCAACTATTTGTCCCATATTGGCAAGATCATTGCCAATTTTAAGCTGATCAATCGTTATATCAAAAGGAAAAGCCCGTGGCTGTGCTCTCATGCCAGTTAAGGCATCCACCGTCCCTAAATCAAGTATTGTTTTTTTTGTGGTTTGTGGTTTGGCAGCTTCTTTTTTCTGAGGATCAACTTTTTCATTTTTGACCGTTGATGATGGTGTTACTTGAGGATCTTTATTGACATCATTTTCTGCCGGCACTTCAATGGTAGAAGTACCTAACACTAACACCGCAATCCCGCTTCCGATCGCACCAAAAGCAGCACTCCCAGACGGTTTTACTGCTGCAAATGAAAAATCAACAGTAGATCGAGATAATCCAACAATTCCTCCTGTTATCTGTCCATTCGCATCAGGTAATGCAAACGTAAGTAACTTGAGCGGAGAAAGGTTTTCAAAAAAATATATGCTATATGGCTGACCAGATTTCACAAGAATAGGATGCTGTTGGTTACTAATAACACCGCCTGAAATAAGACCTAAGTGCTCTATTCCTGCATCAAATAATGGATTAGGTACTGGTTTTTGACTTGCATTAATAATAATAGTTTCAGGTGTGAGTGGTTCAAATTTATAGTTATTTTTATCGATTTGCATAGAAACTGACAATGCAAAATTAGTAACAGTGCCTACACCTGCATGAGGAGCAGCCGCAACAAAAAGTCTGCCTGTTTTTTCATCAGATACATGTTCTTGTATTGCAAAAGAAAAGCTCGCACCAGAGTTTGCTGAATTTCCTGGTATCACCTCTGCTGAAAAAATCTGAGCGTAATTAAAAAATAAGATAATAATGGATAAAAAATAAATATGTCTCTGTATGCGCATGTCCACTTGATGCTCTCCTGCTCAAATATCAATCTATTGTTTGCGTTAACATCGCATTAGTTTACGTATATTGCAAAAAACTACCACTTTTGGGTGTAAATAAAATGCTGGTTAATGTCATTAAATATGATTTCACTCAAATAAAAAAATATTATCTCCCGATCGTCGTTGCGAGCGAAGCGCGGCAATCCAGCATTAAGTAACTTCTTCATACTGGCATATCTGTAATCAGGGAAATTATTCGATTGCCTGGATTACCACGCACGCAATGCGTGCTCACAACGACGAACAAGAGAACGCATAAACTTATTTCCAAATGAAAAAATATGTGATATATCTATGAATTAAAGAATATTTTATTTTTTATTATCTTCATTTCAAAAAAATAGTTTTTATTATGCATGCAAAAATTTTTTCCGCAACAACCGTCGGCGTTGATGCTCATTTAGTACACGTAGAGGTCGACATATCGGTTGGTCTCATCAATTTTTATATCGTCGGATTGCCTGATACCGGCATCAAAGAAAGTAGCAAGCGCATTTCAGCCGCATTAAAAAATAGCGGCATTCGTTTTCCTGCAAAAAAAATTACCGTCAATTTAGCACCAGCAGATTTAAAAAAAGAAGGCACCTTGTTTGATTTACCCATTGCCTTAGGAATCATGAAAGCATACGGTCTGTTGAAAATAGCTGACACCTTTCTAGAAGATACTTTGTTTTTAGGTGAATTATCTTTGGATGGCAGTATTCGCTTTATCAAAGGTGCACTTGCCATTGCCTATGATGCAAAAAAGTTGGGCAAAAAACGCATTATTTTACCCAAAGCAAACGCTGCTGAAGCATCATTAATACAAGACATAGAAGTAATTGGTGTCAGCCATTTAACGGAACTAATCGCATATCTGCGTGACGAATTACCTATTGAACGCACACACAATTCTTTCAGCACTTATCAAAAAAATACTCTTGATACAACACTTAATTTTTCCCAAGTTAAAGGACAACAACAGGCAAAACGTGCACTGCAAATTGCTGCGGCAGGAAGACATAATATTTTGTTTATTGGGCCACCAGGATCTGGCAAAACTATGCTTGCCAAACGATTGCCGACCATTATGCCGCCGATGACTTTTGATGAAGTGTTGGAAACCAGCAAAATATATTCCATTACCGGTAAATTGAGCCAAGAACCGTTGATCACTCAGCGGCCATTCAGAGACCCGCACCATACTACTTCCCAAGCAGGGCTTATTGGTGGCGGCACATATCCACAGCCAGGTGAAATTAGTT
>Ga0206916_1035_pt2 | contig 21976 bp, 26 predicted proteins | sample Alteio_BWOrgHeat_71_FD_152957 | JGI IMG/M metagenome (GOLD analysis project Ga0206916, IMG submission 152957) | Enriched cells from forest soil in Barre Woods Harvard Forest LTER site, Petersham, Massachusetts, United States -... | ecosystem: Environmental > Terrestrial > Soil > Temperate forest >... | reverse complement strand
AATCTACATTGTCCGTTGATCTTATTTCATCTTGCGTTGTCCGAAAGCGTTTAACTCTTGGGAAAGCATCATAAAATAAAATAAATAAAAAAATAATTAGACCCCCAAAACTTAAGAGGAAGATATTTCGTAAGCTTAAGAACTTTCTCATGATATGTTTCCTTTACGAGATAAATGGCGCCAATCCGACCAACGTTGGATTCCACCCGCTTTTCGTTGGCTGACAAATGTATAAAAATCCTCAATAAATTTTTTGCGACGTTTTAATCCGTCGGAAGAATACGTTCCTCTTGATTTCCTCCAGGCGATTGTATCAAATAAGTCAACTGATCCCAGAAGATGCTGGCGCTTAATGATGTCCTTTAAGGCAACGAGTGGAGCATTCCTCATGATGTCGTACATAGCGAGCATGATGGATGTTCTTCCTTTGCCATGTCGGCAATGAAAATGAAGCCAGGTATTTTTTGGCAATGAATCGATAAAGTCTGTAAAAGCATCGATCGACTCATTAGGTGAGCGGAATTTGCTTTCAATTTTAATATTTTTATACCCAAACCCATTTTTTTTGGGCTTCTTCACTTTCAGATGTGATGAGTTCAGGTCGTTCTTCAAATGTGCCGGTGAAAATGAATCTCCGGATAAAATGCCTTAAATCCGCATCGTCTAAACTATACCCAAAGAAACTTGAAGGTAAGTCTTCGAAATAGCCATGAAATTGACCTATCCCATCAACGATAATAATATTTTTCTTAATATGGCTCAGTCTTTTTTTGAGGTCAGGAAAATCAATACTCGGACCACCTGAGGCTTCAAGTTCACGCAGTCCCGTCAAATCAACTTGCTCGAGAGAGGGGATGTCGTCTTGCATAGAGCGAAACTTAGCATCTGTATAATCATCGGTGGATATCAAATAAACACAAACAGAGAGAACCATTAAAAGGATGATCCCTCCTCCAATAAGGAAATACCTTTTATTTAGGAGTTTTTTCATCCTGTTTCTCCAAGGGAACCCATCATCACCACGTCCTTAAAAACCCCACGCTTTTTTGCTGTCGATGCCAATCCGACCAGCGTTGAATTCCCCCCGCTTTTCGTTGACAGACAAAAGCATAGAATTCTTCAACAAATTTCTTGCGGGCCTTAAGCTTCTTATTATCATAAGTACCGTTTTTCCAAATTTCTGTATTAAACAAATCTTCCGATCCCAGAAAATATTGACGCTGAACAATATCCTTCAATGCAACTTTGGGGGCATTTTTAAGTGTATCTAACATCACTAGTAAAATAGACGTTCTCCCTTTGCCATGGGCGCAATGGAAATGAAGCCATGCCTCAGGAGGTAGATTATCGAAAAAGTTTAAGATCTGGTCAATATTCTCATCCGTTTCGATAAATTTGCTTCCAATATTAACTTTTTTGTATTCAAAACCGTATTTTTTAGCTTCCTCTGCTTCTGGGGTTACGAGCTCTGGGAGTATCTTTGTTGTTCCTGTGATAATCCACCTTCGAATGAGGTGCTTCAATTCAGGGGATTTTTCGCGTTGATAACCAAAAAAAGTTGTGGGAAGGCCATAGATATAGCCGTGAAACTCAGCCATCCCATCAACAATAATCTTAGGCCCCTTCGTATGCTGAAGCCTTCTCTGCAGGTCTGTAAAACGAACAGATGTGCCCCCTGAAGCTTGAAGGTCCCGCAGCCCGGTTAAATCGACCTGTTGAGTTGTTAAAATTGTGTCTTGCATTGCGCGAAAGTTACTTCCGTAAAAAGCATCTAAGAAAAGATACAAGAGGAAGATGACAAAAAGGACTGAGCCCCCTCCAATAAGGCCCCTTTTTAGAGTGAAGACGTTTTTCATTCCATTGCTCCACTATTAATCCCCTGGCTAAGCCACTCAGACCATCGTTGAATTCCTCCAGTTTTGCGTTGAACGACAAAAGTATAAAATTGTTCAATAAATTTTTTCCGATTTTCCAGCTGCTCCTTTGTATAAGTGCCATACTTCCATTTTTCGGTATTAAATAAATCCGTTGATCCGAGGAGGTGTTGACGTTTCACAATATCTATTACGGCAACTTTCGGAGCATTCTTCATGATGTCCAGCATAACCAACATAATAGATGTTCTTCCTGTTCCGTGGTGACAATGGAAATGGAGCCATGTATCTTCAGTCAAACTATCAAAAAGGGTTACGATATCATCAACTTTCTCATTAGTAGGAACTGATTTACTGTCAATCCTAATATTTCTATAGTCAAAACCATAATCCTTAGCTTCTTTAAGAGCATCTACCACGAGATCAGGACGTTTTTTGAGTGTCCCAGTAACAATAATTCTTCTCAAAAAATGTCTTAATCCAGGATCAGAGACATGGTACCCAAGTATAGTTGTGGGAATTCCATGAATATATCCATGAAATGCACTCATCCCATCAACTATAATCTTATCCCCTTTTATATGACTAAGCCTTTTTTTTTATGTCTCCATAACTTACAGAAAATCCACCTGAAGCTCTTAAATCACGCAACCCCGTCAAATCAACACCATCTGCACTTGCGATTTTATCCTGCATGGTACGGAAGTTTGGATCGTGAAACGCATCAAGAAATAGATAGAATAGACAGCCAATAATAAGGAAGAAGCCACTTCCAATGAAGAGAAATTTTTTCATTAATGACTTTTTAATCATGCTTCTCCAATTAACTATATAAGTAAAATTATCTGGTTCATAATTACAAGAATAGAAGACTTGTAAAAGACTTCTTCGAGATAAACAAGAGACAAATTATCCAGAGTTTATGAGTTAGAGATAGATTTCTATTGACCCACAGATCAACTCTCGGCAAAGTGCAGGAAATCTAAATGAATTTATTTAACAATGCTTCGCTCTTTTACCTGGATATGTACGCTTCTTTTCATACTTGTGCTCACGGGGGGCATGGGGACGCTTGCCGTTCTCTATTATTTTGGGCGCGGTCTTCCCGATTATGCCCAACTTGCAAAATATGAGCCCGCTGTTGTTAGCCGTCTTTACGCAAGTGATGGCCGCCTTTTTGCTGAATATGCAACGCAAAAGCGCGTGTTTGTTCCCATCGAAGCCATTCCACGCCGTCTGATACAGACCTTTTTAGCCGCAGAAGATAAAAATTTTTATGAGCATTCGGGCCTTGATTTCTTTGGAATCATTAGGGCAGCGGTTGTTAATTTTAGTCAAAGAGGGACAAATAAGCGTCCCATGGGGGCATCCACCATTACCCAACAGGTAGCGAAAAACCTGCTTCTTTCGAGTATTGCGAACCAAGCGTCTTATGAGCGAAAGATTAAGGAAGCCATTCTGGCCTTCCGTATTGAAAATGTCTTGAGTAAAGATCGTATTTTAGAGATTTATATCAATGAAATTTATTTAGGATCTGGCTCTTATGGTGTTGGGGCTGCCGCCCTTAATTACTTTAATAAATCCTTAGACGAACTTACAATTGCAGAAGCTGCGTTTTTAGCCGGACTTCCCAAGGCTCCGAGCAAATATAATCCTAAACAAAATTATGCAGCAGCCAAGGCTCGCCGCGACTGGGTTATTACCCGCATGTATGAGGAAAGAGTTATCTCGCGTAAGGAAGCTTTGGCTGCTAAGGCAGAACCACTTGAACTGAAACGGCCGCATACAACTCATGTGGTAAAAGCTGATTATTTTGCGGAAGAGGTACGTCGCAGACTCATTTCTAAACATGGGGAGTCTTCTCTTTATCAAGGTGGACTTACGGTTCGAACAACACTTGATCCTCAGCTCCAAAAAATAGCAGATTGGGCTCTACGAAAGGGACTCATCGATTATGACCGCCTTCATGGATGGCGAGGAGCTCTTCAACATATGGAGTTAAAGGGTACAAGCATTGACTCCTGGAAGTCAAAACTTGAAGAAATCATACAGCCACCTGGTGTTGAACCATGGAAATTAGCGATTGTGTTAAAACTTAACGATAAGGAGGCTACGATTGGCCTTAAGTCTGGAGAGGAAGGAACAATTCCCCTCTCAGAACTGACATGGGCTCGGCAGCATCAGACACCCGTTAAGCCCAAGTCGGAAGGGATAATCCTTCCTCAATTATATTTAGGGTCTGTTGTCAACCACCCGAAAGACGTTCTAAGTGTTGGAGACGTGGTTCTGGTCAATGCCGTCGAAGGGAAAGAAAAGACATACAGTCTTGAACAAATTCCTGCCGTGAGTGGTGCCCTCGTGGCCATGGATCCCCAGACAGGACGCGTTCTGGCCATGACCGGAGGTTTTAGCTTTGAGGCAAGCCAATTTAACAGAGCGACTCAAGCCCTCCGTCAGCCGGGCTCATCTATCAAACCATTTGTGTATTTAGCAGCGATGGAGCGTGGATTTTCACCTGCTACCATTGTGTCCGACGCTCCCATTTCCATCGCATTGGGGCGAGGTCTCGGAATTTATTCTCCTAAAAATGTGACGACAAATCATTATGGACGCGTTCCCCTGCGGGTTGCCCTGCAAAAATCCTTAAATAGGACGACAATCCGCCTCGTGCACGAATATGTGGGGATGAGGCCTGTTGCTAAAATGATCGAGAAATTCGGGATTATGGATCGTGTTCCTATGCAGATTGCCATGGCTATTGGAGCAGGAGAGACCACCCTTTTACGTATGGCTGCAGCTTATTCACAATTGGCTAATGGAGGGAAAAAATTAGACGCGACACTTATTGACCGCATCCAAGATCGCCATGGGAAAACTATTTTTACGGCCGACACACGTCAATGTATAAACTGTAAATCCCAACTCTGGGCAAACCAAAAGCCCCCCATTATCGAGGATCACCGAGAGCAGTTAGCAGATCCTCGCAGCATTTATCAAATTACATCCATGCTTGAAGGCGCCGTGAGAGCGGGATCTGCCCGAAAGGCAAAAGTCTTGAACAGAATTTTGGCTGCAAAAACAGGAACAACCAATGATGAGAAGGAGGCTTGGACGGCTGCATATACGAAGCGCTTGGTTGTGATAACCTATGTGGGATTTGACCTTCCGCAAACTTTGGGACACATGGAAGGAGGAGCACGCACGGCCCTTCCTATCATTATTTATTTTATGCAAGAAGCTCTCAAAGGAGTTCCCAGTGAACCCTTTACAATCCCTCCTGGCATGAAGCTTGTGAGAATGTCAGAGCCTCACAGCGGTGACGTTATTTACGAGGCTCTGAAGACAAATCAGGCACTTCCTCGTGGCCTTGCAGCTCCTTCTTATGGAAGTTATTCAGGACCTCAGAAACCTTATGCAGGATCTTCTAATGGTTCTCCTTATAAATCTTATGGTTCCCAACCTTCATATAACCCAGGATCTCAATATAATTCTGAGCCTTTATATGAACCTGAATCTTCATATGATTCTCCGTCATCTTATGGCCCTGAGCCCTCTTATGGCCCAGAATCATCTTACGGCTCTGAACCATCTTATGGCTCTGAACCATCCTACGGTCCCGAACCATCCTACGGTCCCGAACCCTCTCACGGTCCCGAGCCGTCTCACGCTCCTGAACCCTCTTATGCACCTGAGCCCGCATATAGTCCTGAGCCTTCACACGCTCCTCAACCTTCCTATGATCCTCCCTCCCATGATTCGCAACCTTCCTATGACCCTGAGTGGTCATCAGGGTCAGGTACAGGTGGGTTATATTAATTTTGGGGGAAAGGATGTGGAGATCGTGTACACAAAAATAACTCACCATATTAGCGTTACCGTTGAAGCAATTTTCTTAGAGGATCAATCCCTCTCTTTAGACAATCATTACGTATGGGCTTATCAGATATGGATTGAAAACCAAGGATCCGAAAGTGTGCAACTTTTGTCTCGTACCTGGCGAATTACAGATGCGAGTGGCATCCTCCATGAAGTCAAAGGGGAAGGTGTTGTGGGAGAAAAACCTTGGATTCCACCTGGAACAACCTATCATTACACCAGTGGCACACCCCTTTCGACTCCTTCAGGCTTGATGGAAGGGACTTATCATATGAAAACAAAGGCCGGGGAAGATTTCGATGTTGAGATTCCTGCTTTTTCTCTAGATAGCCCTTATGAAACGGTGGTGGTGCATTAGGGGGTGAGTCTTGACTTTTTTTGAACGATTGTGTGTATGTTGTATACACAATGGAGGATTTAATGAGAAATGAACAACCATCACTAAAGCCGCATCGTAATGTGGTTATTAATTTGAGAGCCAATCAAAACCAACGTGAACTTATTGATAGAGCTGCTCGTATCCTCGGTAAGAACCGGTCAGATTTTTTATTGGAAACAGCTTGTCGAGAAGCTGAAACTGTTCTGCTGGATCAACGGTTTTTTTCTTTGGAAGAACCTGCCTATACCGCATTTTTAGAGGTTTTAGAATCTTCATCAACGAAAAATGAAAAACTTCAGTCTCTCTTTGAAGCAAAAGCGCCATGGGATCCTGCATAATACCCCCTGAACCCTTAAAGATTGAACATGATCTTCAGGATTTTGATTGTGGTCATGAAGATTTAAATCACTGGTTGAAGAAACGTGCTTTAAAAAATCAGGATGCTGATGCAACTAGAACGTACGTCATCACAATTCAAAATAAAGTTATGGGTTATTATTCTTTGGCAACGGGAGGTATTGTTCACGCTCTAGCACCTGGAAATGTGCGTCGGAATATGCCTGATCCCGTGCCAGTCATGATTTTAGGACGTTTGGCAGTGGACTATCGCTCCCATCATCAAGGAATAGGGCGAGGATTATTACAAGATGCAGCCCGTCGAACCCTGCAAGTGGTCTCCATTGCCGGAGTTCGTGCGATGCTGGTTCATGCAATTTCTGAAGAAGCCAAAAATTTTTATACAAAGTTTGGATTTGAGCTATCTCCTGTTGATCCAATGACTCTTATGGTAAACGTCAAAGAATTAAGGAAATCTTTTTTATATTCACAGGGTGAAATATCTAAACAAGCAGTCGGGTAGCCCTAAGAAACGGTGGTGGTGCATTAGGGGGGCCACCTCAAGAAAATTTGTGAAGAGGTTAAGTTCCTTTACCTCTCCCCTTGTGGGAGAGGTCGCCGCGCAGCGGCGGGTGAGGGGTGTTTAAGATCGTCTCTAAAACTCCCTCTAAGTTACTCAGCACGTCATTATTCCAAAAACGGATAACTTTAAATCCATCCTTTTCAAGAATGCGTGTACGGTGATCATCATATGCTTTTTGATCTGCATGTTGCCCGCCATCAAGTTCAATCACGAGTTTTCTTTCAGGGCAAACGAAATCAACGATGTAACCTCAGTATATGTTGACGCCTAAACTTCCATCCCAGAAATCTCCAGCTTCTGAGATGGTACCAAAGACGACTCTCAGCGTCCGTTTGATTTGTGCGTAGTGTTTTTTTGAATCTTTTTAACATCAGAGCTATCCTAAAATACCCCTCACCCGCCACTTGCTTCGCGCGTGGCGACCTCTCCCACAAGGGGAGAGGTAATTCATTTCACCTGAAAAATCAACTTTGTCCTTAAGAAAGGATCGAAAATTATCATGAGGTATCCCCACGTCAGATTAGCTCAATTCAAAAAATTTCTTAAGCCCCTCTGTACTATAGATGTTACCTGATTCAACGTCTGCGAGACCAGCAATTATAGACGTCAAAAATTTTTCCTTCTCAAAGATTCGCTCATAATCTTGTGAGTGTGCTTTCATCGTTCGTCTCCATTAACTCTACACTTACCATCTATCATAACGTTCCATAAATTTAAATTTTTAAATTGGCCATTTGCTCAAATTCTTGGTCTTTCTTCAGGATTTCTGGCATAATAGAAGTCGGGAGGTAACACAAGTGGACAAGGAAAGCGTTTTTAAAGAACTGGGATTTACCCCCCAAGACTTACAATCCGGGGAACTTTGTGTGTGTTCTCCCATCGATGGGCTCGAACTTGGGCGCTTAAAAACAAACTCAATTCAAGATGTCGAAAAGATGATCGCCAAGGCTGTGCAGAGTTTCAAAGCCTGGCGCCTTGTTCCTCCTCCAAAACGCGGAGAATTAATCCGCCTCTATGGTGAAGAGTTGCGCGCTCACAAGGAGGCTCTTGGAACACTTGTTACTCTTGAAAGCGGCAAGATCCTGGAAGAAGGACGGGGCGAAGTTCAAGAGATGATTGATATCTGTGACTTTGCTGTGGGTCTCTCCCGCCAACTCTATGGGCTTACCATCGCGTCAGAACGACCAGGGCACAGGATGATGGAAACCTGGCATCCCTTGGGCCCGATTGGTGTAATAACGCCCTTCAATTTTCCCGTAGCCGTTTGGTGTTGGAACTTTGCACTTGCCCTTGTTTGTGGAGATCCAGTCATCTGGAAGCCATCTGAAAAGACCCCTCTCACGGCCTTGGCTGCTGCAAACTTGTTTGAGCGAGCCGTCAAGCGATTTTCTGGAGCCCCAGAACATCTGTTACAAGTGGTTTTTGGAGGAAGTGAACTGGGAAAAGTGCTCACAGAAAGTCCCGATCTTCCCCTCATTTCTGCAACGGGAAGTACCCGCATGGGTAAGGCTGTGGGGACCAGTGTCGCTGCAAGATTTGGTCGGTCTATCCTTGAACTCAGTGGCAACAATGGGATGATTTTAACCCCTTCTGCGGACCTTGAGCTTGCAAGTCGGGCAATTGCCTTTGCAGCTCTGGGAACGGCAGGACAACGATGTACAAGCTTGAGACGCTTAATTCTTCATGAGTCCCTTTATGAGAAGATGATGAAACGTCTTCAGAACATTTATACGCACGTGAGTGTTGGAAATCCCCTTGACCCTAAAATAGTGGTGGGTCCTCTCATTGATCAACAGAGTTTTGAGAACATGCAACAAGCTCTTGAGAAAGCACGAACTGAAGGGGGGACCCTTTTTGGGGGAGAGCGTTTGCTTGAGGATATTTATCCGAAAGCCTATTATGTTCGTCCTGCTCTGGTTCAAATACCAACCCAAACAGAAATTGTAGGTCAAGAAACGTTCGCGCCGATTTTATATGTTATGCCCTATAGTGATTTTGAAGAAGCATTGAAAATGCATAATGATGTTTCCCAAGGGCTTGCCTCCTGTATCTTCACAAATGATGTTCGCGAGGCTGAAATTTTTCTTTCACCCAAGGGGAGCGATTGCGGAATTGTTAATGTGAATATTGGCCCCAGTGGCGCTGAAATTGGAGGGGCATTTGGGGGTGAAAAAGAAACAGGGGGAGGACGTGAATCAGGGAGTGATGCCTGGAAGCAGTATATGAGACGAGCGACAAACACGATTAACTATTCCTCTGACCTACCCCTAGCTCAAGGCATTCATTTTGATGGAGTGTCCTCATGAGCCCTTTTCAATGGGATGATCCTTTTCTCTTCGAAGATCAGCTAAGCGCTGAAGAAAGGCTGATTCGAGATACGGCCCGGCGATATGCCCAGGCAAAGCTCATGCCTCGCATTTTGGAAGCCAACCGCCACGAAACCTATGACCTTGGCATTTTTAAAGAACTCGGTGAGCTTGGGTTTTTAGGGATGACGATTAAAGGATATGGATGTGCCGGAAGTTCTTATACCGCCTACGGCCTTGTGGCAAGAGAATTAGAACGAGTGGATTCAAGCTATCGCTCACTCCTTAGTGTCCAATCTTCCCTTGTGATGAATGCTATTTACCTCCTTGGAGACGAGGAGCAAAAGCATACCTATCTTCCTGCTCTCAGGAAAGGGCTCCTTGTGGGTTGTTTTGGTTTGACCGAACCCAATCACGGTTCCGATCCGGGCGCAATGGAAACCCATGCCAAAGCCCATCAAGACGGATGGCTCTTAAATGGCTCCAAAACGTGGATTACCCACAGCCCTATTGCGGACGTCTTCATTGTGTGGGCGAAGGTCGAGGGTGAGATTAAGGGATTCATCTTGGAAAAGGGAATGGAAGGACTTGTTGCTCCTAAAATTGAGGGGAAATTTAGTCTCAGAGCCTCCACGACCGGTGAGATCGTATTAAGCGACGTTTTCGTGCCTCGCAAAAATCTGTTGCCAAAAGCTGTGGGATTAAAGGCGGTTATGGGATGCCTTAATAATGCCCGCTATAGCATTGCCTGGGGTGCCTTAGGTGCTGCCGAATTTTGTTGGCATAAGGCCCGTTCCTATACTTTGGAGAGATCCCAGTTTGGACGACCTCTCGCCGCCAATCAATTAATTCAAGCCAAGCTTGTTCAAATGCAGAGTGATATTGCCCTCGGCCTGCAAGGCGTTTTGCGTGCAGGTCGGCTCAAGGATGAGGAACGGTGTCCGTCAGAGCTTATCTCACTCTTAAAACGGAACAATGCTTGCAAAGCCCTTGAAATTGCACGCGTCGCTCGGGATATGCTGGGTGCCAATGGTGTCTCAGATGAGTATCAAGTCATCCGCCATGTAATGAACCTTGAATCCGTCAATACCTATGAGGGAACCTTTGATATTCATACGTTGATATTAGGTCGATCTCAGACGGGTATTTCTGCCTTTGGGATGTGAAATTTTTAAGGGATGATTTGAAATTAACAAAATAATTTTAATTGTAAGCTGAAATGGTTCATGATAATTTTCAATCCATAAAAAGGGAGAAACCAAATGAAATCTAAAATTATCTTGACGACCTTATCCGCCGTTTTTTTTAACCAGCAGTGCTGTTTATGGGATCAATTGTCCTTCAATCCCTGAACATTGGGATGGGAAAAAATTGGAACCCTCGGGTCCTATAACGTGGTCAGTTGGTAAACTTACATTAAATGAAGGTGTTAAACTAGAGGATGTGAATTGGCAGGCATATGATGCTTGGATTTTACCAGAAAATAAGCCGCGATATTTGAAATATGGCTATTTTCAGTGTAATTATAAGGCAGTAGACAAGAAAAACCCAGACCCAACTAAAAAATCTGTTGGGAAAATGACGATTAGTTCCGCGCAAACTGACGAATTTAAAACACTCGCTTCGGCTCACCAATTTCAAGGTGGATCGGGAGCAGATGTCAATAATAATTATGATAAATCCGGTAAGAAGGGGGCTAAGTGTACTCCAACTTTAGGAAGTGAAGAAGGTATAAATAAATTTCCTGCAGCATGTGACATTGTTGAAAGACCGAAGAAAGAATAAATTCTGTGACTTAGAACAAATGACAAGCCCTCCGATGAGGGCTTGTGCTTCTATCTTCTAGATCTTTCATAAATAAAGACGAGTATTTCTGGATAATGTCTCTTTTTTATCGGGTAACTCATTGACAATACACATTACTTATTCCCTCTGAGTGTCATCCTTGGCAAGAAAAGCTTTGCCCAGCGTAGCGGGCATTAGCTTTTCTTGGCCGAGGATCTCTGGCCAGGATCTTTAGTGGGAAAAAATTTGCAGAAGATTTTTTGTTCGTAGGTAGATCCTCGGCCAAGAAATGCAAATTGTTTTCCTTTGGAAAACAAGCATTTCTTGCCAAGGATGACACCACACCTGAAACTCCTTATCCCCTTCCTGCAGCTATGCTATACTCTCTTAAAATTCAGAATAGGATAGCATCACCCCATGATTCAAGGTCGATTCGTTGTTTTTATCCTCGGCATTTTTTTAAGCATTTTGGCTGTTGCTATGGCTATACCTGCCCTGATGGATCTTCTCTACCGCGATCCGGATTGGGTGTATTTTGGAGAGTCGGCAGCTATTACCGGTTTTGTAGGGATTTTACTGACCCTTGGGTTCCGTCCTGAAGGAGAACCCATGTTTGAAGTGCGGGAAACCTTTGTTTTAACGGTTTCAAGTTGGGTCGCGATTTCAGTTTTCGCCTCCCTCCCTTTTATCCTTTCGAGTGCGGCCCCAACTTTCACCGATGCCTTTTTTGAAGCCATCTCAGGATTGACCACAACGGGAGCCACTGTGTTTAAAGATCTTGATTACGCCCCCCCCGGGATTTTATTGTGGCGCGCTCTTTTACAATGGTTGGGTGGAATTGGAATCGTGGTCATGGCGATGACGATTTTACCAGCCCTTAAAATTGGAGGTATGCAACTCTTCAGAAGTGAGTTTTCTGACCGATCTGAAAAATATTTTCCCCGCGTCTCACAAATTGCCTCTGCCATTCTCTCAACCTATCTCCTGATGTCAGCTTTGTGTGGCGTTGCTTATTGGCTCGCGGGTATGACCCCTTTTGAAGCGATTTGCCTTATGATGTCGACAGTTTCAACGGCAGGTTTTGCAACTTCTGATCTCTCCTTAGGTTCTTTTGACAATGTCTGGATAGAAATAATTGCCATTGTTTTTATGCTGATGGGGAGTATCACTTTGCTTCTTTTTACGCGTTTTTTACAGGGAGATCCTAAAGCCCTTCTGCGAGATTCCCAAGTCAGGGTTTACCTTTCTTTAGTGATCGTTACATCAGTATTCATGTCGCTCTGGCTGTGGTGGACGGATCAATACGATCCTTTCAATGCGGCGCGTCATGGGGCTTTTGCGGTTGTATCAATTGCCTCCACGACAGGGTTTACGACAGCTGACTTTAATACCTGGGGAAGCTTTGCTCTTATTTTCCTTTTTCTTCTGATGTTCGTTGGAGGATGTACAGGGTCAACGGCAGGAGGAATTAAAATTTTTCGCTATCAAATTCTTTTCAAAGCCGCGAAACAACAGATTTTACAACTCAGGCGCCCCCATGGCGTGTTTGTCCCGCTTTATAATCATCAAAGGCTGAAAGAAGTTGATTTCATGTCAGTCCTTGCTTTCTTCGCCCTCTATATTTTTTGTTATGCAGCCTTGGCATTGAGCTATTCTCTTTGTGGACTTGATGTGATTTCGAGTCTTTCGGGGAGCGCGACAATTCTTGGAAATGTGGGACCAGGATTAGGCAGCCAAATTGGTCCCTCTGACAATTATGGGGCCCTTCCAGATATTGCCAAATGGCTTACGATGTTTGGTATGCTGTTGGGTCGTCTTGAGTTGTTAACATTGCTGATTCTCTTTGCGCCCACTTTTTGGCGAACCTGATTTTATAGTCCCCTCACCCGTCACGCGTTTTGCGCATGACGACCTCTCCCACAAGGGGAGAGGTAAAGGAAGCAGCACTTAAATCACCTCTCCCCTTGTGGGAGAGGTCGCCGCGAAGCGGCGGGTGAGGGGGGCGCGCGCCCGAAGGGATTCGAACCCCTGACCTTTGCCTCCGGAGGGCAACGCTCTATCCAGCTGAGCTACGGGCGCAGAAGAAGTAGTCAAGTCTGTAAAGGGGTTATATACTCTCATCAAATGAGATGCAAGGAGACCGACTCCATGGGTATACAGATAGAACCAATTGAAACGAAAAGCTCTGTTGTAAGGTGCGATGGAGGGGGGGGACCTTTAGGTCACCCTGCCATCTATCTAAATTTGGGAAAAGAAGGAAAGATCGTTTGTCCCTATTGTAGCAAATGTTACGTTAAATTTCATGGTCATTCAACAATGGGAAAGAAAACCAAAGGCTTGCGTCGCGCTTCCTGATAGACGAGAAAGAGACCACTTAAAACTAAAATCAAGGCCCCTATGATGATAAAAGTATCGGGAATGTCTCCCCACACCACATAACCAATAAGCGTGCCGAAAACGAGGATCAAATAATCAATGGGACCGACAATTGAAGCTGGAGCAAGGCTAAAGGCTCGGGTGATTGCTAAAAGGCCAGCACCCCCAATAACACCTGATGCGGCAAAGAGCACCCAATCTGAGAAGGAAGGTGATTGCCAACAAAAAGGCATAAAAAGAGAACTCAGAAGGAAAGAAGCACCAAGGAACCAAAAGCTAAGTGAAAAGTCGCTTTCTGTTTGACTCAGTTTTCTCCCCATGACGAGTCCAAGGGCCCAAAGGACCCCCCCAAGAAAAGCTGAAAGGCCTCCTATGCTAAAGACAATGCTTCCTGGGCGCATCATGATGAGGACGCCTGAAAATCCGACAAAAATAGCAATCCAGCAATGTTTTTCAATTTTCTCCCCTAAGATGGGAATCGAAAAAATGGCCATAAAGAGAGGTGCTACATAGGCAACCGCATAGGCATCCGCTAACGGTAAGCATTTAAATGCATACATGTAAAATGGGAGGGAGCTAGCCATGATCGTTGCTCGTAAAGCATGATAAGATTTCTTATTGGATTTTAAACTTTTCCAGGAAAGTTTTTGATGGGACATCATGAGAAGAGGTAACCACGTAAAAAAGGAGCGGCAAAACATAATTTGCATCGGATTGTAGGTGTAGGTTAACCATTTCACAAGGCCATCGGTCATACTATAGAGAACGACTGCTAAAAACATTATGGCCATTCCACGATAAATGGGGTAAGAAAACATTTTAAGTACATCCTCAACTTATATAAGGATATATGGAGGTGATTTTTAAAAAATTCAAGGCAACTTTACTGTTAATTTGCTTCGTAGGACTTACACTTGGTTGCGAAGACAAGAAAACAAAAAAATTAGCGAACCCCGCATCTCAAAATTGTATAGAAAAAGGCGGAACCTTGCAAATGGCTAAGCGAGGAGATGGGGGAACGTATGGAATTTGTCTTTTTGAAGATAACCGACAATGCGAGGAATGGGCTTTATTTCGGGGTGAATGTCCGGTAGGAGGCCTGAAAATAATAGGCTTTATAACACCTGAAGGAACGTATTGTGCGTTAAGGGGAGGCAAGGTTTTAAAAGATGAAACTCTTTGTCAATTACCTTCGGGAAAAACGTGTTCAACGCAAGAATTATATAATGGGATGTTCATTGAGAACTAAAATAAGATCACATTGACATAAACATATTGTTTATATAGATTCCTGCTAATTGTATTTTTTAAAATGGTTTTTTTAGGAGTGTTTTATGGTAATTTCCCTTTCTACAATTCAAAACTATTCTATCTCTGTTCTATGTGCTCTTTCACTTACCGCTTGTTCTGTTGGTATGGCTTTGGATGGGCAAAAAGATCCGGACATAAGTGTGGTGAAAAAGACAGCACATCGAACTGACATTGAAATTCAACTTGGGGCGCCTATTAAAGTGGACACCTACCCGAATGGAAATTCCATAGCTGTTTATCAGTATGAGGTTGGTAAAGAACCGAGTGCTGGACGCGCAGTTGCCCATGGGGTGATGGACGTTTTAACTTTAGGAATTTGGGAAGTCGTGGGTACACCTGTTGAACGTCTTAAAGGTGAAAAGGTCAACATGGTTATTACCTATGACAGAAATGGAAACGTGATCTCTGCTGTTAAATCACGATAAAAACCCCACGTGAGCACCCCGAGTTCGAAAGTCTGACGCACTCAGGAGGAAAGGTGTTAATTTAAAAACTGGATCGCCACGGCCCCTCCGGGGCCTCGCGAAAACGGCTGGGGGGGGGCGTCTTTGCGAGGAGCTTCGCTCCGAAGCAATCCAGAAAAACCTGAATTTCATTCATGAAGAGTTTAGGAAATAAATCTTTGCCGCTATAGCCCAATGATCACTAAGGTTATCAAATAATTTTACGGACTCTACTTGATAGTTGGGTGTCGAAAATAAACCATCTACGACAAATTGCAGATCACCTGCCCTGTGCAAGTTCTTATCAATTGTTGTTGTGACTTCAGCAGGAATATTATCCTTATATCTTGATGCGAGGGAATCAAAAATAGCTGTCCCGCGAGGTGCATTAAAATCACCACAGAGAATAAAATCAGGAAGAGGAGAAAGCCGTTGGAAAAGAGTTTCTAAGTTTTGATGTTGCTCCTCAGTGGGCTGACCCTTTGGTGACCAGGTAAAATGTGTATTGACCAAACAATATAATTGATCATCCTTAATAACTTTTGTCACGAGAATGGCTCGTGCGGACTTCTCAGCGACAACCTCAGGAGCATCTTCTTCATAGGTAAGAGGTATATGGTCTTTATCTCCTCTGTAATAGGCACTCTCACTGTTAAGGATGGGTAAAGCTGAAAATGTCACGATTGCAACATGTTGTGAAACCCCATGCCATTGTTTAAAGTTCATGATAGCAGAAACGCTTTTCATATTCAGGGCTGTTTCAAGAGAAGGGATGTCTTTGACAAGCACTTCCTGTAGCAAAACCACATCAGCTTTCTGGGCTTTGAGAAAGGGAATGATACGATCGAGATGCCGATCAAATTCAATATTTAAGCAGATGATTTTTAAAAAAGAAGTTTTTATTTTGTCATTCATTTTTCAACCGAACATTGACTGAAATTCATAACATTTAGAAAAACAGTTATTAAGGATCAATGCAAGACCGATAACGTATGGATACTCTTTTCTCTAAGCTTTTCTCCCAAAAAAAATCACCCTCAAAAGTAGAGCCTCTTAGAGAGACCCTACCCTGAGGGTGTTATTTTAAAAAAGCTTCAAATGAGAAGCCTAAAACATTTACCGCAACTTAAGATTGACAGCAGAGGTTTTACCCTTGTTGCTTGCTAATTCAAAGCTGACTTTTTGGCCTTCAGCCAAATTGGAAATCCCTGAGCGCTCAAGCTCAGTGATGTGAACGAACACATCACGTGTACCGTCTTCCATTTGAATAAAGCCGTAGCCTTTTGTGGGGTTAAACCATTTTACAGTGCCGTTTTTCATTTCTATATCCTTTGATAGGCGTTAACTAATTGAGTTCTCAACAAAAAGCGTAAAAATTCCACCTCATACCAAGGTTCGCTTCTATAAGGAGGGGGAGCTGAGGGTAAGAAGAAGAAGGCAAATTCAATTTGAACCATGTGGTCTTCGAAAACGTTTTTTTGTTATAGACATTTCTAAACGTTTTTGAAATAGTGTTATTCATAACCTAAAGTAGTTAGATGAGTGAGATTAAAAAGAAGAAGTAACATCAATTATAAAGGATGACCACCATGCTCAATTTTTTCCAGAAATCAATTCTAATTTGTCTCGTTATTCTCGAAACGATGAACCTACCAGGGTATGCCATGATGGATAAAGACGAAATGGCAAGAGCTATTGCAAAAGGTACCACACAGGGTATTCTCGAGGCAAAAAGAATCCAGGATTACCGACAGGCTGAAAGTGAGAGTGATGATCGAGAGCGATGGAGAAGGCATCAGGAAGAAGAGAGAGTAGAGAGTGAACGTAAAAAGCAATTAGAAGATAACCGGAAAATTGTTAAAATCTATAAAAAAAACCTTCAAAAGCAATATGATAATATCAGGACAGAAGAGAAAAAAGGATTAAACTTTAAGGATTGGAAGCGTGCTTATCAAAAAGAACAAGAGGAAAAGAAACAAAAGGAAATGCTTGAGAAAGAAAGAGCGAGAACGCAGAAATACATGGGAAACGAACAAGCGGCCTTGTTAAGTGCTTATACACAACAAGCCCAGACGAGGCAAGAACAACAAAGAAAAGCTGAACAGTGTTGTGATCCTGAACCATGTTGTGATTTTTTACGAAATCTATATTGTTGTTGCTACGTTTTATGGTGTTTTCCTTGTTGGTTAGAAAGGCGTAGGGGCTAATTATCGAAGAGGTTGACTTCTTGGGTGTTTGCCTCAGGATTTAGAGTGCGGGCAAGCTCTTGATTCGCTTTTTTCACTTTGCTTTGACATAGCGTACAAAGCACTTCCCAATGCTTATTATCTTTCCGGAAATCCAGAAGCTGAGTTATTTTTCCCTACTTTACCAGAATAGTTAAATAAGTTTTGACTCATCATAATTGACGTTTTACTACAACGTCGAAAATCGCTTTACTATGTTAAAGTATTTTTGGATATAATCGTCAATTGCTTCCAATGGATAGATTTGATGGGAAAGCATATAAGACCAAGCTTCCCTGGTACCCTCAAATAGGCTTGGTGATAAATTCATGAAGTCTTTTGGAAAGGATAAGGATTTAAATTCAAACTTTGCGTGAGCAATCTTAAGAAATTTATCCCAGTCACTATAAGATTGATAAAAAGCTTCATACAAATGGATGACGTCATAGAGATCTCGAGGCCGCGTTCGCTCTACCAAAGCCCTACATTTTTCGGAAAAAATCTCGTCTAAGCTGTAACTAAGGATTGGAACTGAAACATTATCTTCATCAGAATAAAAATGGAAAAGTGGCATTATCGAAGGTTCATCAACTAAAATCTCATTTTTTGAGAGGTCTAGCTTTATCTTTGGCAAAGATCCAGACGTCATGAGGGGACTTTGGAAGGGAACTCGTATTTGGATAAAAAGGCCATTCTTATCAGGGAAAGGATTAATGTTGATATTTGCTTTATCGATGATGAGACCAAATAACTTTTCTCCCAATGCGAATGCTTCCAAAAGATAAGTTTCTATTTCCTGAGGGTCAATTGAAGCCTCATTTGTTAAAGAAAAGTCCAAGTCTTCGCTGAAACGATAATCATTAATATATAGCTTCTTAAGGCACGTCCCTCCTTTGAAAAACCATTGATCCTTTATGATAGGATGCCTGTAGAGGCAAGAAAGCATTAATCCTAAAATATAATCCTTCTCGATTGTTGGTAAGGGAATATTTAAACTTTTATGCTTTTTTATTAATTCTTGTTTTGTTATCATTGCTCTACCATATGCTGTGGGACTTTGAGTTTCCATTTTGATATATAGATCTCGCATGAAAGTTTTGGTGCGAGTTTAGAGGGGCCTTTACTTATATTCTCTAGACAACGAGAAATAGCCATCTCCTCATCAGGTGCCAATTTTTCAAGCATAAATCCAATGCGTTTGAAAATTGTTCTATTATTTGCCGTATGCGCGTAATCGAGCAGCACATTCAAATTCTTATGTTCTGAATGTAAATAGGCAGTCAAAACATCTATAAAGCTCTGTAATCCATATGCATCAATAAAATTTGCAAAATCGATGACTGTCTTATGGGGGTCACTTAAATGGATTTTATCTTGACCGATCCACTCCGTGTGAAGTCCGAAAAAGTAATCATTCGGAATATGCTGTAAGAGATATGTGTGACCTGATTTAACCTGTTCTTTTTTTCGAACAAAATTCGTTGTCAGTACCCATACTTTTCGAAAAAGTTGATCGGTCAACCCCCAAAAAGAGGCTGCTGACCAACCTCCTATATAACACTTACCAAAGAGATAATTCGGGAGAACAAGTTCATTTTCACTTGTTAGGCCAGGTTCGTCAGCTTCAAGAGGGACTGGAACATAAACACCGTATTTAATAAGCTTTAACCAGCCTGAGCGATTGAGAGAAGAGAGAAATAACCTGGCCTTCTCCCTCTCCCAACTTAGAGCTTTTGCAGCATCATTAATCGTAATCGCTCCCTTGCCAAAAGCAAGGATACGTGCAAGATGTTTTCTTCTTTCAGACGACAATCCATGATATTTCATATATCAAGCTTACCATTTGTCCTTATTTTTTCAACTAAAATGTAAATGTAATATACAAAAATCAGTGGGTGATTCCATCTCCGAAAACGTTTTTTTGCTATGGACATTTCTAAACGGTTTTGAAATAGTGTTATTCATAACCTAAAGTAGTTAGATGAGTGAGATTAAAAAGAAGAACTAACCTCTATTATAAAGGATTACACGCATGCTCAATTTTTTCCAGAAATCAATTCTAATTTGTCTCGTTATTCTCGGATCGATGAACCTACCAGGGTATGCCATGATGGATAAGGACGAAATGGCAAGAACTATTGCGAGAGGTACCACACAGGGTATTCTCGAGGCAAAAAGAATCCAGGATTACCGACAGGCTGAAAGAGAGAGAGAAGATCGAGAGCGATGGAGAAGGCATCAGGAAGAAGAGAGAGTAGAGAGTGAACGTAAAAAGCAATTAGAAGATAACCGGAAAATTGGTAAAATCTATAAAAAAACCTTCAAAAGCAATATGATAATCTCAGCACAGAAGAGAAAAAAGGCTTAAACTTTAAGGATTGGAGGCGTGCTAATCAAAAAGAACAAGAGGACAGGAAAGAAGAGGAAAGAAAAAAGAAAGAACAAGCAGAGCGTGAAGAAAGGTCTCGCCAAGCAACAGCAAAGTATGAATCCGATCAAAGACATAGAGAGCAGTATCTTAAAGCTAAAAAGGAGAAACAAGAAGAGTGTTGCTTGAAGTTGTTCTGTTTTCCTTGTATGTTTCTCGGGTGTATCATGAGAGACTTACAAACCTGCTGCGACGACACATCTACTGACCCCCTTTATGACCGTTATTACCGCCATAACTACTCAGTCGATACAAGAGTAAAAGAAAAGATAAGTTTTAAGTAAAATTATTTGTTGCTTATTTTCCTCTTTGACGTTTTTATTTTTTTATGATTAGAAGAGAACAGACAAGCGATAGCAGCGCAAGACAATGCGAGGTACGCGCAGGAACAAAAAAGAAAGGCTGAACAGTGTTGTGATGTAGAACTACTAAAAGGTATTTGCTATTGTTTATGGTGCTTCCCATGTTGGTTAGAAAGGCGTAGGTACTAATTATCGAAATGATTGATTTCTTGGGTATTTGCCTTAATAGGCCTCCTTTTTTATGAATTTATACTCATTAGGAAATATGCTGACTAACTCACACGATCGTCATTCTGGGATTTAGAGCTTGTCCCCACGAAAGTGGGGAACCAGGATAAAATTAAAATAAGCTCTGGTCCCCCGCCTCTGCGAGGGCAGGCTTAATACCCGGAACCTAGAGAAGAATTGCGAACGCTCACGAGGTTCCGGGTACTAAGCCTCTCTATCACTCACCCTAATGGGCTCATGAAGAGAATCTAAGTCCCGGAATGACGAACGTGGGGGTAATGAGTATTATACAATCTTCACCTCTGCTAAAATCCCCCAATGATCACTCAGGTTATCAAATAATTTTACAGACTCGACACGATATTTGGGGGTAGAAAATAAACCATCAACGACAATTTGCAGATCACCTGCCTTGTGCAAGTTCTTATCAATTGTTGTTGTGATCTCAGCAGGAATATTATCCTTATATCTTGATGCGAGGGAATCAAAAATAGCTGTCCCGCGAGGTGCATTAAAATCACCACAGAGAATAAAATCAGGAAGAGGAGAAAGCCGTTGGAAAAGAGTTTCTAAGTTTTGATGTTGCTCCTCAGTGGGCTGACCCTTTGGTGACCAGGTAAAATGTGTATTGACCAAACAATATAATTGATCATCCTTAATAACTTTTGTCACGAGAATGGCTCGTGCGGACTTCTCAGCGACAACCTCAGGAGCATCTTCTTCATAGGTAAGAGGTATATGGTCTTTATCTCCTCTGTAATAGGCACTCTCACTGTTAAGGATGGGTAAAGCTGAAAATGTCACGATTGCAACATGTTGTGAAACCCCATGCCATTGTTTAAAGTTCATGATAGCAGAAACGCTTTTCATATTCAGGGCTGTTTCAAGAGAAGGGATGTCTTTGACAAGCACTTCCTGTAGCAAAACCACATCAGCTTTCTGGGCTTTGAGAAAGGGAATGATACGATCGAGATGCCGATCAAATTCAATATTTAAGCAGATGATTTTTAAAAAAGAAGTTTTTATTTTGTCATTCATTTTTCAACCGAACATTGACTGAAATTCATAACATTTAGAAAAACAGTTATTAAGGATCAATGCAAGACCGATAACGTATGGATACTCTTTTCTCTAAGCTTTTCTCCCAAAAAAAATCACCCTCAAAAGTAGAGCCTCTTAGAGAGACCCTACCCTGAGGGTGTTATTTTAAAAAAGCTTCAAATGAGAAGCCTAAAACATTTACCGCAACTTAAGATTGACAGCAGAGGTTTTACCCTTGTTGCTTGCTAATTCAAAGCTGACTTTTTGGCCTTCAGCCAAATTGGAAATCCCTGAGCGCTCAAGCTCAGTGATGTGAACGAACACATCACGTGTACCGTCTTCCATTTGAATAAAGCCGTAGCCTTTTGTGGGGTTAAACCATTTTACAGTGCCGTTTTTCATTTCTATATCCTTTGATAGGCGTTAACTAATTGAGTTCTCAACAAAAAGCGTAAAAATTCCACCTCATACCAAGGTTCGCTT
>Ga0206916_1060_pt2 | contig 22475 bp, 21 predicted proteins | sample Alteio_BWOrgHeat_71_FD_152957 | JGI IMG/M metagenome (GOLD analysis project Ga0206916, IMG submission 152957) | Enriched cells from forest soil in Barre Woods Harvard Forest LTER site, Petersham, Massachusetts, United States -... | ecosystem: Environmental > Terrestrial > Soil > Temperate forest >... | reverse complement strand
ACCTGGAACGCATCGCTGGGGGTCGAGCCCTGCAGTGCTCCCTGGTTGAACAGCGACAGCAGGAACGCCTCAATCGAGCTGCGCAGCGCCAGCCACAGAGGCTCATCGTTGGGCTCGAACACCGCCCACTTCAGGTTGGCCAACAGCGTCTGTTCAATGAACAGCGTCATGCGCCGCACCGGAACATACTTCGATTGCGCGAAAGCCGTGTTGTCGTCGGCACCGACGAGAGTTCTCGCGCCGAAAACGACCGTGCCTGTGCCCGAGAACGTGCGCATGCAATTGATCGCTTTCTGATTCAGCACGCCCTGCTGCATGTCGTTCATCACGCCCGACTGCACCGGCCCGGTTGTTCCCAGCAGGCTTGTCGCCAGACCCGCAGGAGCCTTCCACACGCCGCGCGCCGTATCGGTCGCAGCGTAGATGCCGGCAACGTATCCGCCCGGGGCCTGCGCCATCGGCATGCCGCTTACCGGGTCCGTCGTCTGCAGCCATGGGAAGTACAGCGCACCGTTCTGGCTGGTCGGCACCGTCGCCGCCAGCGTCACGATGTTCTGCGGGCTCGGTCCTGAAGCGACGGCCTGCAGCGGCGCATCGACAATCGCGAATGCGCGCTTGCGCTCTGCGAACTCCAGCGCCGCGCTTAGAACGGAGTTGTCCGTGCTTCCCGGTACCAGCAGGATGTTGAAGATCTCCACGTTGTCCAGCGACGTATTCGCCTGGAACTGTGCGATAAAGTCGCTGGCCGCATACGCCGTCGTTACCGTGGGTGCAGCTCCGCCGCCAACGATCTCCAGTTGAAACACCTGCACCGCCGGAGCGGCTGCAAAAGCCGTTCCATACGAAGCGCCTCCGCCCAGCGGCGAAACCGTCACCAGCGACGACACTCCATTGATCACCTTGTCCAGGCTCCCCGTGGCTCCCGGAGCGGTCGACAGGCTGAGGCTGCGATACACCTCGACGCGCGTGCCGTAGGTGATGATCAGGTCGAAGGTGTCGTTGCCGCTTACCGAGCTCGATGCACGCAGGTTGGTCACCGACGCCGCCATCGTGATCTGGTCTGCGGGCTCGCGCGCCGTCAGTTGTATGCCTACCGTCGCATGCGCGCTGTCGGGAACGATGGAAGCTCCATAGGCCAGGAAGTCAGTTGTCAGGGCGCCTGGGCCGGGACCAACCGGCCACACGTCTCCCGGGTTCGGTCCAGTGGCATTCGCCGACAGACCTACGACGTAGCAGTTGGTACCGCCGTTCAGGAAGAACGCATATACCGCTCGCGCCACATCCGAAACCATCAGGCCGCTGGTGTACAGCCCGCCGAAGTTCGCTTCGTAGTCGCTGAAGCTGAAGAGTTGAATCGCCGTGTTGAAGAGCAGCGTCTTCCACGGGTGGGTGTAGCCGACAAAGGCCGCAATGGAGGTAGGGGCTGGAGTGATGGTGTGAGTGCTGAGCGGCAGCTCCTGGATGTAGATACCGGGATAGCTATAGGCGACAGACATGCTGATACCTCGTGGACGAGATGTGAAGAACAGTGAAGCGTGGTGAACAGATCCAAACAAGAAACGCGAACGAAGCACCGTCCGCGCTAAGACGTAACGACAGTTACTTTCGCCGGTGTGGCTGGAATGGTTGGCGGTGTCGTGGCTGCTGTGCCGCCGGTCAGCGTCACGGTCCCGGCAGGTGGCAACAGCGTATCCACCGGTCCGCTGAACGTCACCAGCAGGCTGAACGGATTGCCCGATCCAACCAGGTCGGCGATCTTGACACCGGTCGCCGTCTTCGTGGACGTAGCCGTAATCGTGAATTGCGGATCCGCATTCAGTGCAATTGCAGCCTCCACCACCGCCGGCGTAGCCGAATCATCCGCTGCACCCAGGGTGAACAGCAACGTGTTCGTAGAATCGTCCACTGGCAGGCCCGCCGCCGGAACTGCGGTCGCAGGCTGAGCCTTTGGCACTCCGGCCGCAGGTTCAGCCCCGCTGAGGAAGATCACTCCTGCAGAAGTCGCCGCGTCGGTCCCTAAGGTCGACGCAAGCTGCGTCACGTCTATAGGGCCAAAAGTTTGCGTCGTCGCGACTGTCACGGTCATGGTGTCCGTGGCGGCATCGGGCGTGAAGGTCACTTTGATGTCGTTGCCGGCCACACCCGCCTGCGCGGCCGTGATGGTCAGCGGCGCGGTAACCGACGCGCCTGCCACCAGAAATCCCTGCGCCAGCATCCATGCCAGCACGCCGTCGATGATCGCCGACGACGATGCATAGCCGGGCCAGTTGGATGCGTCGATCTTGTTGGAGTCGAGAGACAACGCCGAGAGCGGAATCTCATGCTGACTGGAGTTTGCGTCGAGGAATGCGACTGGTCCTGTGCCTATGACTGAGTACGCCATCGTTACTCCTTCTCCGCCCTTGATTCAGGGAAGGGCCGGCCCTTGCACTGCAGAGGCGAGCTCGGAGTCACGATGTAAGTGCAGCAAGGGTGAAGCGCTGGATGGAACCGTGCTGACCGGCTGCCCATTCATCGAAGGGTCTATTCCGGTTGCGATATTTGTATCACGGGTTTTCGATCCGCGCCTTGAGTTTTAACACAAAGTCACGTTAATATCGTTGCCTTCATATCTGGTTTCGACATGTTATCGTGACACACATTTCGACGTGTCCTAAGGAACGTCGGAGCGCGTCACAAACGTATTGACCCAGGCCTGACGCGGCAACCCGCGTGTTGCCCTCATTCAGTTATGAGAGATTCCAGGTGTTCTCTGTGAAGCGCCTAACCCAGGGTCCACACCATCTCGCAATCGTCCGCGATCGGTTTCCGTCAACTCATTCCATATGTCAGCAGGTATCTTTCTCCAGTTCTTTCCGTTGGCATACCAGGCGTCGGTTGCCCTCCGAAGGTTCTCCAGGTAGATGTCTCGCTGAAGGTCTCGATTTTGTGCAAAAATCAGTCGGATTTTCCCGATCACGGCATCTTGCATGCCGGCGCCATATGCCTCATCCACAGGAAACATCAGCCGCGCTCGATCCTCCATTCCCTTCAGCAACTTTGGATCCGTCAATGAACCTGGATCATAGGGATTGCTCTCGTATCCCCAAAACGGCGCTTGAGGATTGCCGGTAGAGTCCATAAGCCGGTATGACAGCGATGGAGTGTTGGTCGTCCCTGTTCTTCCTGACCGAGCGAAGACTTCACCTTGTGAAACGCGGTCGCCGACCTTCACGTTACGTGTAGAGAGTCGGGAATACGAAGATATGGCCCCGTTCCAATGCCTGATGCGGATGGTGAATCCATCTTCATTCTCTTTGTGGTTCTGTATGTCTTCCACGGTTCCGCTTGCTGACGCGACAATCTCGGTGCCCTCGGGGACCGCAAAGATGATGGCATCTTTGGAGTCCGTCGTTGAAGGAGTCGTACAAACCGGGCTGTCCTTGACAGGGCAAACATAGCTGGGAATTCCTTTCCCGTCCGGACCGAGTAGCCCTCGAGTGATGAGGTAGACCCCTTCATCGACTCGTCCCGTTTCGACGTAGCGATCGACCTTCTCTTTCAGGGTCTGAGGTGCTGGAGCGGATTGGGTTCTCGCCTTTGTCATCGCGGCAGACGGCAAGGCGAACGAAGCGCAGATAGCCAGTATCGATCCCGAGAAGGGTTGTTTTTTCAAGAAGTTGAGCATTGATTTTCTCGACGTGAGTGTACACCAACGTGCGAAGACTACCAGGAACAACCACTTCCCGCACCGGCCATACCGCAAACGCTCCTGCGCTGTTCACCAGATACACCTTTCTCTATCCCTTTTCCAAGATGACCGCTTCTCCTTTGTGACGAGTGGTCTTGACCGAAAACAAACATGTGTAGTATTTCTCCAAACAGATGTAGGAGGATGCGCGTGGCTGAACCAAAGTTGTCGAAGCTTGAATACCAGATCATGGACACCCTCTGGACCAAAGGCGAGTGCTCCATCCGCGAGATTCAGGACGCTTTTCCTGTGAAGCGCCGTCCGGCCTATACGACCATCCAGACGACCATTTACCGCATGGAGACAAAGCAGGTCATCCGGCGCGTCAAGAAGGTCGGCAACTTCCACATCTTCGCCGCCACCGTATCCCGAGGCGCCGCGCAACGACGACTCGTCGACGACCTGTTGGCGATGTTCGGCGGACGCTCCCAACCCGTCATGGCGCACCTCATCGAGTCGGGCAAGCTCACTCTCGACGACGTCAAGGAAGCCGAAAAAGTGCTCCGCAAACTGCAAAAGGAGAAGGCATGATCGCGTCCGCTTTCGACACGCCGCTGGTTACAGCGATCGCAAACCACCTATGGCAGTCAACGTTGATCGCCGTCATCGCCGCTTTGCTGGCTGTAGCGTTGCGCAAAGACCAGGCGCGTGCACGCTACTGGCTCTGGCTTACGGCGTCGTTGAAGTTCCTGCTTCCCTTCTCGCTTCTCATCGCGATCGGCAACCACCTGACTCGTCCGGCGAGCGGTACCGTCGGTCCATCTGGAATCTCGGGAGTCGTCGTTGCGATGAGCGTCGTCGGCCAGCCATTCGCACCGTATGGGAACGCTACCGTTGCAACCGTTCCGAACAGCCAAGCCGGCGCGACTCATCTGCTGCCGCTGGCGCTTGCGGGGATCTGGCTCTGCGGCTCGCTTGCTGTCCTGGGGCTATGGCTTGTGCGCTGGGGCCGCGTGTCTCGCCTCGCGCAGCAAGCCTCACCGCAGCACACGGGACGCGAAGTCGCTGTACTCCGCCGTGTGGAGACGGCCCTTGGCATGCGCTCACGCCTTACGCTGCGCCTTTCCAACGACACGCTCGAACCCGGCATCTTCGGCGTCATTCGCCCTGTCCTGCTGTGGCCCGCAAGGATCTCCGAACATCTCGACGATGCGCATCTCGAGGCCATCCTCGCCCACGAACTGGGACACGTCCGCCGCCGCGACAACCTCGCCGCCGCTGCACACATGTTCGTCGAAGCCACCTTCTGGTTCCATCCGATCGTCTGGTGGCTCGGCACGCAACTCGTGGAAGAACGTGAGCTCGCCTGCGACGAAGAAGTGTTGCAGTGGGGCAATCAACCGCACATTTACGCCGAAAGCATTCTGAAGACCTGCGCATTCTGCGTCGAGTCGTCGCTGCCCTGTGTTGCCGGCGTTACAGGAGCCAACCTGAAAACCAGGATCGTCCACATCATGTCCAACCGCTCGCGGGCCAGACTGAACTTCGGCAAAAAGTTTCTCCTCATCACAGCGGCCATGCTGACCGTGGCTGCTCCTCTGCTGTTCGGCGTCGTCCACGCAGCGGACGCGCCCGCTGGCATGGCCGGTACCGACGAGCAGGCGCTCATTTCGGACAAGCCATTGCCATCCTTCGAAGTCGCGTCGATAAAACCGTCCGACCCTGACGACCACGGCGTCGATATTCAGATATCCCCCGACCGATTGATGGTACGAGGCGCCACACCGCGCGTCCTGATCCAGTTTGCCTACAGGCTGAAATCCGAAAATCAAATCACCGACGGCCCAGCCTGGCTCGACTCCAAACGCTACGACATCGATGCCAAAGAGGAGCAATCGCAGCAGGCCGACGCGAACAAGCAGCCTGATCCGGATCGGGGCACGCGCATCAGACTGGAGCTTCAATCGTTGCTTGCCGAGCGCTTCCATCTCAAAGTAACGCCACAGACGAAGGAGCTTCCCGTCTACGCCCTTGTCGTCGCGAAGGGCGGCCCGAAGCTCACGCCCACACCGGCGCCGCAAGCCGGTGACAAGCCGCACGGACAGATGATCCACATGAATGGGCGAGGCGACCTCACCGCAACGGACGTGCCTGTGAGCCTGCTGGCCGATGTACTGTCACGCCAGCCGGAGACCAACGGCCGCGTCGTTGTCGACAAAAGTGGCCTCACGGGCAATTACAGTTGGAACCTGAAGTGGACGCCCGAATCTCCTGGCGGACCTGCCAGCGGCGCGCCAACCGATGACGCCGCGCCTTCTTTCTTTACCGCGGTCGAGGAGCAGCTCGGCCTGAAACTCGAATCGCAAAAAGCGCCGGTCGCAGTCCTCGCTGTAGACCGCATGGAGCTGCCTTCGGTGAACTGAGCCGCGTGCTCCCGCGAGGGAATCTCGAGGCCTGTATGTGGTAAAGTCAATAAGTTGCCCCGTGCAGCACTGGAGAGATGGCCGAGTGGCTGAAGGCGCACGCTTGGAAAGCGTGTATACCGCAAGGTATCCAGGGTTCGAATCCCTGTCTCTCCGCCACCCTTTCTAATAACACTCGAAAAAACACTGAAAAAGCCAAAAGAAACGCTAAACGCGCGGGTCGACGGCGTGCGCCCGTTACCGAGCGTTATACGCCTCGCTGGTGTTCACAAGCGTGAGCTGCCCATCTGGTAGACAGACGTTCGTCACGATTCTGCGTCTGCCCGTCAGTGCGGATGTATCATTCCGCTGAGCCACAAACTGAACGGCAAAGGAGAGCAAGAGAATGCCTGACTATCCAGTGCTTGAATTTAATTGGAAAGACTTGCCCGAAGTCGCAGACAACATATGGCAAGCACAAATGGCCGGTTGGGAAACGATTCTGACTTACCGAGGGCCTCTTCCCGAAGCGGTCGGCGGATTAGTTAGGCGTCACACGATGAAGTATGAGGCGGAAGGCAAACAGTACCGCATCCCCACTCTTCCGAAGTCGAAGATAAACTCGCGTGACGAGTATCCATTCGCCTGCACCGAGGAAGGAGCAGCGAAGAGTGGAAGCCGTAAGCCGTGGGTCGGACATGTTCCACCGCACGAAAACAGCGTTCAGGGTGGCATGATCCGCGCATTCATCTTGAAGCATGGCATCACGGCATCGGGGACGAATAGGAAATTTGAAGTGCGTGTGATCAATCATCCAAACGGCCCGGTTCGTCCTGGCCCGGCCATCAAATATCCCCTCTAGTTGCGTTCCTTCCGTGTCTTTACTGCGTGCCGCAAACGACACAGGCTTCGGGATGGGCGAGCACAACTCCAAGGTCGGGCCGCATCGTCGCTGGGACGCGACGGGATCCCTGCAGCTTGGCTACATCGTCGTGGAGGTCAGTGTTAACGGTCTTCGTGGGAGCCGACCTTGGCACCTGCGCGATCCACAAAAATAGAGATTGCAGGGCGCTAGTGCTCCAGGTATAGCGGTCTTCATTCTGATGGTTCCTCCCTCAACGGAGGATGAAAAGGGAATCCGGTCCGGAAACCTGGGGAAATCCTCTAAAATCTCTGCTTTCTCCCCGATACCCCGTTTTACCTCGGGTCAACCAGCATTTCGAGCTAAATTCAGAGCTGTCCCTGGTCGAAGCCGGACACTTCCGCTTTGAACGGGGGGATGAGCCATCGAAAGAGCAGCGTTGCTGCGAATGCCCCCGCAACCTGTGCAGCGACGAATCCGGCGACATCGACGGGTCGGATGCCTGCGAACGTGTTGCTCATGGACCGGGCGAGTGTGACGGCTGGGTTGGCGAAGGATGTAGACGCGGTGAACCAATAGGCGGCTGTAATGTACGCACCCACAGCATAGGGTATGGCGGAAGGCCGGTGTCTGGCGCATCCCCAGATGACCGAAAGCAGCCCGAAGGTCGCAATGAACTCGCTCAGCAGTTGGGACGGGCCGGAGCGTACGTGCGTTGACGCGAGGAACAAGGGAAGGCCAAACATGAGATGAGCCGCCCCAACCCCAGCGAATGCTCCCGCCACCTGTGCTGCGATATAGGCCGGCGTCTCCCGCCATGCAATGCCACCCAGCCAGGCGTCCGCAAGGGTTACGGCAGGATTCAGATGCGCCCCTGAGATGGGGAGGAAGGTCAGGATGAGGGCGACCAGAGCGGAGCCCGTGGCAATTGTGTTCGCCAGAAGAGCGATGGCGACGTTTCCGCCAGCCAGGCGTTCCCCCATAATCCCGGAACCGACGACAGCGGCAAGCAGGAACAGGGTGCCGGCGAACTCCGCCACGACACGGCGAGGAAGTGAAGGCTTAGGCAGGCTCATTGGCGACCGATGCTGCTGACTTCCTGTTGCATGGCAGACTCCTCAAGAGTCTCAAGGGGCAAAGCGAGGAAGAGGCCGATTCTACGGTCCAGAGTAGTGAATGCCTGCCGGAAGGCATGGGCGATCGCTTCCGGCGTACCTTGTACTGCGGCGGGGTCTGGAATGCCCCAATGTGCCGTTATGGGATGTCCTGACCACACGGGGCATACTTCATTGGCCGCATCGTCGCAGACGGTAAACAGGAAATGCATCTGCGGGGCATCGGGCGTCGCGAACTCATCCCAGGACTTGCTGCGCAATCCCTCTGTCGAGATGCCGGCGAGCTCAAGTTGTTTGAGGGCTTCAGGCCGCACCCGGCCGGAAGGATAGCTGCCCGCGCTGTAGGCAATGAATCGGCCTTTTGCTTTATGGTTCAATATCGCTTCCGCCATGATGGAGCGGGCGGAGTTGCCGGTGCAAAGGAAGAGCACGTTATAGGGGTGATTTGTCGTCATGCCGTCGCTGTCTCGCCTTCCTTGAGTTCGATAAGGGCCGTTGGGTGTCCACATACCAGTCGTCCACCGGCTGTGCCGACCCGCCGTGGATGACACGTTCGTTCCGAGGGAAAGGCGTTCGCTTTTGGCGTCCTCACATACGCCAATCCGAATGTATGGTGTCACAACATATCTGTCAAGGCGTATATTTAGTGCATGAGCCGAACTGCAAAGACGTTCGATATGGTGAAGCTGTTCGCCGCACTTGCCGACCCCACGCGTTTGCGGTTGCTAAACCTTATGCATGGGCGTGAGGTCTGTGTTTGCTACTTCGTAGAGATTCTTCGGCAGGGACAGCCGAAAATTTCACGGCATCTCGCCTACCTTCGTCGCGCCGGAATCATCGAAGCCAGACGAGAAGGCAAGTGGATGCATTACCGCATCGAGCCCCCGACCGACGCCAGAGCCGCTTCGGTGCTTGAAGCAACACTCCACTCATTCGAGACAGACAGGAACATGCAAGCCGACCTCGCACGGTTGGGGCAAGCCTGTTGTGAGCCTCAGAAATTCGTCATGCTAAAAGATGCCCCTGCGCCGATTTCGCTAAGTGCAAATGCCCCTCCCCGCACTGAACCCTCGGGTGTGCACGTAGAATCGTAGGAATAAATTCAGATGTCGATGTCAATTGCGAAGTCGTCCATACGGGTTCTTACCGTGGTGAAAGCGACGGTGGACGAGCCTGAAGTCGTGCGGGTTTAAGGAATGGGTGGATGTCGATCTCGACACAGCGCCCGTTCGTGTTGGCTTTTGATAATGGTAAATTTGCGGGGGAGACAAACTCATGCCAACTGAAGCCGCCCGCGTGGAGGCGATTCGACAGATACTCATCCAGCTTTACAGCCTGCACAAAGCGGGGCTGCACTCCCGTCACATCAGTAGGATTGAACGCGAATGTATCTTCTTCTTGTATGAGTTCGCTGAGGTCGGAAAGTTTGATAATTCTCGACCACACTCAAGGGCAGCTAAGCTTCTGAAGGCCAGCCGGCCGGCGAAACTTCACACACATTTGACGTACGACCACGCCATACCTTTTGCAACTCTAAGAGCGGAAATGATGGAGGCCGTCGAGTCTAGTCAAAAGATGCATGCATTCCTCAAACGTTTCATAAAGGGCGTCGTGATTACCCGCGTAGAAGATAGGCGACTCAGTCAAAATCTGCGGCGTAAGTTGCCTCCGGGAGCACTCAGCCACGACATGATGGCTCGGTATCGTGCGGCAGAGATAGCATTCGACGCCGATGACGAGAAAATGCTGTGCGCGAATCTATTGAAGACCGACACTTAACCCAGGACACCCGGGGACAGGCCAATCGAAAGAGGAGTGATGTCCCAAGTGAAGAAGAGGGTGTTCAGCCGAGATTTCAAACCAAGTGCCGTACGGTGTATGGAAGCGTGAGAGAACAGTACAGCGTCGTCTGCGGAACTGGCGGTGAAGTGCACGCTGCTCTATTGTTGGCGTGACGCCACAACCCCGCTCATGGACACACAACGTCCATGAACGGGGCACCCCATCGTTGACCCGTCTCAGGAAAGAGGAGAAGATTTCATGTCGATTACACGAATGCATACCGGACCGCGGATGTCGCAGGCGGTCATTCACAACCAGACGGTCTATCTTGCGGGACAGGTTGCGATGGACGCACGCGGTGGCAGCGTCACCGAACAAACCAAAGATGTCTTATCGAAGATCGATGCGCTTCTCGCCGAGGCGAATTCCGACAAGACAAAAATCCTTTCCGCGACCATCTGGCTAACCGACATGTCTACCTTTGCCGAGATGAATGCCGTCTGGGACGCCTGGGTGGCAGAAGGCAACACGCCGGCGCGCGCGACCGTCGTCAGTCCTCAACTGGCATCGCCGGACTTCCACATTGAAATTGCTGTCGTCGCTGCGCAGTAAACCTTGTTTTACTCATCTCGGCGCTGCTTTTCACTGGCCATAGCTTCGACAACCTCAACTGGAAGGTTAAGAGAACGGGGTACGCCTGAAATAGGCGATCCGGAACAATGGACTGTAATGCATATTTGCATTATCCTTTAATCAAGGGGGATGTAAGCGATGCCCACTTTAACCGTCACCACCCGAGGACAGGTCACATTCCGCAAGGACCTGCTGCAACACCTCGGTATTGAGCCGGGAGAAAAAATTGAAGTAGACAAACTACCCGATGGCCGGGTGGCTCTTAGAGCTGCGCGACCGGCCGCGACGATCGACAACTTCATCGGCCTTCTCGCCGGTAAGACGCGGAAAATCGCGACCCTTGACGAGATCCACAAGGCTGCCGCCGCCGGCTGGGCCGATCAGAAATGAAGATCACTCCTGACACGAATGTGTTGGTCCGCGCGGTTGCGCGGGACGACCTGAAGCAGGCCCAGGCTGCCAGCAAAGTCCTTAAGGAAGCTGAGATCATTGCGATTTCCCTGCCCTCTCTCTGCGAGTTCGTCTGGGTTCTGCGCAGCGTATATGACTTCGGCCACCAGGATATTTCCGCCGCAATCGAAGCACTCCTCGATGTGGGCAACGTCCAAGTCAATCGTCCGGCCGTCGATGCCGGATTAGCCATCCTCAACCAAGGCGGGGACTTCGCCGATGGCCTTATTGCCTATGAGGGGAATTGGCTCGGAGGCGAAACATTCGTTTCCTTCGATAAGAAGGCTGTCGCCCTCATTGCGAACCAGGGCAACAAGACAAAGCTCCTCACCTAACAGACGCTGTCTATGCAAAGATCACGCACATCGACCGCAAGTCCACCGTCAGCACATGCCCGCTCAACTGCGCATCGACGACCGTCTATCTTCATCCGAGCCTCGGGATAAGTTCGCGTACGAGATGGTATCCATAGCGCTAGGGCACCGAGCTGTGGCTCGTCACACATCTCGCACTTCACAATAATTTTCCACAGCCCGCGCTACGCCGCTAACTAATTCATTAGTTCCCTCGTCCAATCCCCCAGGACGGGACTTTCGGATGCCTCCAAAGAAGTCGAACACCCTTACCGAAGCTGAGCTCAGGCTCATGAAGATCCTCTGGGAGCGCGGAGAATCGGGCGTTGCCGATCTCGTTGCCGCCATGCCCGACGGCGAGACACTGGCGTACACTTCGGTCCTCACCACCATCCGCATCCTCGAAACCAAGGGTTACGTCCGCCATCGCCAGGAGGGCCGCGCGTTCCTCTACACCCCCTGCGTCGTGGAGCAGGAGGCCGGCCGGTCCGAGGTCCGCCACATGATGCAGCGTTTCTTCGGCAACTCCCGCGAGCGTCTGCTTCTCTCGCTACTGGGCGACGACACCATTGACCCCGCCGAGCTCCAGCGCCTCAAAGACCTTATCGCCGCCAGCCGCTTCGCCGGAGAGGAGGGCCAGCAATAATGTCAGCCCTTGTTACCGACATCTGCCGCATCTCCGCCAGCCTGCTCATCTCCGCGACCGTCGAGGCGACCCTTCTGACCCTTGCTCTGGCGCTTGCGCTGCGTCTCTTTCCGCGCATCCCGGCGATGCTACGCTTCACGCTCTGGATCGCAGTCCTGCTGGCATCCATCACGCTTCCCTTCCTTCCGCTCCTGCGCCATTCGTCCGCTGCCAACGCACCTCAAACCATCCTTCACGCCGACATCCGCTGGAGCTTCGCCATCGCCGGGCTGTGGGCGCTGATGAGCACGATCCGGGCAGCGCAACTGGCGTACAGCATGGTTCGTCTGCGCGCCATCGCCCGGCGCTCGGTTCCCGTCGAGAGCGCAGCCGGTGTCCAGGGAGCCGGCCCCGTGCTCCTCTGCACCTCTGACGACGTCGTTCAGCCCAGCGTCATCGGCTTCCTGACGCCCCGCATCCTCATTCCGACCAGCCTCTACCCGCGCCTTTCGTCCGCCGAACTGGAGCAGATCGTCCTCCACGAGCGCGAGCATCTGCGCCGCCACGACGACTGGATCAACCTTCTCCAGAAGCTCGTCCTCGTCCTCTTTCCCCTGAACCCGGTTCTGTTCTGGGTCGAGCGCCGTCTTTGCCTGGAGCGCGAACTGGCCTGCGACGACAGCGTCCTCGCCGCCACCAACACGCCGCGCAGCTATGCCACGTGCCTCGTACACCTCGCCGAGGAGCGCCTCTTCGGCCAGCAGCTTCCACTCGCTCTTGGGGCCTGGGGCCGTAAGTCCGAGCTTACCCGCCGCGTCCACCACATTCTCGAACCGACGCGCAAACGCCTGACCCAGCCTCAGGCCGCACTCACCTTGGCCCTCATCGGCTCCGGCCTCGTTGCGAGCGCCGCCGTTCTCACGCACACGCCACAACTTGTGACCTTCGGCGCCGCCCCGATAGCTCCCGTCATGGCGGGGATCCACACGCCACTGCAGCAGCCAGCGCCAATTCAGAGCGTTGGCCTCTCCACAACCGCACCCCAAGCCACTCTCGTGAAGGCCGTCATGCCTGTGCCAACACGCGTCCGGCATGTGCGTAAGGCGATCCATCACGCGCCCGCACCACAGCAACAACAATGGCTGATGACCACCTGGACGCAGACCCAAACCGTCGCGGCTCCGGTGATGGTCTCCTACTCCGAAGACGGTCGCCGCTTCACGGTCGTCCAGACCCGTCAACAAGTTTCGTCGTACGCCGCCGTCGCGACCGCGAATGGCTGGCTGATCTTTAAACTCTAACCAACACCCACTCCAGTATGAGGTCTCAACATGTCTGAAGTAACTAATAAACTAGTTGCAATCATGCGGAAGTACATCGTCCCCGCCGGCTCCCTCTCCGCCCTGGTGATCGCGGGCGGACTCTTCCTCCAGCAAAATAACGTCCAGGCCGAGGGTCTCGCGGCCGGTGCGCTCGACGACCAAAGCGTTTCCTCTCTCGAAGCGCTCGATAAAGCCGTCGAAGCTGTCGCTTCGCGCGTGACTCCCGCCGTCGTCAACGTCGCCGTCACATCGCGCGGAAACGAAGCCGAAGCCGACGACCAGCAGTCGCAGTTGCAGGGCCTGCCTCCCGGCTTTGCCCAGTTCTTCGGACAGGGACGGCGGCAGCAGCCGCAGATCGAGCACGGCATCGGCAGCGGCATCATCATCTCGCCCGACGGTTACATCGTCACCAACAACCACGTCATCGACGGCGCGATGAACATCAAGGTCACCCTCAACGACCGCCGCATCATGAACGCGAAGCTGATCGGCCGCGACAAGCTTACCGACCTCGCCGTCATCAAGGTGGACGCGACCGGCCTGCCCAGCATTCCCTGGGGTGATTCCACCAAGCTGCACCCCGGCCAGACGGTGCTCGCCTTCGGCAGCCCGTTCGGCTACTTCCAGTTCTCGGTGACGCGCGGCATTGTCAGCGCGCTGGACCGTCCGAACCCCTACTCCGACGACGCACGTAAACCCGGCAGCTACATCCAGACCGACGCCGCCATCAATCCCGGCAACTCCGGCGGCGCCCTGGTCAATGCTCACGGTGAGCTGGTCGGCATCAACACCTTCATCATCTCCAACAACGGATCGTTCGCCGGCGCCGGCTTTGCGATCCCTGCACAAATCGCCCGCGCAACGACCGAGCAGATCATCAAGCACGGCTCTGCGCAGCACGGTTATCTCGGCATCAGCATGAACGATGTCACCCCCGCGAACGCCCACTTCTTCAAGCTGCAGGATGCCACCGGCGCGATCGTCGCGGAGGTCTCACCCGACTCACCCGCAAGCAAGGCTGACCTCCGCGCTGGCGACGTGATCACGCAGCTCAACGGCGAGAAGATCGTCAACGGCAGCGCCCTGCAGGTTGCCATCAGCCAGGACGCTCCGGGAACGAAGATCTCTCTCGGCGTTCTGCGCGACGGCGCGCCTCACACCCTCAACCTCACGGTGGGCGAGTTCCACTCCAACACCGAAACAGCCAGCAACGATGATGGCGATGGCAAACCGCAGAGCGGCAAGCTCGGCCTCGCGGTCGCTAACCTCACACCGGATGTTCGGCAACAGTTGCACCTTCCGGAACAGTTGCATGGCGTGGCCGTCTCCAACGTCCGCCCGGCAAGCCCTGCGGAGGACGCCGGTCTGGCCCCCGGCGACGTTATCCTCGAGGTTGATCGTCATCCCACCACATCCGCGGAACAGTTCGTCAGCCAGGTCCACGGCAACCCCGCGGACCGCGACATCCTGTTGCTTGTCTGGTCCAGGGGCAACGCCAGCTACCGCATCGTCCACAGCGACCCGAACAACCAGAACGGCATGTAGCGCTACGCACCCATGCCACAACACAGAAGGGCGCTCCGCGGAGCGCCCTTTGCTTTACGGCACCACAACTCTGTGGTGTATTGGTTCACCACTTATCTCTTCTTACTATCCGCCTTTTTCTTCGCCACCGGCTTCTTCGAAACCGGCTCTGCCTTCTCCACGACGGGTACACTCACAGGCTCGGCCTTTGCCGCAACTGGCACAACCTCTGGCTCAACCGCAACACTCTCCACCCTCTCGCGAAACTCACGAACCTTATAGCCCGTTTCTACCGCGATATCGCGAACCTTCGCGATCTGCTTTTCGATACCGGCAAGCCCCTGTGTCTCGCCGTCGGGCAACGCCAACAGCGCGGGCAGTTGCATCCAGGCAAAAAGCTCTTCAAATTGTTCCTTGTTGAAGTAGGTGACACCGGAGGCTTCACTCAAGCCCGCAAGCCAACGCACATCCGGGTCGGCCCAGAAACGCTCTTTACCGACAACGTCGGCAGACCCATGCTCCAACAGAACACGTACGCGAGCGGCGGCCCTCCACGTATCCTCTCCCTGCACTCCAAGCGTAGAGAAAATCTCCGCAAGACACGACCGCAGATCAAGTTCGTCGAACACCGTCACCGCCTCATGCGTGTCCGGAAAACTCGCCAGCACACACCACGCCAGCACGGGCGCCCAGACCGCCTCAGGCCGCGTTCCTTCCGCGGAGCACGGCAGAACGGTGCAGACATTCAACGGCCAGTCCGTCGAAAAACTCTCTTCAAGACGAGGGAGCCCCGCAGCCGCCCGCACAAGTGTTTCAAGCCGGCTGGCCTCTTTCTCGATTCCCGCAATCGGCACCTCAGCCTCGGCCACCGCGGCACCCGCATCGCGCAGAACATGCTTCGGATGACCGGTAGGAAGCACCTTCAGTGCCTCTGTGTAGAAGCAATCCGCAGCATCGAACGCAGCATTAAACCGGGGGGCTTCAAACTGGGCAGCTTCGCTTGCCATCAGCGGGCCGGGTTCCGGTTGCGAAGCCTCGACAACGGCGGCGCTTTCTACAGCCTCCGCGTGCGCCCCCTCCATACTCACCGCAGCAGTTTCTTCCGCTAACACCGGCAAGGATGGAGCCGCCAGTTCCCTTCCCATCCGGGCGAGCACTGCCAGATTCGCTGCCGAGAGAACCGACCGCAAAGCCTGGTGCACCGACCGGAACCGCAGCTTTGCCAGCGCATGATCCAGACTCACTACGCCCTCGCCACGCAGCGCGTCCTGCAACCTGTCCCATGGATGCTCGGCCGTAGAGCGCATTTCGCGCCAATGCCGCAGTACCAGGTATTGATATCCCTGCAGATCGAACGTCAGCCCCTGATTCCGCAGGTCACTTGCGCGATGCAGGTATTCAAGGTTGCGGACCGGATCTCGATACGCCACGAAAACCCCGTCATCCGTCCACAGCCCCAGAGCATCCGCCAGGCTCCTCTGGCGAAGCTCGCCGCTGCCTTTATCCATCGACGCCGCAGAAATATGGATCGTGCCGCGCGTGGTCTGATACACGTTGTTGTAGAGGATGACAGCGCGCTCGCCCCCCGAGCGATTGGAGTACGCAAACACATTCTCATCCACTGTCCCGTGCTCGTTCCAGAAGTCGTACAGCACAAAGTGCGCGCTCTCCGCGAACAGATAGCGGTCCTTCAGCAGCGGCGTAATCTCGCGCTGATAGCGGTCCATCAAGCCCTGGTTTGGCACCTCCTGCAACAGCGCGCGCTTGAAATCCATGCCGTAGCGCTCGGTGAACCCCTCAATCTGCCCATGGGCAAACATCGGCAACCCTGGCAGCGTTGCCAGCAGCGTGCAGGTCCCAAAGTACTTGTCGCCTCCGCCAAACTGGTCCGCCGCAGTGCGCTCGTCCGGATTGCTCATGAAGTTCACGTACCGCTTCAAAATATCCGGGTCGAACTCCACCGTCTTCTTCAGGTACGACCTGTACTTTGCATTTTCCTCGTCGCGCAGCATGTTCATAAACGCGCTGTTGTAGACGCGATGCATGCCCAGCGTGCGCACGAAGTAGCTTTCCAGCAGCCAGAACGCCTCTGCCAGCAGCAGCGTCCCCGGCACCTCGACGGCCACGCGATCGACCACCTCGCGCCAGAACTCGTTCGGCATCAGCGCATCGAACTCTTCCTGCGACATCGCATTTTCCGCGCGCGAAGGAATCGATCCGCCTACACCCGGCAGGGGGAACCACAGCCGCTGCACATGGCGTTTCGCCAGCACCATCGCCGCGTCGAAACGGATGATCGGAAACAGCCGCGCCACATGCAGAATCACCTGCGTCACATGCTCGCGCACGTCGGCTTTCGAGTAGTCGAGCTGCGCTGTATCGTTCCACGCGAACGTCGTGCCATCGTTGCCGTGATAGATGTATCGTGTGCTGCCGTCGCGGTGACTGCGCATCTGGAACGCCACGGCTGCGTCGGTCTGGTCGTAATAGTGGTCCTCCAGCTTGATCTCGACGCGGCTATCGTTCGCGAGGTCCGGCCCATGGAAGCTGTACACGGGAAACGGGCTTTCGCCGCGCGAAATAAACCACTCCGGATGCTCGATCACCCAGTTGGAATCGATGCCCATATGGTTCGGCACCATATCGCTGGCCAGCCGAATCCCATGCCGCGCCGCGCGGTCGCGCAGCGATTGATACGCCGCATTCCCACCCAGGTCTGCGGCAATTTCGTATTCCTTCAGCGAGTACGCCGAAGCCACCGCGTCGGGATTCCCACGCAGCCGCTTGATCGTCTGCGACGCTACGCTCCGCTCCCACAGGCCGATCAGCCACAGCGCCGTCATGCCACGCTTCGACAGCAGCTCCAGCTCTTCATCGGGAATCTGGTCAAGCCGGTGAATGTGCCGAAGATACTTCTGCGAAAGCTGCTCCAGCCACACATAGGTGCTCTTCGCCATCATCACAACGGTCGGCATCCACGCATAGTCCGCGCTGAACCGTTCGTATTCGTTCAGCGGCGCCTGATATTCGGACGAATAGAGCCGTGGCCTGCGCACGCCGTCCGGCCCGACAACGTAATCGTCGTCGAAGCCAACATACTCGTCGCCCACAAACCCATGCGCCTGCCACCCCGGCTGTCCTTCGAACCTTCCCGGAGCCGCCGGATGAAACCGCATCCAGATCGCCAGATCTTCTTCGCGGACCACGTCGATGGCCAGCAGCACCTGCTTCAGATCGTCGCCCAGATACTCCACCCAATGCTCGCGGATGTAGTCGAGCTGCCCCGTAATCGAGTCCGGCGAAGCCAGAGCCGGCTCACGCAGGACCTCAAACAACGTCTTTCCCTCCGGCGAGGCCGGCGGACGTTCCAGAAAGTACTCCGGCAAGGTCGCCGTCACCTTCTCGTAGGCCTTTTGCTGCTTCAGCTTGTCATCGGCGAACAACTCCTTGAAGTCTTTGAACGCAGGATTCAGGTTCGCCACCCACAGCAGCATCAGCTCTTCCAGCGCCGCCTCACGGTTGGGCAGCCCTTCGGTAGCTCCCGTCAGCCACTTCGCCGCGGTCGTTTCTCCACGGAATATCGCGGCATTCGGAAACTGCTCCGTAAACGCCAGCAGCAGGTCCTGCACCCGCCTTGGCCCAACCTTCCCCGCAAACCAATCCAGCGCCTGCGTCAGCACGGCAGGGTCGATCTCCTTGCGGTAGCGCGCGATCATTGCATGGCTCAGCTCGTCGATCAGCCCCATCGCAAACAGCGCACCGGCGTTCACGACGCTGTCGCCGCCACGCAATGTATTCCACTGCGCCGCCAGTCGCCGGCTCGCGGCCACATTGGCGAACACCACATTCCCCGTATAACTGAACAGAACATCGTCGAGGTCGAGTCGCTCTCGTATCGAGCGATTGATGTGGAACTCCATGCGTTGACTCCAGTCGAATCTCTTGCTGTCGGCTCTTTTGGACTTTGATGCAGGTTGGCGAGATCGAAGCTGCAGCCTCGGCTCGATGAAGGAGCGGTTGACACTCTCTCCTCAGTTTAGCCCTCCGCGCTTTTGAAAAAAGTTTGGCCACTGACGGGGACTGTGGCCCCGACTTGCTTTTCTTTACCCAACCACAAATATTGTCGTCTTGAGCGGAGGTTCGCGCATTTTGCGAACCGTAGTCGAAAAGCCTGTCCTGAGCTTGTCGAAGGAACCTGCCGCAATGCTCGGATCACCACAACCGGTCGAACGTTTAACCGTCACCCCCTTGTGCAGGCGCCTTAGCCCACGTCGTCAACAGCGGCTGCATGCGGCTCGCAGGCCAAGCCGCGGTGGTTAAACGGTTCGATCGGTTTCGGTAAAGTAAGCGGTTTGGCAGGTTCCTCGGCTGCATAGCTCGGGATGACAGATTTGTTGCAGTAGATACACGCCCGAAGACTTCTTGAACACCTATAGATACTCCGGACCGGTCCCAGAAAGGCCTTAAACGGCCACAACCCTACAACCATAAGTAATACGCCGCATAAACATGTTTTCTACATCCACTCGGTGCTTGCTGTCGGCCCTCGCGTTGTATACGGTACAGAAACCAAACCTGCAACCGGGCAACTGACATGCCGAACGTCCCTGGCGGTCCCGCCGCGGTGTATTCGTTTTCGGCATGGGTCTCGTCTCCGTTCCGTCGCACCAGCGACGCACAACATAGTCCAAAAAAGGAGTTCCCCTGAATGGCACGAACAGTGGATGCATCGACGCTATCGTTCTCGCAGAAGCTTAGCCGGTTAGGCACCCGGTTTAAAGACGCACAATGGCGCCGTTACGGTGTCACACTGCTTGGAGGAAAGGTTCTGGGTGTGTTGGCCACCCTGCTCATAGCCGCCTTCGTCACGCAGTTGGTCTTTACCACGGTCCACGCAGCCGACGCGCCGGCTGTCAAAGCTTCGGATGTCATCAACCCGATCAACACCATGTGGACCCTGGTTGCCGCGTTCCTGGTATTCGGCATGCAGGTCGGCTTCACCATGCTGGAAGCCGGTTTCTGTCGCTCGCGTGAGACGGTCAACGTCCTCATGGAGTGCATCGTCGACACCTGTCTCTGCGGCCTGCTGTTCTATGCCATCGGCTTCGCGTTCATGTTCAGCCACGGCAATGGATTCATTGGCTACCACTGGTTCTTCCTCAAGGACATCCCGGCAACCTACGAGACCAGCGGCGTGGCCTTCCTCGCCTTCTGGATCTTCCAGTTCGCCTTTGCCGACACCTGCTCCACCATCACCTCCGGCGCCATGATCGGCCGCACTGGCTTCGTCGGCGACCTGCTGTACTCCCTGGCCGTTTCCGGCTTCATCTATCCCATCATCGGTCACTGGGCATGGGGCCCGGACGGCTTCCTCGCCACAATGGGCGCCGCCGGGGGCTTCCTGCCCACACTCGGCACCAGCTTTCACGACTTCGCCGGCTCCACGGTCGTCCACACTATTGGCGGTTTCATCGCCCTGGCTGGCTCCATCGTCCTTGGACCGCGCCTCGGACGCAAATTCAAACGTGACGGCGGCGGACCGATGATGCCGCACGACCTCACCATCGCCGCCTCCGGAGGCCTGCTCCTCTGGTTCGGATGGTACGGCTTCAACCCAGGCAGCACGCTTTCCGCCATGGACTTTGAAGGCATTGGCCGCGTTGCCGCAAACACCACTCTTGCAGCCTGCGCCGCCGGCCTCACTGCCATGTTCACCGCCTATACGATGAGCAAAAAGTGGGACGTCAGCTTCACGGTGAACGGATTCCTTGCCGGGCTGGTCGCCATTACCTGCCCCTGCTACTGGGTCAGCCCGACCGGCGCGATCCTGCTGGGTGGTGTCGCTGGAATCATCGTTGTGTACGGTGTCGAGTTGCTCGAATACCTCCGTATCGACGATCCCATCGGCGCGGTCCCGGTGCATGGCATCTGCGGCATCTGGGGGACTCTCTCGTTAGGCCTGTTTGCGGTAGGCAAGTACGGTGCAACCGGTCCGCTGGCCCCTGACAACAGCGCTCCGCTTACCGGACTGTTCTATGGCGGAGGCATGATGCTGCTCAAGGCCCAGATCATCGGCAGCGCCATCATCACTGTCGCAACCTTCTCGGTCGCGATGCTGGTCATGTGGCTGGTCAACCTCACCGGAACGCTGCGTGTCTCGAAGGAAGGCGAACTCTACGGCCTCGATCTCCACGAGCACGGCATCAACGCGTATCCCGAGTATGTTATTTCGGCGCTCGGAACCCCGGGATTCAAAGACTAATATAAGTGGGAAGAAGCGCCCGCAACCTTGACGGCGCTTCCTTCCGCGTCCCCTACTACTGCCGGGAAGCTCCCAGCACCTTAACTGGAGAAAGCACGAGAGGACATATGACAAAGATTGAGGCGATCATCAGGCCGAATCGGTTCGACGCAATCAAAGAAGCGCTTTCCGATCTTGGCATAGACGGCATGACGGTCTCAGAAGCACGAGGCCACGGGCGGCAGAAGGGCCACACCGAAACCTATCGCGGACGCGAGTACGAAGTCAGCCTGATTCCAAAGCTCCGCGTCGAGCTCGTCGTTCTGGACGAGCGTGTCGAAGCCATCGTCGCCGCCATCATCAGCAGCGCGGCGACCGGTGAAATCGGCGACGGCAAAATCTTCCTCTCCAAAGTCGACGACGCCATCCGCATCCGCAACCAGGAGCGCGGCGACCTCGCACTCTAGCAGTTTGCCTGCACCAACAGGAAATGCCCGCTGAGCAATCTCGGCGGGCATTTTCTGTTTTGTAACCACCATGTCGTTTTAGCCGCCAGCCACGGAAGTCGCAATGAAAGCACAGCCGTAAATCTATCCACGCTTCAACGATCGTTCGGTCTGACCGTAGGGCTGAAGGCCCGTCCTATACCAGCCCAGGGCGAAGCCCTGGGTAGCGAGCGCCAAATGTATCTAAGCGCTGAAGGCGCGCCCTATAGATGCCGGATTTGTAACAGCATCAGACAGAGAAATTCTGCGGGGGCGTTGGACTGACATTTATAGGTCGCGCCTACAGCGCTCAGGCTCGTTTCTACCGTGAACATGGGGCTGCGCCCATGCTGGTATATGTCGCGCTTTCAGCGCTTTGAGACTGAGATTCTGATGAAATGGCGCGAACGCTGAATCAGCTTCATAGCGCTTTTAGCCTGGTCAGTTCGTCCGCATCGACTTTAATATCCTTTAGAAGCTTCGAGAGCACGATATTGGCTTGATCTCTAACGCTTGGGAATGTTGAATCATTCCGAATAATCGCCAGCAGTCTGCCTTCTTCCTGTTGACGCAAACTGATATATGCTTCAAGATTTGCTATTTCGAGAGCGCGATCCGTTCCCATAACCAATCCGTACGATGCTTCAATTTTCTATTTCAAGTAGATGCTCATCCCAAAATACAACGCGAGGTGCTTTCCACCTTCTGCAGGGTTCTCACTCTTCCGCCCCCTGCCCCTTGAGCGCGACCTCGAGAAAGCCGCTGATGGCGCGCGTCTTGGGCTTGCCCTTGAGATAAAGCAGCCCCAGATCCCTGGAAAATCGGATGGACTCCAGTGCCACCACTTCCACCGATCCCGACGCCCGTTCCTCCGCAATATTGATCGCCGGGAGAAACCCGATTCCCAACCCTGCAATCACGAACCGCTTCATCAATTCGCCGCTCTCCACTTCCATCACTTTCTTCGGATAGATGTCGTGCATCCGGAAAAAGTTCAGCAGCAGATCGCGC
>Ga0206916_1063_pt1 | contig 22993 bp, 14 predicted proteins | sample Alteio_BWOrgHeat_71_FD_152957 | JGI IMG/M metagenome (GOLD analysis project Ga0206916, IMG submission 152957) | Enriched cells from forest soil in Barre Woods Harvard Forest LTER site, Petersham, Massachusetts, United States -... | ecosystem: Environmental > Terrestrial > Soil > Temperate forest >... | reverse complement strand
CAAAGCTGCGGATCAAGGCGATGCAGACGGACAATATTGCTTAGGTTTAATGTATGACCAGGGGACTGGCGTTTCCCAAGACTATAAAAAGGCCGCCGAATGGTATACCAAAGCTGCAAATCAAGGTTACGCAAACGCTCAATCTGCTTTAGGTACAATGTATTACTCCGGTAAGGGGGTTGCCCAAGATTATAACAAGGCTGTTGAATGGGACACGAAAGCTGCCGATCAAGGCCACGCAGACGCTCAATCTGCTCTAGGTACAACGTATTACTATGGTCATGGGGTTGTTCGAGATTATAAAAAAGCCATTGAATGGTACACGAAAGCCGCGGATCAAGGCGATGCAGGTGGTCAACATGGTTTAGGTTTTATGTATGCTCAAGGGGCAGGCGTTGTTAAAGATTACAAAAAAGCCATTGAATGGTATACCAAAGCCGCTGATCAAGGTTATGCGGAGTCTCAATGTGCTTTAGGCAATAAGTATTACTTTGGTGATGGCGTTGTGCAAGATTACAAAAAAGCCTTTGAGTGGTACGCGAAAGCCGCTGACCAGGGCCATGCAATGGGTCAGAACAATATAGGGTATATGTATGAAACTGGTGTCGGAGTTGAGAAAAATATAGAAAAAGCTATTTCTTTGTATCGTCAAGCAGCAGACCAAAAAGAGGGGTTTGGAATCTGTAACCTTGCGTATTGCTATGAACACGGAATCGGGGTTGAGAAGAATCCTGAAAGAGCTAAAGAGGAATTCGCTAAAGTTGATCAAAAAACTTTAAGTGAATGGAAAAAGGCGAGGGGCCTTTGATATTACGGGGCTTTTTGCTTTGAGAGCGCTCCCATATACCAGTCAAACCAACAATCTCCCAGTCTTTGAATCAGAAAAATTATCAATTGATATGAATCATATCAATTGATATGAATCATATTTATTAATATGCTGGTTTAACACATTAACTAAAAAAGATTTAGTAAGACCTTGGCTGCCTCCTCTCTTGTTGTCTTTACAATGTTGCTTGGATCTTTTTTTAACCTCCCTACCTGGGCGGTGGATAAGGATGAAGATAATGATGAGCATGTTTGTTCGTTCCCTAGAGCTATAGAAAGTGCGCCGACAGAGATTCTAAGCCATGTAATGGGATTTCTTGATCAAGCGTCTTTAGGACAAGCTGCACAAGTATCTCGGTATTGGAAAGAGGTCAGTGAGTCTAATGCCGTTTGGCAACCTTTCTGGGCTTCTCTTAAAGGTGGCAGCATTTTTATTAAACAGACAGGATCTCATCATACACTTAAAGAGAAGGTGAAACTCCATTCGTTATGCGTGCACGTCAATATTCAAGATGATTTAAATCGAGTGAGGGCCATAATTAACAAGCATAAGCTTACATCCTTCTTCGGAAATAAATTGGGTGATCTTCTCTTTCGTGACCCATCACATTTACTTATTGAAACTTTCCTGGCTCAGGACAATGAGAAAGCGAGGCTATGGAAATTTATGGGTCTTGTTTTTGGCCTATATGGTTATCCAAAGGATCTCAAAGCTGCCATCGATTTCAATGACGGTCTTGCGACCCTGGGTAACCAAGAAGCTTTGGAAAGAAGGTTTGAGGGTTTTGCCTTTGGCGTCTATGGCTATCCAAAAGACCTCAAATCGGCGGTCGCCTGCAATGAAGTTCTCGTAGCCTTTGGCAATGAGAAAGCGATGGTTAGGAAAGCTGTGGGTTCTGCATATGGCCGACATGGCTATCCAAAGGACCTCGAAATGGCTGTACGTCTGAATGACGAACTCGCTGCTCTGGTTAATTTGGAAGCAATGATGCGGAAATTTAAGGACCCAAAAGACATTTTTACCTTCAATGAATATCTCGTAGCCCAGGGCAATGAGAAAGCAAGGGAAAGGAAAGCTGAAGGTCTTGCTGAAGGCCTTTATGGATATCCAAAGGCTCCGGAAGTGGCTGTTGCTTTTAATGAGAAACTCATCAACTTGGGCAATGAGAAAGCGAGGGAAAGAAAATATGAAGGTCTTATCTTTGGCCGCTATGGCTATTCGTTGAACCTTAATGCAGCTTTAATCTTTAATGATAATCTCGTAGCCCAAGGTAGTTTGAACGCGAGTATACAGAAATTTAAAGGTCTTCTGATTGGCCAACATCCCTATCCAAGGGAATATTCTCTGCATTCTTTTATCAATGAGCTTATACAATTAGGGAATCCTCTGGGATTTTACCTCTATGCCCTTGGGCTAAAGCATGGACTATTTGGCATTAAACAAGATGTTGAAGAGGCCAAGAGGGTCATTTTAGACTATGGTATTCCTTACTAAAGGTACTGGGAGTTCCAGACGACTCGACCACCTGGCAGGGAAATTGTACTGGAGAGAAGTTAGAGCTTAAGGATATTTACTTCCTCACGTTGGTTAGGCACAATGATGAATAAAACCACAGGAGCAGGGCCGTGTCCTATCATCTTCAAACGCGCAAAACTCTCAATGTCGATGGGAAAGAGTATACCTATTATTCTCTTGAGGAAGCCTCAAAACAGCTAGGGGATATTTCTCGCCTTCCTTATTCCTTGAAAATCCTTCTAGAAAATATGTTGCGTCTCCAGGATGAAGTTGCGGTTAAAGCAAAAGATATTGAAGCTATAGCAGAGTGGGTGAAGACACGAACCTCTGAACATGAAGTGGCGTTCACACCCACACGGGTTCTGATGCAAGATTTTACAGGGGTTCCTGCAGTTGTTGATTTAGCTGCTATGCGGGCTGCCATTTCCAACATGGGTGGTGACCCCAGCATTATCAATCCCTTAGCTCCAGTTGATCTTATCATTGACCATTCCGTCATTGTTGATCGATTTGGGACTCTTGATTCCTACAAGTATAATGTCATGCGTGAGGTTGAACGAAATTATGAACGCTATGCCTTTTTAAAGTGGGGGCAGAAGGCTTTAAATAATTTTCGTGTCGTGCCTCCTGGAACGGGGATTTGTCATCAAGTCAATCTCGAATACCTTGGTCAAGTCGTATGGTCGAGCGAAAGGGATGGAAGGCTTGAAGCTTATCCTGACACCCTTGTTGGTATGGATAGTCATACAACTATGATCAACGGCCTTGGAATTCTCGCTTGGGGGGTGGGAGGCATTGAGGCTGAAGCAGCCATGCTCGGGCAGCCATTTTCCATGGTTATTCCCGATGTCATCGGGTTTAGGCTTGATGGTCAACTTAAAGAAGGAACAACGGCAACGGATCTTGTGCTGACGGTTACGCAAATGCTGCGCTCTAAAGGGGTTGTGAACAAATTTGTGGAGTTTTATGGTTCAGGCCTTTCTCACCTGACGATCGCGGATCGAGCGACTATTGGAAATATGTCTCCTGAATATGGGGCTACCTGTGGCATTTTTCCTATTGATGGAGAAACGCTCTCCTATCTTAAGTTTACAAACCGGGACCCCCATCGCATCAAATTGGTGGAAGCCTATGCAAAGGCCCAAGGTTTGTGGCATGGCAATGAGCCTGTCTTTACAGATACCCTGATCTTAAATCTGGAGGATGTAGAGCCCAGCCTTGCAGGTCCAAAACGCCCTCAAGATAAGATTCCCTTAAAAAATTCTGTGACTTCCGCCCAACTCACACTCGAACAAGAAGAAAAAGGAAATGGCCGACTGACACGGGTTCCTGTAGAAGGAGAAGCCTATACCTTGGGGCATGGGGATGTTGTCATTGCGGCGATTACAAGTTGTACAAATACCTCAAATCCCGCAGTGATGGTGGGTGCAGGATTGCTTGCTCGTAAAGCTCTTCAAAAAGGATTAAAATCGAAACCTTGGGTTAAAACATCACTAGCCCCTGGGAGTCAGGTTGTCACTGATTATTATGAAAAAGCTGGCCTCCAGAAAGATTTGGATGCTTTGGGATTTGATTTGGTAGGGTATGGCTGTACGACGTGTATTGGTAATTCTGGCCCCCTGCCTGATCCTATTGCAAAAACCATTGATTTCCATGATTTGGCGATGGCGGCCGTTCTCTCTGGCAATCGTAACTTCGAGGGGCGAATTCATCCTCAAGTTAAAATGAATTATTTAGCTTCTCCCCCACTGGTTGTGGCCTATGCCTTAGCTGGGTCGATGCTTGTCGATCTATTCAATGATCCTTTGGGACAGGATCCGGAAGGGCGGGATGTGTATCTGCGCGACATTTGGCCTTCAAACAAAGAAATTCAAGAGGTCATTCAAACAAGCCTTACCCCTGGAATGTTTACAAAGCGGTATGCAAATGTCTTTGAAGGTGATGAAGAATGGAAAAATATGAAAATTGAGGGAGGCATTACCTACGCCTGGCCAAAATCCAGCACCTATGTCAAACATCCGCCTTACTTTGACAACATGCCTGAAACGCCGGCTCCCCTTAAAAATATTAAAGGAATGCGACCTTTGGTAATCGTAGGGGATAGCATTACAACGGATCACATTTCTCCTGCGGGGAGCATTCAAAAGGATAGTCCTGCCGGATTATATCTTTTAGAACATAATGTAGAAGTGACTGATTTTAATTCTTATGGTTCTCGGCGCGGTAATCATGAAGTCATGATGCGGGGAACGTTTGCAAATACCCGTCTTCAAAATGAAATGACGCCTGGGATTCGAGGGGGCATTACGCGCCATATGCCTGATGGTGAGGTTCTCTCAATTTATGATGCAGCCATGCGGTATCAAGAGGAAGGCGTACCTTTGGTGATTATTGCAGGGAAAGAATACGGGACAGGGTCCTCCCGTGATTGGGCAGCCAAGGGACCTCGCCTTCTAGGAGTCAAAGCTGTCATTGCAGAAAGTTTTGAGCGCATCCATCGGAGTAATCTTATCGGCATGGGAATCCTTCCCCTCGTTTTTTGTGAAGGCGTCACACATTTAACTCTAAACTTAGACGGTTCGGAGTTGTTTGATATTGAGGGACTTGAGAACAAAGAACTTCGCCCCAAGATGAAAATGTCCGCTCGTATTCGGCGTTCTACGGGTCAAGAAGAAACAATCCCTCTTTTATGCCGTATCGATACGGAAAATGAAGTGGCGTATTACAAACATGATGGAATTTTACACTATGTCATTCGCCAGCTCATGAAAGCGGATTAAATACCCCCTCACCCGCTACTTGCTTCGCACGTGGCGACCTTCTCCCACAAGGGGAGAGGTAACCCAGCAAGCACTTAATCACCTTTCCCCTTTGGGAGAGGTCGCCGCGAAGCGGCGGGTGAGGGGTATATGAAAACTAAGCGTTTTTTGTCATGTATGGTGCTTCAACGATTTAGTTACACAACTTTTCCTTAAAACACACAATCAAAATCTCAAACCTTTTTTAATATTTGTTTGGTAAAATACAATTCAGAAAAGGAAAGAGGTAAAAATGACAAGTTTCCTCGTCGAGGTTTTATTTTCTTTTATGATTTTGGCATTGGTAATCATGATCGTAAGAAGGACATTAATTTGGTTTAATAGCTTTGAAACTCCACCACGTATTCTTCCTATACTCCACGAAAAAAATCGAACTTTTGGGGATGTGGCAGCAAAAGTTAATGTAGGGCTTTTCGTTCATAATTTTCCGATCTTTAGCATAGAAAATAGCTCTTTTTCTCTTGATGGAACGATTTGGTTTGAATTCTATCCGAACCAAGTATCACTCGAAGATTTGGGGAAATTCGAATTTTTTGAAGCAACCATTACGAGTAAATCAGTCTCACAAATAAAGCAGATCGATAATAAGATTTTTGTTGCTTATAATTTTAAAGTTACTTTTTCATCTTTCCTTAACAATGAAAAATTTCCATTTGCCGATCATCGTATTTTTCTCATTCTTAAAAATGAGAGCCTTTCCGCAAAAGAACTTAACTTTTATTCCTCTAATGGGGAATTTGTAGTTAAAGATGGATTGTGTCCCGAAGGATGGGAATTAAGGAAAACTACGGTAGAAACAGGAATGATCCGAGCAAAACTCGCACAATTTGATGCCAGGAAAACAATGTTGATTCCTATTACCGTATTTGAATTTGATTTTGTTAAGCCCGGTTTTAGATATGTCCTCTTGACTTTAGTTCCAGCGTTTATACTTTTCTATTTAGCCATATACTCCCTCCTTCTTCACCTCCACCCTGGACAGAAGGATCTAATTGTAGCTATCTCACTCGCAAGTATAACAGGCCTTATTATTCAACGTTTTGTTATTGAAAGTATATCTCCTAAATCTGGACATTCAACTACGATTGATTATATATTTATATTGCTACTTTCGCTGTGTTTTACTATTTTTATTATACATGTTATTATCCTCGGGTGGACGAACCTTAAGTATCTAAATCATATAGGTTTTTACATTCTCCAAGTCATTATGCTGGTCATATTTTGGATGATTTTAAGGAGAAAGGATTTAGAAACTCCAATCAAGAAGAAAGTTCCATTGTTTCGTTACCTCAAGTCCATATTTAGAAAAAGGAATCTATTATTCCCTGATCTTCTGGGATTAAAGAACTATCAGGAGTTTGCTGCAAACCTTGATGAGTTTCCAGAAAAAGATAATACGAACCCACTTTTTCCTGATTATTCTGGATATTTGCAGGTAAGATCAAAAAGTAATTTTAATCAATTTCTTAAAAACCTACTTAGTAAGATTGGATTACATTTTGAGGAGGATTTAGCGACTCATTTAAAAACAATTTTAGAATGTATTGTTGAAAAACAGGAATCTAAAAATTTCAATAACATTCATCTCTTGCTTCATCCTTTCAAAAAAGGAGAAAAATATTATATATGGGGAGACCTCAGTGGGGCTTTTCACTCTTTAGTTCGATCCTTGAATCATCTTGAAAAGCAAGGTGTTATTAATGACAAGCTTCAAGTCTTACAGCCTCATTATTTCTTAATTTTTAATGGGAATGCGATTGGGGCATCGCCTTACAATTTAGAGACCCTTTCTCTCATTATTGGTCTCATGATGAAGAATCCTCAAAATGTTTTCTATCTTAGGGGGCAGCATGAAGATAAAGAATTTTGGTTAAATGCAGCATTAGGAAAAGAGTTAGAAATCCTGGCGAAAGATTTTTCCTCAGATGAAATTCCTTTAGAAAAGCTTATTACTCAAATTTTTAATGGGCTTCCTGCGACGCTCTGTTTAGGTAAGATTCACCGAAGGATGAACGAATACATAACCATATCTCCACGTTCGCCGACCTTAATCGATTCTGAACGACTCTCTAAGGCCTTTCAAAATATATCTTCAGAAAACTTTGTGATGTTGGAAGAGCAAAGCAATGATTCGGAGAGTTCTTTCCCTTTTATTTTTGCGCGTCTAAGAGGCATAGAGGATGGGAAACCTTACACACAACTACAAGGGGTTGATCTTCTTCCATCTGAAGATGGTTCAACACAATGGTCCATATTCTCAAGTCCGGTCGAGGCACATCAAGAATATTTCAATTTTAATTTAGACGCCTATGCCATTTTGGAAATCGGTGACAGTTTGACGACATCTCTAATAACGCGGGTAACGCGAAATTTAAATGAAGAACAATCATTTAATGAAGAAAATTTTGATCTTCTCTCTGGACGTTCATTAGGACATTCAAAAAGGCATAAAGAATGGTTTAAGCAAGAAAACGAGATTAGGATTGGGGCAACACTGGATTTGACTGAAACGGTAAGTATTGCCGGGGAAAGTTATAAAAGAGGCATCGATTTACGTCTACGTAAGGCGAATAAAGAAGGAGGGATACACGAAGGGTTTCTCCGACTATTTATAGCTGATGATAAGTATACTCCCTCAGTTGCTCTACAAAATGTTCAAAAGTTCATTTCACAAGACAATACATCCATTCTCTTGTCACCTATGGGAACTCTTACAACAGAGGCTTTGATTCCGCTTGCCCAAAAAAAGAAAATTATAATGTTATTTCCCGCGTCTGGTGCAAATATTTTTAGAGATCCAGACTTACATGATATTATTAATTACCGTGCCTCTTATGCTGACGAAGCCCGTGCTTTAGTACGTTATGCTAAAGAAGCTCTTTTTAAGCAACGCTTTGCCTTTTTCTTTCAAGACGATGATTATGGTCGTGATCCGCTTAATGCAGCTAAAAAAGTTCTTTATGAAGAATATCATCTTTCAAAAGACGCTATTTGCGAAGTTTCCTATGAACGCAATACGATTAACGTGGATCATGCTGCTAGGACAATCGCAAATTTTAATCCTGATGTTATATTTTTCTTTTCCACCTATTCCCCTTCACGAGTCCTACTTGAAAAGATAGAAGTTCACAAAATTTCAAAGGTAACTTTAATGGGGATTTCTTTCATTACGGATCTATTTCGGGACTTTGCCTCAGGAACTTTGGATCCTGAACAGCAGGGAAAAGGCCTGACATTTATTATTTCACGTGTTGTTCCCAATCCTGAAAACAGTACGATTGAAATTGTAAGAGAATATCAAGCAGAAATGCAGAAGGAATATCGAGATGTGCGTTTTGATGTCGGCTCTCTCGAAGGGTACATAACTGCAAGTATTCTTATAGACATTCTTAAAAAAATTGGTCGGCCCTTTACCCACGAAAAAATTATTCATGAAATTGAAAAGATCAAAGATATTAATTTCAAAGGACTTTCTTTGAATTTCGATCCTCTGACCCGTGGGCTTTCAAAAGATATTTGGTTGGATCTTGAAAATGGAAAGTGGATTTACGGTCAATCAGAATGAGGAGCTAAAGTTAATGTCTTTTTGGGTTATTTAGCGTATCCATAGGGATAGGGACACCGGGTTTATTTCTTCTATTTTTTGATTTCTGATTTCTAGAAATTTCATCAAGTCTAAGAGTACGTACATAAAGGTCTCGGCTTTCTTTTAAAAGCTCTCTTAGGCGAGAGGGTAGCTCTTCATCCGTTTCAGAATCGCTCTCTAGACAATGAGTACCACGCAAGACTCTACACTCATCTGAAAGAACATCGTTTCTAGAAATCTCATCCATTAGAAATGCTTTTTGTAACATAAGCCATGCAATGATTTGCGTCATGCGAATGGTCACCCGCATGGCTTCACAGCTTACTTTAAGCATTTGCTTCGTATCCATCTTTTTTACATCTAGGGGAGCTTGCCACCTAATATAATCGTGGGTTGCATGAAGAAGTTTATGAGCTTCTTTAAGCTTTCTGTTTATGAAAATCAGAGGTTCAACCATAATAGGGTACTTATGTGAATGAATAGTTTTCATGTTTATAGTTTACACTAAATATGTTAAATAATAATTTATTTCATGTTGGTTTATTTAAAATAAACTGCGCGTATAATTTTAGCTCCTCTTCATCAACACTTTTTTAATGTTTGTCTTATAGACTAGCCTACGGAATAGGAAAAACAAGAAGAGCTAAAATTGATTGATTTTCTATCAAACTCAATTGTACAAATTATTTTTACTTCAATCGTTATATTTTTTGTATTCGTCATTATAAGAAAAACGTTAACTAGATTTAGTAGTTTTGAAACGTTACCACTTATCCTTCCTGTTACTGCCAGTACAAGACACCCATTTGGTGAAGTGGCGGCACACCCATTTGGTGATGTAGCGACAAAAGTCACCGTGGGGCTCTATGTATATAATTTTCCTCATTTTAGTATAGAAAATAGTTCTTTTTCTCTAGATGGAACGATTTGGTTTGAATTTAATCCGAGCCAAATATCACTTGAAGATTTGGGAAAATTTGAATTTTTTGAAGGTAAAATTACAATGAAGACTATCGCACAAACAAAACAGATTGATGATAAAATTTTCGCCTCCTATAACTTTAAAGTTACCTTTTCGTCTCTGCTCAATCACGAAAAATTTCCGTTTAGCGATCATCGTGTGTTCCTCATTCTAAAAAATGAGTTTCTTTCCGCAAGAGAAATTCAATTCTATGCCACAGACAGTGGGTTTTCAGTTAAAGCAGGGTTACGTCCTCAAGGATGGAAATTAACAAATACAAAAGTAGAAACAGGAATGATTCGAGCAAAACTCGAACAATTTGATGCTCGGAAAACGATGTTAATTCCTGTTGCCGTTTTTGCATTTAATTTTGTTAAGCCTGGCTTTAGATACGTCCTCTTGACTTTAGTTCCAGGCTTTATACTTTTCTATTTAGCTATATACTCCATTCTTCTGGAATACGGACCAGAGATGAAGGATCCAATTATTGCCATCGCTCTTGCGAGTATAACAGGTCTTATTATTCAACGCTTTGTTATTGAAAGCATGTCTCCTATATCTGGCCATTCAACAACAATTGATTATATATTTATTCTTTTTCTTTCATTATGCTTTTCTATTTTTATTTTCCACCTTTATATTTTTGAAGGAAAAAGCATTAAGCTTTTGAATTATCTAAGTTTCTACGCTTTCCAGGTCATTATGCTCGTTTTATTTTGGGTAATTTTAAGGATAAAGAAACTAGAAACTCGAAGTGCAAAGAAAATTCCTTTATTTCGATATCGCAGACCTATTTTCAAAAAAAAGGAATTTTTTTTTCATGAACTTATGACACTAAAAAACTATCAGGAGTATGCAGAAAATTTTGAAGAGTTCCCTGAAAGGGATAACGTAAATCCACTGGTCCCCGATTATACGAAATATCTTCAAGCCATGACAGAAATTGATTTTATAGGAGGTTTAAAATATTTTTTTAATATAATAAAATTTTACGTTGAGGAAGATACCCCAACTTATTTGAAAAGAACTATGGATTATCTGCTTAAAGAGCAAGACCGTGATAACTCAGATGGTTTTTCTATTCTGCTTCATCGGCTTAAAAAGGGAGAAAAATTTTATATATGGGGAGATCTCTATGGCTCTTTGCATTCTTTGGTTAGAACTTTGTCTCATCTTGAAAAACGAGGCGTAATTAATGACAAGCTTCAGATTTTGAAGCCTCATTGTTTCTTTATCTTTAATGGTAATATCGTTGGGAGGAGTGCTTATAATTTAGAAAACCTTTCCCTCATTGTCACACTTATGCTGAAGAATCCCCAAAATGTCTTTTTTATTAGACGGCCTGAAAAGTCTAGATTGTGGCTGAATTTTGAGGGAATCAGAAGAGAGTTAGCAATTCTAATTAAAGATGTTGCTTTTGCAGAAAATCTTTTAAATCAGTTTATGCATTTTCTTGATAGCGTTCCTGTAACTCTTTATTTAGGTGAGCTTGATAAGGAACTAAACAAGTACATAACTATATCCCCTCGTTCCCCGACTTTAGTAGATTCAAAGCTCCTATCCAAAGCTTTTCAAGGCATGTCCTTTAACGGTTTTAAAAAAATCAAAATTCATAAACAGAGTCCTTACAGTTCAGCACCCTTTATTTTAGCTCGACTCAGATCAACACTCGATGAAATATCGTATATACAACCTCGTGGAGTTAACCTTCTTGTGCCTGAAGGAGGCTCAACGCAATGGGTCATTTTCTCAGCTCCACTTTCGGGACATCAAGAACATTTTAATTTTTTTTCAGATGCTTATGCCATCTTAGAGATTACTTCCAGCTTAAGCACAAGTCTCATATCATGCGTGAGTCAACATTTAAAAGAACAATCATTCAACGAAGAGAATTTTGATCTTATTTCTGGACGTTCATTAGGAAGAGAAAAACGTCATAAGGAATGGTTTAAGCCAGAAAATGAAGTTAGGATTGGTTTAACACTAGATTTGAGCCGAGCGATACGCATTGGTGGCGAACGTATGCGAAGTGGCATTGACTTATGTATTCGTAAAGCGAATAGGGAAGGAGGCGTCAACAAAGGTTTCCTTCGGCTATTTATTGCTGATGATAAGTATTCTGCTGCATCTACCTTACAAAATGTTCAAGAGTTCATTACTAAAGATGATGCAACGATTATCCTTTCCCCTTTAGGAACTTCCACAACGAAAACATTGCTCCCACTCGTTCAAGATAAGAAAATTTTACTTCTATTCCCCTCTACGGGTGGAAATATTCTTAGAAATCCAAAATTGCATAACCTTATTAACTACCGCCCAACCTATGCTGATGAAGCTCGTGCTTTAGTTCGTTATGCTAGGGAAGTTCTCTTTAAACAGCGCTTTGCTTTTTTCTATCAAGATGATGATTATGGTCATGATCCGCTTAATGCAGCTAAAAAAGTTCTTTATGAAGAATATCATCTTTCGAAAGAAGAAATTTGTGAAGCTTCTTATGTACGTAATACCATTCTAGTGGATCAAGCTGTTAAAAAAATTGCATTATTTAACCCCGAGGTTATACTTTTCTTTTCCACATATGATACCTCACGGGCACTCATTGAAAAGATTGGCATCCAAAAACTCTCAAATGTAACGTTAATGGGGATTTCTTTCATTACAGATCTATTTCGGGATTATGTCTCAGGAATTTCTGATCCCGAACAACCAGGAAAAGGTCTACCATTTATCATTTCACGCATTGTTCCTGATTTTACAGATAGCAAGATTGAAATTGTAAAAGAATATCAAACTGAAATGCAACGTGAGTATCCCAATATTCGCTTTGATGCGGGTTCACTTGAAGGGTACATAAGTGCAAGCATTTTTTTGGACATCCTCAGAGGCATTGACCCACCTTATACCCATGAAAAAATTATTCGTGACCTAGAAAGTATTCATAAGAGAAATTATAAAGGGCTTTTCTTGGATTTTGATCCCAAGACGCGGTCGCTTTCCAAAAGTATTTTTTTAGATACTGGAGATGGAGAGTGGGTCAATATGTATACCTGAATGAGATAAAATTAGTTAGAGATGAAAATACCATGTTCTTAAACCGATTTAAGGCGGGTTACCAGCTGGCAGAAAATTTAAAAAGCTACCAAGCTGAAAACCCAATCATCCTTGCCTTGCCCAGAGGCGGAGTATCCATTGGATATGAGGTTGCTCAAGTTCTCAATGCTCCACTCTATGTCTTTGTTGTTAGAAAGATTGGAACGCCTTGGAACCCTGAATTAGGTATTGGAGCGGTTGCATCTGGTGTTCAAATCCTCGATCGTGAATCTCTCCACAAATTAGGCATAGAGGCTTCAGAGCTTGAGGAAATCATTGAGCAAGAGCAACAGGAAGTAAAAAGACGTCAGAAACTCTATGGGCAAGATGAAGATTTTCCTAACATTAAAGGAAAAACAGTTATTCTCGTTGATGATGGTATTGCAACGGGTATAACAACACGTGCCGCTATTCAGGCAATCAAACATCTGAAGCCATCTAAATTGGTCCTCGCTGTTCCAGTGGGACCTCGTGAGACGGTTAACAGTTTAAGCAAACTCGTAGATGATCTTATTTGTCTAGAGATGCCCGTTGATTTTTATGCCGTTAGTGCTTTTTACCTTAGTTTCCCTCAAGTTTCTGATGAAGAAGTAATTAGTTTGCTTAAAAAAGCAAAAGAGGAGAGAAAAATTGATACCTCACGTTCCTGAAACGCAGAGCATAATGATTCCCCTTGAAAATGGTGCATTAGCAGGAGATTTGCACCTTCCTAAGTGGTCTACAGGTATCGTCTTATTCGCTCATGGAAGTGGGAGTAGTCGAACGAGTCCCCGCAATCAACTTGTTGCACAGACCTTAAATAGAGCTGGCCTTGCAACGTTACTTTTTGATCTTTTGACTCAAAAGGAAGAATCAATAGATTTCATCACCGCTGAATATCGTTTCGATATTGAACTGTTAAAGAATCGTCTCATCGAGGTCACAGATTGGATCAGTGAAAACCAGGAAACAAAAGAGTTGAACATCGGGTATTTTGGGGCTAGCACAGGCGCTGCAGCTGCATTACTAGCAGCAGCAGAGTATCCAGAGGCAGTCAAAGCCATTGTCTCACGGGGAGGGAGGCCTGATTTGGCTGAAAGGAGTCTCATGCACGTTCAAGCTCCCACGCTTTTAATCGTTGGAGGACAAGATGATCTTGTCATTGAATTGAATGAATTAGCTTTTGAAGAACTGCTTTGCATAAAAAAGCTCCTTATTATACCTGGGGCGACGCACCTCTTTGAAGAGCCAGGAAAATTAGAAGAGGTAGCAAAAGAGGCAACGCAGTGGTTTCAGAATTATCTTTAAGAATTTTCATCTCACCTAGGATTACTTTTTTTAAGATTTGAGTAGAAAATTAACGAAAAATTAACTGAAATCTTGCTAAATGTTAATAAATGAAGCTTAATGTCATGGGAACAAAATGACATTCAAATAATTCTACAGGGGGGTAAAGAATGCGAGTTCTATTAGTTGAAGACGATTCGTCAACTGCAAAAACTGTGGAATTAACCTTGAGAGCTGAAGGATTCGTTGTTGATACAACGGATCTCGGGGAGGATGGTCTTGAGATTGGAAAGCTCTATGATTATGATCTCATTATCCTTGATCTCATGTTGCCTGATATGGATGGCTATGAAGTCTTAAGGCGTCTTCGAGCAGCCCACATTACAACTCCTATCCTGATCCTGTCCGGATTGAGTGAGATTTCGGATAAGGTTAAAGGCTTAGGATTTGGAGCAGATGATTATCTCACGAAGCCCTTTAATAAAAATGAGCTCACGGCACGTGTGCAAGCTATTATTCGCCGTTCCAAAGGCCATGCGGAATCCATTATTCGTACAGGGCGTTTGGTTGTGAATTTGCAAGCGCGCACTGTTGAAATTGATGGTCGACCCGTTCGTTTGACGGGAAAGGAATATGCGATTCTAGAGCTATTATCCTTACGCAAAGGGTCCACATTGACGAAAGAGATGTTCTTGAATCATCTTTATGGGGGAATCGATGAGCCAGAGCTCAAAATCATAGATGTCTTCATCTGTAAATTACGCAAAAAACTTTCCGATGCTCTTGACGGTGTCAACTACATTGAAACCGTTTGGGGACGTGGCTATGTCTTAAGGGACTCTAGCGAGAATCACTCAACTCCTCACCAGCCACCCTTAGAGAAAGTTGTAGGGTAATCAATGTAGCAGAATTGCAGAATAACAGAATTGCAGAAATCAGAATAATCTTGTCAGAATGAAGCACTTTAGCTCACATTCTTTTATTTTCTGCCTTTCTGCAATTCTGCTCTTCTGCTACACTGTAAGCTATGAGTGAACTTTTTTCGAAATCACAATCATCCGTTGAAACATACTCGGCCAAAGACATTGAAGTCTTGGAAGGTCTTGAGCCCGTTCGTCGACGTCCAGGCATGTATATTGGGGGAACGGACGAACGTGCGCTCCACCACCTTGTGGTGGAAATATTAGATAATGCAATGGATGAGGCCGTCGCAGGCCATGCAAACCGCATTGATCTTATGATAAATAGCGATGGATCTGTATCTGTGCGGGATAATGGTCGTGGAATTCCTATTGACCCTCATCCAAAATTTCCCCAAAAATCTGCTCTTGAAGTTATTTTAACAACGCTTCATTCTGGTGCAAAGTTTGGGGGGAAATCTTATAAGACCGCAGGTGGTCTCCACGGTGTAGGCCTTTCTGTTGTCAATGCTCTTTCTGAACGCCTTATCATTGAAGTCTCGTCTAATAAGGAACTGTGGCGTCAAGAATATGCGGAGGGGCATCCTGTTTCGCTCTTAGAAAAAAAGGGCGCGAGCGCACATCGTCGCGGAACCTTCATCACCTTCTGGCCTGATCCTAAGATATTTGGAGAAGAAGTTAGATTTAGATCTTCAATCCTTTATAAGATGGCCCGCTCAAAGGCTTACCTTTTTAAAGGCGTTACAATCCATTGGCAATGTGATGAAGCATTATGCTCAGACACTATCCCCCCCCAAGCGGTCTTTCATTTCCCAGGTGGTATCTCTGATTATCTAAAAGAAACTTTAGAAGGGGTTCCCCTTGCGACCCCAGCTCCTTTTGCGGGAGAAGCGAGTTTTCCCGCGGGTGAGGGGCACGTTGAATGGGCCATTGCTTGGGCCTTGGAGGGGGAGGGGTTTTGTACATCTTACTGTAATACGATTATGACTCCCGAAGGGGGGACCCATGAAAATGGTTTTCGCCAAGCTATCGTTCGCGGTCTTCGAGCTTATGGGGATCGTGTTGGAAATAAAAAGACCGCGCAACTGACAGCAGAAGATTGTTTTTCAGGGACCTCTTGCGTCTTATCAGTGTTTTTAAGGAATCCTCAATTTCAGGGCCAAACAAAAGAAAAACTTGTTTCTCAAGAGGTAAGTCGGCTCATTGAATCTGGTCTTAAGGATCATTTTGATCATTGGTTAACAGCCAATCCTGAAGCCGCTCTCAGTTTGCTCGATTATGTAGTTGAACAAATGGAAGAACGGCTACGCCGCAAGCAGTCCAAGGAAGTAAGCCGTGCTTCAGCAACGCGTAAGTTACGCCTTCCGGGTAAACTTGCCGATTGCAGTATTGAATCGGCCCAGGGAACGGAGATCTTCCTTGTGGAAGGAGATTCAGCAGGAGGATCGGCTAAGCAAGCTCGGGATCGAAAAACACAAGCCATCCTGCCCCTTCGAGGGAAAATCTTGAATGTGGCGAGCGCCACAGTAGACAAAATGAAGGCCAATCAAGAAATTGCAGATATGATCCTGGCACTGGGTTGCGGATCAGGAAAAGAATGTGATCCTCAAAAACTACGCTATGAACGGGTCATAATTATGACCGATGCTGATGTTGATGGGGCGCACATTGCCTCTCTTCTCATTACCTTTTTCTTTCAGCAGATGCGCCCTCTTGTGGAATCGGGGCATGTTTATTTGGCTCAACCGCCCTTATACCGTCTGACCTATGGGGGCAAAAGCATATATGCCCATGATGATGCCCACCGAGAGCGTCTTTTAGCGACTGAGTTCAAAGGAGCAAAGAAGGTAGACATAAGCCGCTTTAAAGGGCTCGGAGAAATGCCTGCCATTCAGCTGAAGGAAACGACCATGGATCCAACTAAACGCATTTTGCAGCGGGTCTTCCTGCCGTCACAAATGGATTCCCAAGGTATAACCTTATTTGTTGAAAATCTCATGGGCCGTAATCCTGAAAAGCGGTTTACTTATATTCAGGAGAATGCTCAGTTCGTCAGGGATTTGGATGTTTAGTTGTCTTGTAACGCGATCTTTAAGACCATACGCACGTTCTAACTACTTATAGGAGTTTGTTAAGAGATCCTAAATTCCTGGAATGAGGGGGGAAGGTAGTGTTTTAAGGTCTTCTTCAACCTTGTCATTCTTTCTTAGTTTCTTATAGCTGTGTTTATTATTGGTTTTTTCACTTTCTCTTTTTCTCTTATTTCTTATCTTTTTATTTGTTTTTGTTTCTTCCAATATCTCTTTTTGCCTTAGCTCTTTCTCTAATATCAATTTCTCTGTGGAATCAACATACTTAAAAGCAATTTCAAGATTTTTTTGCAGCATAATAAGAACCTTATAAAGTTCTGCTACTTCTTCCTTAATTAATTTGCGCTGTTCTGGACTAAGTTCTTCTTCATGCTCTACTCTGTTTGTAAGACTACAAATCCTCTCCCAATGCTCAGTTTCTTCATCCATGCCAAAGCAAGGATATTTCAGTAACACATAGACGGAAATAAGGAACACCATATATTTCATGATCAATTTAAATCTCATTTAATGCCTTAAAACCTCTTTAATCATTAGGAGTAAGTGTGAAAAGAGAAATTCCTCTGCTCTTTCTCAAATATGCTATTTCGAATGAACTTTCTTTTTCTTGTCTAATTTTCTTACCTGTTTCTCGATCCTTTTAAGTTGTTTATATCTAATGATTAGATTTAGGGTATCTTCCTGAAGTTTTTGGGTATCTTTCCGAAGTTCTTTTCTAATTATTCTAAGTTTTTTATCAATTTTTTCTTTATTAGTTTTGGCGGCTTTTTTCTCTCCAATTTTTGGAGCTGGTTTACGATTTTGGGCTTGACCCTTACGGAGATTCTCATCACTTTCTTCTTTCCCAGCTAAGGAAGGTATAGGCAACAAAATACATACCGCTAGGGACATCGTTATTAAGACTTTTAAAATTGTAGATTGAAATTTCATATTTATAGCTCCACGTTGAATTTTCAAAAACTATGCAAAAGTGTTTCAAAAGATACAAGTACTTATATGGTAAACGCAACTAAATTAACCACCCTCAAGGTGTCATCCCTCGCATTCGCAAGGGCAAGCCCTTGCGAATGCGAGGGTGAGGAAAAAAATGGGCTTCTCGAAGGAAGCCCATTTGTCATTCTCGAAAATAAAGTATGTTATACTTAAAGTACGTTATACTTAATTACTATTCGCCTTGAAGTTTTCTTAGCTTGGCTCTAAGGGGCCTAAGTTCAGAATCTCTTACTTTAGCATCTATGAGAAAAGCTAATTGCAATTCTAGGTCAGCAATACGTTGTAGCGCTTTGCCATCATTGGAACGGACTGCAGGTGCAGGAGTTGGTATATTTGCTGCCTTTTCAGGAAGATTATCTTCTGAAAGTCCTATTGCTACCATTTGAGATTCGAGATCCTCTAGACTTGTAAAAGAAGAGATACCTAATCCTTTCGCTTGTTTAAGTTCATCTAGTAAGACTAAAGTATCCGTATCTAGAGGGGTATGTCCCCTTTGCTGAGCTTCAATAACCTTTATTTGCTCATCAACAGATACCCAAACTTCACTCGGTGCCTCGTTTTTGTTCGCTACAGTCGTCGTTGTAGTTGTTGTCCTGCCAGCTGAACGGTTTGAAACAGCTGCGAGCAAAGTTTCAAGGTGTTCTATGTCTCTATAGGCACTGATACCTTTCTCCTTCGCACGCCTTAGTTTTGCAAGTAGCTCTACCAAACGCGTCTCTTGTTTACGAAAATGTGGGCCTTCGATATAACGAGTTATATTTTCAATTTCGTTGTCAACAGACATCATACGTGAGGACGCAGGGTCTTCACGACCCGGGGCACGTGTGACAGACGTCGTTGTTGTGGTTGTTTCAGTAGCGACATAATCCTCACCTTCTGGTATGGGAGGGAGCAGACGATTGAGCTCACTCTCATCCGTATAGTCAATAATTCCCAATTCTTGGGCCTGTAAGAGTTTATTGAGAAGGGCTTTATATGTGCTGCATTCCCTAGAATTACTGATACCGGGAGTAAGAAGGTAATTTAAAGCTTCAATTTGATCCCGTACGTTAGTCTTCGGAGCATTTGAAGGTCTTTCATTCCTGGGAGTTGCAGTCGGCTTTTTAGGAGTATTATTTAAGCCAAATCCTGGATTTTTTTCTAAACTGTTTTTTATAAGCCCTACACGAGAATGATCATCTCGTGGGTGTGGCTTAAATTGTTCTGTATCTTTGAGATTATTGTCGAGCAAGGGGCGGTTATAAGAAAGTTTACCATTGCTAGGCTTATCCCCATTCAAAGGTTTAACTGATGGTGTTGTTGGAATCCTCCCTGGAGCTGATGGAAATGTAAGGGGTTTAGCCTGACCAGGTTTATCACCATCTAAAGGTTTTTGAAAATTTCTACCTTTCACTAATGCCGTTGTTGGAGTTCTACCTTGAACTGAAAGGGGTGTCGGAGGAGTATCTGGAACTAATGCTGGCACTGGACGTGAGGCAGGAAGAGCACTTTCTCGACTCAGTAGGAGAATTTTTGCAGTTTCGCGGGAATAATCACTTATATTATTTTTAATTTGTTCTGCATTGTCTCGTCGTTTAGACCATTTTTTCTTGTCTTTTAAGTGACCATTAAATAACTTTTTAGTACATGTTCTTTGAAGTATTCTAATGCCTTCCGCGGTAGGCTCCGTTTCGTTAACTTTAGTTTCCCACTTTGCCATCGTTTTTTCAGCAGCAGTGAGTGAGATTCCACAGAGGAGGGAGACTTTTAATGTGTTAGAAATAAATTGAGAGAAACTATTCATATATACACCTATAAATTTGACATTATTAAAATTAACATATTTTCCTAAAGAGTGTTTATAGCTTTATAGAATAAATGTCAACACTTTGGTAATACTTTTTGTAAAAGAGCATCTCATAGCAATGTTGCTCGAAAGAGAGTTTCTAGCACGAGAAAAGCTTAAGCAAGAGTTTCAGTCAGTCCTAAGAGAGGTTAAGGTTATCCAACCCTCTCCACCATCTTCTTCTTAATCTCTCCAATGGCTTTGGCAGGGTTGAGGTTTTTGGGACAGGTATTTGTACAATTCATGATCGTGTGGCAACGATAGAGCTTAAAGGGGTCTTCGAGAGCATCCAAGCGTTCCCCAGTGGCTTCATCCCGGCTGTCCGCAATCCAGCGATAAGATTGCAGCAATGTGGCTGGGCCAAGGTATCGATCTCCGCTCCACCAATAGCTGGGGCAGCTGGTTGTGCAACAAAAGCAAAGAATGCACTCCCAAAGCCCATCAAGCTTCGCCCGTTCTTCCTTGCTTTGTAATCGTTCTCTATCAGGGGGAGGATCTTCTACTGACTGGAGCCAAGGTTGAATCGAGTCATATTGAGCAAAGGCAAAATTTAAATCTGCAACGAGATCTTTCACAACATACAAATGGGGCAGGGGGGTGATCTTGATATCACCTTTGCATTCCTCAATGTGTTTGATGCAAGCCAATGTATTCGTACCTTCGATATTCATAGCACATGATCCGCAAATTCCCTCACGACAAGATCTCCGGAAGGTGAGGGTTGTGTCTACTTCATTCTTAATTTTAATCAGTGCGTCAAGCACCATGGGGCCACATTCATCCAAATTAAGCTCATAGGTATCCAGTCGCGGGTTATCCTTTGAATCAGGATCATAACGGTAAATATGAAAGAGCTTCATCCTTGGTCCTTTGGAGGGAGATGAATAGACTTTCCCTTTTTCAATACGAGAATTGGGGGGAAGACGCAGTTGAACCATATCAGAGCTCCCTTTTAATAAACTCGTTTAGCGGGTGGAATAACTTCCACCTCAGTACTGAGGGTGTAAAGATGGACGGGCCGGTAAGAAAATGAAACCTTGTTTCCTTTAAGGCGAACGACAGTGTGTTTCATCCAATGGGCATCGTCTCGTTCAGGATAATCCTCCCGGGCATGAGCGCCGCGGGTTTCTTTACGATTTAGGGCAGATTGGATTGTTACAAGCGATTGTTGTAGAAGATTTTCAAGCTCCAATGCTTCAACAAGATCACTATTCCAAATCATGGATCGATCGTTCAATTGAATATCCTGTTGATAGGAGGCTATAATGTCTTTAATCTTTTTGAGTCCTTCTTCCAGGTGATCTTGCGTTCTGAAGACAGCGCAATGGGTTTGCATCGCACGTTGCATATTTAAACGAATTTCAGACGTTTTTTGCGATCCCTTTGCCTGTCTAAGGCGATTTAATTTTTCAACGGCTTCCTCCCCATCTTGGGGGCGTAAGGGTTTGACCACCTTTTCCTTAGAGATAATCTCTTTTGCTTTGTAAGCTGCCGCTCGTCCAAAGACGATTAAATCAAGCAATGAATTTGTTCCAAGGCGGTTAGCCCCATGAACAGAAACGCAGGCTCCCTCTCCAATGGCCATCAGGCCAGAAACAACTTGTTCTGGGTTTTGATCTGTGGAATTAACAACTTCCGCAAAATGATTCGTGGGAATGCCGCCCATATTATAATGTACGGTCGGTAAAACCGGGATGGGTTCTTTTGTGGCATCAACCCCAGCGAAGATACGCGCTGTTTCTGTAATGCCTGGAAGACGCTCATGAATAAGTGTGGGGTCAAGGTGTTCCATATGAAGGTAAACGTGATCCTTGAGAGGTCCTACACCCCGACCCTCATTAATTTCAATCTGGATAGCACGGCTCACAACGTCACGGGATGCGAGATCTTTTACATGGGGAGCATATCTCTCCATGAATCGTTCCCCTTCGCTATTGGTTAGATAGCCACCCTCACCTCGGGCTCCTTCTGACATCAAGCATCCCGCTGGATAAATTCCTGTGGGATGAAACTGAACAAATTCCATGTCTTGTAAAGGAAGGCCCGCTCGCAAGATCATCGCATTTCCATCTCCCGTGCAGGTGTGGGCAGAGGTGCAGGAAAGATAAGCACGACCATATCCACCTGTGGCGAGAACAACCATATGGGCTGCAAACCGGTGAAGTGTTCCATCTTCCAAATTCCAGGCAATCACGCCTCGGCAGACACCTTCATCATCCATGATAAGGTCTAGGACAAAAAATTCATTAAAAAACTGAGCCTTATGTTTGAGCGACTGTTGATAGAGAGTATGTAAAATCGCATGGCCTGTCTTATCCGCAGCGGCACAAGATCTTTGGGCCGGAAATTCACCATAATCAATGGTATGCCCACCAAATTTGCGTTGGTAAATTTTTCCTTCTTTCGTGCGAGAAAAAGGGACCCCCATGTGCTCGAGCTCAATAACAGCAGGGATGGCATTGCGGCACATATATTCAATCGCATCTTGGTCTCCTAGCCAGTCGGAGCCTTTAACCGTGTCATACATATGAAAGCGCCAATTATCCCCATCGCCCATGTTATCAAGGGCTGCGCTGATGCCTCCTTGGGCAGCAACGGTGTGACTGCGGGTTGGAAAAACTTTTGTGATTGAAGCCGTTTTAAGTCCTTGAGCTGCCATTCCTAAGGTAGCCCTTAGGCCTCCCCCTCCAGCACCAACGATCACCACGTCATAGGTATGATCGGTTATTTTATATTCTTTTGCCATGGATTCACTTTCAACTCAGAAAAATCTTTAAGATAGAAACAATGGCTAAAAGAGCCATCAATACACTGAACAGTTTTGTCGTAATGATGAGAGCCCATTTCGTAAATTCATGGGGAATATAATCTTCTAAAATCACCTGCATCCCTAAATATCCATGATAAAAGAGAACAAGAAAAAAGAAAATGGCAAGGGTTACGGTCCAAGGAGAGGAAAGCCAGGTGTACGCTACCTCGAAAGGAGCCGTGGAGAGGACAATGAACGCGCCCACGAACCAGATTCCCAGAGGAATCAAAGCAATGGCTGTGATTCTTTGAGCCATCCAATGATGGAGTCCACTTTTCGCTGATCCC
>Ga0206916_1062_pt1 | contig 23203 bp, 19 predicted proteins | sample Alteio_BWOrgHeat_71_FD_152957 | JGI IMG/M metagenome (GOLD analysis project Ga0206916, IMG submission 152957) | Enriched cells from forest soil in Barre Woods Harvard Forest LTER site, Petersham, Massachusetts, United States -... | ecosystem: Environmental > Terrestrial > Soil > Temperate forest >... | reverse complement strand
AGCGGCGTCATTGCAATGATGCTTAGTGGACTTAAAGTTTCGTAATATTTGTCTGGATTTTTATAATTGCATCTTAAGTACAACTCAGTTCTCCGAAAAGAAAAGCCTAAGCCATCACCGTTTCAAAACGGAAAGAATAGCAACAATTACTAAAAGATCCTGTGTAGCGCCGCCTACATTTGAGCGTATAATACGCAATGCTTTGGTTAAATGTGCTTCGGCTGTTTTTTGTGATATATTAAGTTCTTCGGCAACATCGGCCAATGACCGGTCCTGCAATTTATTGTACTGAAATACCAGCCGACATTTTTTCGGGCAGTTTATTAGATAGTTCGGTAATGATCTCTAACAGTATTTTATTGTCAACATCTATCTCGCAAACAGCGGCAATATTCATTAACGCGATATTATTTTCTTTGATGCGGTATTGTTTCTCTTTAGACAGGAAACGGTACACCGCATACCGGGTCATGGCGGCCAGGTAATGGTCAATAGCGTGGATAGTTAATGATTCTTTATTCTTCCATAAAGTAAGAAAAACCTCCTGAACAATTTCCTCCGCTGCATTAGTTTCTTTTAATAATTTATAGGCTATGTAGTATAGTTTATTCCAATAACGATTATAAATTTCTGTAAATGCCGCCCCATCGCCTTCATGCAACAGCAGGGTTAACTTTTCATCATTAAGTAAATGATTGGCACTCACAATTAGGTAATTTTTAAAACGAATTTAATATAAAATTAATGAAAATTACTAATGCAATAATTAATAACTGTTTGCAGGGCAGGGCACCCGACAATATTGGTATTTTCGGAAATCGATTGCAGATATGGATTTATAATAATTACTTTCAGGATGACACACAGCAGTTTTATAGCTGATTTTATTTACTGTTTCCTGCCAGATTTTTACTGAACTATAAAACACCCGAGGGCTGCATATCTTCGGGCTTAATTTTTGGTTTATGGCCGCTTAATCCAAAAATTGCAATGATGATAAAACAAACCAACGGCACATAATAACCCATCTGTATGTTATTTGTAGCATCGCTGATCATACCAAAAAACCGGGGCAGTATGGCGCCGCCAACTATCGACATGATGATTAAACTGCTTCCAAACTCAGTATCGCCTTTTAATCCTTTTATCCCTAATGAAAATATAGTAGGGAACATGATCGACATAAAGAAGCAGATAGCAATTATGGTGTAAACGGTGATCATGCCATGCGCGAAAATGGCTATAATGCACAAAAACACATTGATAGTAGCGTAAAGGGCAAGTAAGTTTGGGGATTTAAAAAATTGCATCAGCGCAGTGCCAACAAACCGCCCAATTAAAAAGGATATGCCACAGGCGCCTAAATACCAGGATGCTTTAACCTCGGTTATACCTGCCGATTTGGTTGCATATAAGATGAAAAGACTGAACACACAAACCTGCGCGCCAACATAAAAAAACTGCGCGGCAACGCCCCATGATAAATGTTTGTGTTTAAACGCATGGAAAATATTTTTACTGGCAATATGCCCTTCGGTGTTTTGAATTTTAGGCAAATGTGTAAGCGCAAAGAGTATAGCCACCAAAACCAAAATACTGCCTAATACAAAATAAGGCAATTTTACCGATGATGCTTCGGCGGCAAGGGCAAGTTTGCGGGCGCTGTCGGTCATCAGTTTTAGTTGATCATCGGAATAACCTTTGGTCAGGATAATTTTAGCACCTATAACGGGCGCCATCGCTGCGGCCAAACCGTTAAATGATTGCGCAAAGTTTAATCGTTGCGTCCCTTTTTCCGGGTCGCCTAATGCTGTAGCGTATGGATTTGCGGCGGTTTCCAATATAGTTAAGCCACATGCAATAATAAATAAGGCTACCAGGAAAAAAATATACTGTTGTGTATTGGCTGCCGGGATAAATAAAAAGCAACCCGTAGCAAATATTAACAAACCGGTAATAATGCCATTTTTATAACCATATTTCTTCATTATAAAACCTGCCGGCAGCGCCATAATAAAATAAGCGATAAAAACCGCGGAGTCAACGAGAGTAGCCTGTACCGTTGTAAGGGTAAATGACCTTTTTAAATGCGGTATTAATATGGGGTCGAGGTTATGGGCAAATCCCCATAAAAAAAACAAACTGGTAATTAGTATGAATGGGAATAACGTACTTTTTTTTGTTGTCATAACTTGGCTTTTGACCAATGGTGCGGTCGGTTAATTGGCAAAGGGTTGGTAAGTAAATAATTGGTCTTTTCAAATAGAGCCACAATTTAGCTTTTTTAGTTATGTGTTTTTAACCTGTTATTAAGCAATTTTACCATGTTACCCGGTTTAATAGCCAATAATACTTTTTTGTGCTGAATATATGTCCATAACTGCAGATAATTTTATTTACTTTATCGGTGATAGTTTCAGTAAGGCCGCTCCATGTTTATTAATAAGACGGTGATATTGTTTAATGTATTCACCCAGGTTTTGCTTCTTCCAAAGGTCCCTCACTGCAATTTTTTCATCAAGGCCGGCCGAAGCAAAATCAATACTTACATCCTGCTCTTTTTCATCAAGATTAAACAACGCGACATAAATAGCCTTGCTATTAGGTATGTGCGAATACCAGGCCATGGCCGTACTGGTTTTGTATAACTGGCGCGGGTTGGTTCCGTGCTGGTTTACAGCCAATACTTCATCGTTGGTCAATAATTTTACTTCCAATGCCCTGTTTTCGGGCAAATTACCACCAATCATTAACGGTGACCGGTATATGCTCCAGAAGGTAATGTGCGTATAGGCTTCATCTTCTGTAAAACGGCTGTACCGTTCTTTTCCAACCGGCCCGCGTTTTGACAGTTTGCCTATTTGCAGCATATCGCAATCGGGCCAATGGCCCGGGCCCCCAATTCCTTCCCATTGTTTGGCATAATTAAACATTTGCATAACCTCGTTCCAATTATCCCAAAAATCATCGGCCATGCGCCACATATTGGCATTTTGTTTTACATTTTCCGCTTTTTCAACAGGCGTAGCGCCGGGCGAGGTGCTGAATACGATGGGCCTGTAGCATTGGTCAATAGCTTTCCGATAGCCTTCAACCTCGGCAGTACTATACGGGCGCGAAAGGTCATCAACCTTAATGAAATCAACACCCCACGCGACATAAAGATTTAGGATAGAATTAAGGTACTCCTGCGCACCGGGCTTGGTCATATCCAACCCGTACATGTGGTTCATCCAGGGGCATTTTGAACTTGTATCGGCAATCATATCGGCTGTTATACCCTTAGTGCCCAATACCGGCGATTTTGCCCAAACCGCCTGCCGGGGGATGCCGCGCATAACATGGATACCAAACTTAAGGCCCAATGAATGCACATAATCTGCCAATGGTTTAAACCCCTTACCGCCAAAAGCCGACGGAAATTTTGTAGGCTGCGGCAATAATCGCCCCCATTTATCCATCGTTAACCAGGGGATGTACGAGCCATCCTGCAGGTTTTTTTGATAAGGGTTGCCAATATTACTGCCCGGCGGGTTATCATACGACCATAAAAAATCAACCACAATATATTGCCAGCCATGCTGTTTAAGGTGTTTAGCCATATACAGGGCATTGGCCCGTACTTCATTTTCATGTACTGCCGAGCCAAAACAATTATAGCTGTTCCAGCCCATGGGCGGTGTTAAAGCAACGCTTCGGTTTTGAGCATTTAACGACATGCAAAAACCGAATAATGCTATAAAAAGAAAGAGGTGTTTTGCTTTCATATAATTGAGTTTACTGCCCGCCCGGATATTATTAAATAAGAAACACTAATTGGTTTAATTAGCGGCTTTTGATTAGCCAATGCCAAGGTAGAAATTTATTTTAATGTAAAAATGACATTTAATAACAGCCTTTTTTATCGGCGCAATTTCCACCAAAATAAATTTTGAAGTTTTAAGAAAATGCCCTACATTCGTTCAATTATAAACAAGTGTCATCACGACATTTAATAGCCAAGCCACCAATTATGAAAAAACTATCCCTTTTCCCGGCCATATTGCTGTGCCTTTTTATTTCGGCTAATTTAAACGCACAAAACGTAAAGCTCACTTTAGATCTGTCCAAAGGTGGCGCCAACGTTAGTCCGAAATTATATGGATTAATGACCGAAGAGATCAACCACTCGTACGATGGCGGCTTATACGCCGAACTGATCAGGAACAGGATATTTAAAGACAACCCCGAAACGCCCGAAGGCTGGAGCCTAATACAGGATGAAGGCGGAAAAGGATCGATCCAATTAATTGGTGCAAACCCGGCAAATGTTCCCAACGACCAGCGCCGCAACGCTATTAACGCATCGCTTACCACCTGTTTACGGCTTACTGTCGAAAAAGCCGATGGCAGGGTAGGCATCGCCAATGAAGGCTTTTGGGGTATCCCGGTAAAACCCAATACTACCTACAAGGCATCATTTTATATTAAAGGAACAGGCAGCGCGGCACCCGCCCGCAACAATACGGGTGCTGCTGCCCCTGTTATTGCCGATAACACCCCCGGTCCTATTACGGTTAGTATTGAAAGCAACGACGGGAAAACGATTTACGCGTCGGGGACAATTAACCTGGAAAAAAGCATCTACTGGAAAAAGTATGAATTAAAATTAACAACCGCTGCCGATGTAAAACCAACCGCAGCAGCACATTTTGTTATTTCAACCAACCGTTCCGGCCTATATTATTTTAACCTGGTTTCGTTATTCCCGCCAACGTATCATAACCGCGCCAACGGAAACAGGATCGATATTATGAAACTTATGGCTGATATGAAACCAACGTTTCTTCGTTTCCCGGGCGGGAACTTTTTGGAGGGCCCTTATCTGGCCGACCAATTTCCGTGGAAAACCACTTTAGGGCCGTTAGAAGAACGTCCCGGCCATGCCGGCAGCTGGTCATACCGTGCTTCGGATGGTATGGGGCTGCTAGAGTTTTTAGAGTGGTGCGAAGACCTGAAGATGGAACCGTTACTGGCCGTTTATGCAGGTTATGCGCTTAACGGCGACCATGTAGATGCGGGCCCGCTTTTAAAACCTTATGTAGATGACGCTTTGAATGAGATCGAATATGTAACCGGGCCTGCTACTACCTATTGGGGTGCCAAACGGGTAAAAGACGGACACCCCGCGCCATTTAAACTGAGCTATGTAGAAATAGGCAACGAGGATGGCTTTGACCGCTCGGGCAGTTATGATGGCCGTTTCGCGCAGTTTTATGATGGCATAAAAGCAAAATACCCGCAACTACATTGTATTGCAACCATAGGCGGCAAAGATCCGCTTGGTTTAAGGGGTCAATTAACCATACGCAAACCCGAAGTGGTTGATGAACATTATTACCGCAACGCCTGGGAAATGGAAGAGGATGCGACCCACTATGATAATTACGTTCGCAAGGGTTACAAAGTGTTTGTGGGCGAATGGGCAACACGCGAAGGCGCGCCTACTACCAATATGAACGCCGCGCTTGGTGATGCCGCGTGGATGACCGGTATGGAACGCAATTCGGACCTGGTGATACGATCATGCTACGCGCCGCTTTTTGTAAATGTTAGCCCTAAAACCGATAAAACACCACGGGCATGGCAATGGGACTCAGACCTGATCGGTTATAACGCTATTTCAAGTTTTGGCTCGCCGTCTTACTATGCGCAAAGCATGTTCGGCACTTATATTGGCAATAAAGTGGTTAAGGTTAACGGCGAAAATTTACCAACCCAAACCCGCCCCGCAACCAAAAGGGACAGTGCATCGGGCGTAATGCCAAAACCAATACCCGCTTTATTTTATGTGGCTACCCGCGATACAAAAAGCGGTAAGTTATACCTTAAAGTGGTAAACACGTCGGGCAATGCCTTACCTATAACCATAAATATGAATGGAGCAAGTAAAGTATCGCCCGGCGCAACATTGGTGGTATTAAAAGGCAACGGCCCCAAGGATACCAATACTATTGACAATCCGGAAAACATTGTGCCGGTAACCTCAAAAATTACAGGTATCAGCAAAACGTTTACCCGTACTTTTGATCCATATTCTATCAGCATTATTCAAATGCAAACGCAATAGGATTGATAATTGCAGGTTGATTATCAACAACCCGGGAAACGTCATTGCTATGAACGAAGCAATGACGTTTTTTTTCTGCTTTTAAACCGGCGCTTCGTGAACAAGCAATATAAAATTTCAAAAAAACAATATATCCTTAAAGAAATTAATTTAAAACCCCGTTATTTAACTGCATGAAATTAAGATCATTTACGGCAGCCTTCCTGCTGGTTTGTATTGCTTTTATTAACCCGGCCAAAGCCGCCAAAGTTGATACGGTAACAACGTTTAGCCTGGCAATGCATAAAAACATCAAAGCAGTAATTATTACGCCTGATGATTACAAACAGGGAACGGCTTTCCCGGTAGTATATTTATTACATGGCCATGGCGGGCGGTATTCCGACTGGATAAAAAATGTCCCTCAAATTGCCGCCTGTAGTGACCTTTATCATGAAATTATAGTTTGTGCCGACGGCAATGTATCAAGCTGGTATTTTGACAGCCCTGTTGACCCGGCATGGAAATATGAAACCTACGTAGCAAAAGAGCTGGTGCAGTTTGTTGACAAAAACTATAAAACAATAAAAAGCCGCACCGGCAGGGCCATTACCGGGTTAAGCATGGGCGGGCATGGCGCCTTGTTTTTGGCATTTAAGCACCAGGATATTTTTGGCGTGGCCGGAAGCATGAGCGGCGGGGTTGATTTCAGGCCATTCCCCAATAACTGGGACATTGCAAAGCGCCTTGGAACTTACGCGCAAAACCCGGATAACTGGGACAAGAATACGGTTATCAATTTAGTGAATTTATTAACCCCGAATTCGTTAAGTATAATTTTTGATTGCGGTACAGAAGATTTCTTTTTTAAAGTGAATGAAAATTTGCACGAGAAATTAATGGAACAGCATATCCCGCATGATTTTATTGCCCGCCCCGGCAACCATTCATGGGCGTATTGGTCAAACTCCATCAATTACCAGCTATTGTATATGAACCTGTATTTTAAAAAGAATAACCCGCAACTGGCTATGTATAAATGAGGTTAACGTGTTGTGGAGTTTTAGCACAACACGGATGTCATGGTGAGCTCCGTCGAACCATGTGCGTAAAGGCCTCCATATATCCTTCAACAGGATGACATCGCACTTACGCCCGCATTAATAATTCACATAACTTTCGTCAAAGCTGCCATCGGCATACAGGTCAATTAAACCATAACCGGGGGCGGTTTCGCGCTTGTTGCCTTCCCACCAGGCGCCGCTTACAGCGCCGTTACATAAGTAGGTTACGTTGTTATAAACCACCTTATCGCGCAAGTGGATATGCCCGCTTAAACATAGTTTAACATTGGGATGCCGGTAAAACAGCTGAATTATTTTTGAGGTATCGGTATGCATATCGCCGCCCAGCATTTGCCATTTGTTTACAATATTATCTTCTATCATCAGGGTAGCCGTAAGGATGGGGATATGTGACATCACCAAAACAGGCATAGCTGCATCGGTTTGTTTTAATTCATTTTCGAGCCAGGCAAACTGCTCATCGCCCAGTTTACCAATGTACCAGGTATTGTCAATATCTAAATGAACACTATCCAATATGATAAATTTCCAGCCATTTTTAATCGTGCTGTAGTAAGGCTTTGCCAGTTTCAACTGATCCATCGCATACTTTTTGCCATATAAAACCAGGCCCTTATCATCCTCGTTCCACCATATATCATGATTGCCCAGGCAATAACTAACCGGCAGGCTGCACTCGGCCTTCAAAATGCTGTTTACCAGCTGCCATTGATCATTAATAGTTCTGATGTTCTCTTTATTCATGTCAAACACCACATCGCCGCCATTAAGTATCATATCAACTTTAGGCGTTTGCTGCTGTACATGATGCAGGCATTTTACAAACCGTGCAGGTGCGTTAAACTGGTTTTTTAGGTGAATATCGGTTAAGTGCGCTATTCTTAAAACCCTTTGTTTTGCCGCCGGGCTTTTGCCCAAAATCAATGCCGGGGCAACAAGCAAGCCCCCAATACCTTTAATAGCCGATCTTCTTTCCATGCTGCAAGAATTTTTTTAAAAGTAGGTAAACCGGTATTAAATGTATGTTAAAAGTTTATTGATCACCACAGCATAATGCCCGAAAAGATTTTATCTTTCCAGCTTACGGAAGGGTATTTTTAATATGGGTATAAACCGCGCGTTGATAGAAGGATCTAAATGCGTATCAATCCCGAAACGCGTTTCTTGCTGGGGCAGTTGATGGTAGGTGCCAAATAAACGGTCCCAAATAGATAAAACATCACCGTAATTACAGTCGGTATAAGGTAGTTGATAATGGTGGTGTACATGGTGCAGGTTTGGGGTGATAAATAACAGCCCCATTATGTGGTTTAATTTATTGGGCAACCTAAATTCGGTATGGGCCAGGATATTAAAAAAAGTTTGAAAAACCTGCCGTAACATGAGTACACCAATGCCCGGCCCGAGCAGAAATACCCACAACATTAAAAAACCGGTACGTATGCAGGTTTCCCCGGGATGTTCGCGTACCGTGGTAGATACGTCAACCTGCAAATCACTATGATGTACTAAATGAAACTTCCATAAAAAGTCAAATTTATGCATGATCACATGGTAAATGTATTCTCCCAGGTCAAGCAGCATAAAAAGGCTAACGTAGTAAAGCAATTTATGGTTGTGCCATGGGATATAATTGATCAGCCCCCAGTGATGTCTTTGATCCCAATTCATAATTAACAATACAAAACCCGTTAAAAACAATTGTATAGGCAAAGCAGTAAAAATAAACCGTGCATTTAAAAAGGTGTGCGGCAATTTTTGATGCGCGGTTGTTAGGCAAACAATGCATTCTGCCATCCACAGGGAAACGATAATCAGCGCATAAAAAATCACCTGCGAAAGATCTGCATGTTGCTGTATAAATGCATGGATCAACATCATGTATTTTATAGTTGGGGTATTAATTAATACTTCACCAAAATAAATAATAATTCTGTACTAAGTTTGAAGGAAGTGATAAATTTATTTGTAAGTGCTGCTTTTACTTCGGGAAATAAAGACCCGACAATTATCAACGCAATCGATTGCTAAATAATTATAATATTTCTATTTTTAGTGAAATTTACCATTCCCTAACCAATAATGAATTCAAGAAGGACCTTTGTAAAGCAAATAGGCGTTGGCACGGCAGGCTTAATGTTGTCACCGGCACTCATTTCATTAACAAACGCTTTGCCGGCAACCGGCAGCCTCCCGCGCAGTACGCCTGAGGCGCAGGGCGTTTCGTCTGATATACTTAACGCGCTGTTCGATGCCATGGATGCCAGCGATATTGAATTTCATAGCGTAATGGTGCTGCGCAACGGCTTTGTAATTGGCGAAGGCTGGTGGGCGCCTTATGCTGCACAATACCGGCATACCCTCCATTCGCTGAGCAAAAGCTTTACGTCCGCAGCCGTGGGGCTTGCCATAAACGAAGGCCATTTTACGGTGGAAAGCCCGGTTATTTCGTTCTTCCCGGATATGCTGCCAAATGTGATTAGCCCCAACCTTGCAGCTATGAAGGTAAAGCACCTGTTAACCATGACAACAGGCCACCAGGTTGATAATGGCCTGCGTACCAATGCCGCGCCGTGGGTGCAAACGTTCCTGGGCGCGCCTATTGTGCATGAGCCAGGTGCGTTTTATATGTATAACACTACGGCTTCGTACATGCTATCGGCTATTGTGCAAAAAACCACGGGCAAAACCGTGTTGGAGTATTTGACGCCACGCCTGATGCAGCCCTTAAACATTGTGGGGGCCGATTGGGAGGTTAGTCCGCAGGGTATTAATACCGGCGGCTTTGGCCTGCGCATACGTACAGAAGATATAGCCAAATTTAGCCAGTTGTATTTAAATAAAGGGAAATGGTATGGCAAGCAGCTCATTCCCGAAGCATGGGTGGAAGCATCAAGTAAAGAACAATGGACATTCACTTCTAACCCGTTTGGCGGAAAACAGCCAAAAGCACATGACGACTGGCAGCAGGGCTACGGCTACCAGTTTTGGCGCACACAGCACAACGGCTTCCGCTCGGATGGGTTGTATGGGCAGTTTGGCATTATACTGCCCGATGAGCAAACCGTTGTTGCTATTACCGAACAAAGCTTTAACACGCAGAAAACGCTCAACTTTATATGGGATATTTTGCTGCCGGGGCTGCAAAACGGCAAGCTAACCACAAACAATTTGGCCCTGCAAAAACTAAAAACAACTGAAGCGGCCTTGCGGGTTAAGTTTGCACCCTTAGATACCACTTCGCCCATAACGAATACCATTTCGGCAAAAAAATATATTCTTGATAGCAACCCATTGGGTGCCAAATCAATAACCTTTAATTTTAATAAAACCATCTTCGAGTTGACAGTAAATTACGACGAGGGTGACCGGAAACTGAGTTTTGGGATGAATACCTGGGAAAAGGCAAAAAATGGCATCCTGTTAAACGCACAACTGCCGTTCACGGTTAGCTCGTTGCCCAATGTGTCTTCGCCTGTTGCGGGCAATGCTACCTGGATGGATGCCAATACGCTGTATTTAGAAATCCGCCCGGTTGAAACCGTAACCAGCGATTCGATAACCTGTAATTTTACGGAGGATGCTGTAAAGCTTACTTTTTTAACAAGTGTAGCCAAAGCGGGTAGAGAGCAGGAGCGAAGGCCGGTTTTGATGGGGAGGATGGGGTAGCATAAAGAAATATCTTTATAAAACACACGTCCCCTTACCCGCCTTGCGGCAGACCAAATCGGCTAAAAAGCAACATAAATTACTTTTCTAATAAACAAGTTTTCCTACATGGGCTCGAACCACGATCTTCTGAACCAAAAACAGACGTGCTGCCATTGCACCATAGGAAAATAATGAGGCTGTGGCTGCTATAACCCATTGATCTATAATTTCATAACCTATTTAGTAGGGTAACCCGGACTCGAACCGGGAGCCTCTCCGTTCCAAACGGAGTAATCTGACCATTGATATATTACCCTAAAATTTCTCCCTAAAATTTCTCCCTAAAACAAAAAATCCCCTTAGATTTATCTAAGAGGATTCAAGTATCTTGTTTATGTTAAGTCAATACATAGCCTATCCTCTCTGATAAATCAGCTGGGGTATAAAGCCTTGTATTGTTGTTGTTTTCATGGTACAATGATAGGTATTATTTTTTTAATAAAGAAATTTTTGTAATTTTTTTTAAAACAGAGCTTTGTGAGCCCAATAGCTATCCGGACACCTACGCCCCTCTGCGCCACGTCATCGCGAACGAGGTACGAGTGTGGCGATCTCTACACGTCGGGCGGCGAACTGTACACGTCGGCAACCTATCGTGCAGAGATAGCCACGCTACGCTCGCTATGATGTGGTGGGAAGGGCTTGGCCATAACAAAAAAAGCCTCCCAAAACGGGAGGCTCAAAAAAATTAAATCCGAAATCGAAAATCCGATATCCGAAATTAAGAAGCCATTTGCCTGCGGATAATATTCAGCGCGCCGCCGGCTTTAAACCATTCAATTTGCTGTGCATTATAAGTATGGTTAACTGCGAACAAATCTTCGGTGCCATCGTTATGGTGCAATACAACGATTAACTGCTTACCGGGTGTAAAGGTAGTTAAGCCTTTAATGTCGATGGTGTCGTCCTCCTGTATTTTATCGTAGTCGTTAGTATCGGCGAAGGTGATGCCCAGCATACCTTGTTTTTTAAGGTTGGTTTCGTGGATACGGGCAAATGATTTTACCAGTATGGCGCGTACACCCAGGTGGCGTGGTTCCATTGCGGCATGTTCGCGCGAAGAGCCTTCACCATAATTTTCATCGCCTACAACGATAGTACCAATGTTATGCGCTTTGTAATCGCGCTGGGTAGCCGGCACAGGGCCGTATTCGCCGGTCAATTCGTTTTTAACGCTGTCGGCATTGCCGTTAAAATAGTTGATAGCGCCTATAAGCATATTGTTGGATATATTATCCAAATGTCCGCGGAACTTCAACCATGGCCCGGCCATCGAAATATGATCGGTAGTACATTTACCTTTAGCTTTGATCAATAATTTTAAGCCGTTAATATCAGTACCTTCCCATGCTTTAAATGGTTCGAGCAATTGCAAACGAGCAGATTTTGGATCAACCTTAACTTCAACGTGGCTGCCATCTTCAGCAGGGGCCTGGTAACCAGCGTCCTCAACCGCGAAACCTTTTATCGGTAGTTCAATACCTTTTGGCTCGTCAAATTTTACGGATTCGCCTGCGTTATTGATCAGGCTGTCGGTTAACGGGTTAAAGGTTAGGTCGCCGGCAATAACAAACGCGGTCACAATTTCGGGCGATGCCACAAATGCGTGTGTATTGGGGTTACCGTCCTGCCTTTTGGCAAAGTTACGGTTGAACGAAGTAATGATAGAGTTTTTGCGGGTAGGGTCGTCAGTATGACGCGCCCATTGCCCGATACAAGGGCCGCAGGCGTTAGCCAATACTACGCCGCCCATGCTTTCAAATGTACCTAAATAGCCATCGCGCTCAACGGTGTAACGCACCAGCTCAGAGCCGGGCGTAATGGTAAACTCGGCAGCGGTTTTTAAGTTTTTGCTGATAGCCTGGCTGGCAATAGAAGCCGCCCGGGTAATATCTTCATAAGATGAATTGGTACATGAACCTATCAAACCAACTTCCAGTTTAGCGGGCCAGTTGTTTTCTTTAACCGCTTTGGCGAATTTAGAAATAGGCCATGCCAGATCAGGCGTAAACGGACCGTTTACATGCGGCTCCAGTTCAGAAAGGTTTATTTCAATAACCTGGTCAAAATATTGCTCAGGGTTAGCGTAAACTTCCGGGTCGCCGGTTAAGTGTTCTTTAACAGCGTTGGCCAGGTCGGCAATTGCCGCACGCTCGGTACCACGCAGGTAAGCTTCAGATTTGGCATCATAACCAAAAATAGAAGTAGTGGCACCAATTTCGGCACCCATATTACAGATAGTGCCTTTACCGGTTGCTGAAAGTGACTCAGCGCCTTCGCCAAAATATTCAACTATGGCGCCTGTGCCGCCTTTTACGGTTAATATACCGGCAACAACTAAGATCACATCTTTAGCAGATGCCCAGCCGGAAAGCTTGCCGGTTAATTTAACACCTATCAGTTTAGGGAATTTAAGTTCCCACGGCAAGCCGGCCATTACGTCGCAGGCATCGGCACCGCCAACACCAATAGCAACCATGCCCAAACCACCGGCGTTAGGAGTGTGTGAGTCGGTACCTATCATCATACCACCCGGGAAGGCGTAGTTTTCTAAAACCACCTGGTGAATAATACCTGCACCGGGTTTCCAGAAACCAATACCATATTTATCTGACACGGATGCCAGGAAATCATAAACTTCTTTATTTACATCTATAGCCGTGCTCAGATCCTGGTCGGCGCCAATTTTTGCCTGTATCAGGTGATCGCAATGCACGGTAGAAGGTATAGCAACCTGCGGACGGCCAGCCTGCATAAACTGCAGCAACGCCATTTGCGCCGTCGCATCCTGCATAGCAACGCGATCGGGTGCAAAGTCAACATAATCAACACCGCGGGTAAGTGCATGTGAAGCATCGCCTTCGGAAAGGTGAGCGTATAATATTTTTTCGGTTAAAGTAAGATGTTTACCTGTCGCTTTACGGGCAGCAGCCACGCGGGTGCTGTAGCGGTCGTAAACTTTTTTGATCATATCTAAATCAAAAGCCATTGTATTGATTTTTAGGTGTAGTAAAAGAAAAATTCAGACTGTTTATTTTTATCTGTGCGGCGAATTTACAAAATATAGGGGTAAAATGATGTCAGAGAAATATACAATTATTATTTGGAGATGTTCTAAATAGTTAATTGATGATTAGTGATTAGAGATTAGGTTGCCTTTTTGTCTGAACCATGATTCGTAGGATTAGGGGATGGCCAGGATGCAAAGCGAAAAATCAAGCTAATCCTTTAATCCTACGAATCATGGTTCAGACAGACTTAAATTCATACCCCTCCTTACTCCACACTTCCATCGCCCTCGGTAAAACATATTCCAATCTATCCCATGCCTTCAAACTATCATGAAACAAAACAATATCCCCGCCAGCAGTATGCCGCAATACATTATCCAAACATTTTTGGGGCTTTAATTTGGGATCATAGTCGGCTGATAATATATTCCACATTATAATTTGCAACCCGGGTTTGGCTTCTTTTAATAACTTTACCTGCGACCGCTTGATGCGCGCGTAAGGCGGACGGAACAGCTTGCTATTTATCAATTCATCAGCCAATAAGAAATTTTCGAGGTAGGTTTTATCGGCTGTTTCCCAACCTTTTAAATGATTATACGTATGATTGCCAATGGTATGGCCGGCGTTTTTTACCTGTTCAAATATGTCGGGATGCTTACGTATATTGTCGCCGATACAAAAAAAGGTAGCTTTGGCGTTATACTGCTGCAAAATATTTAATACAAACGGTGTAACAATAGGTATAGGCCCATCGTCAAAAGTGAGATAAATGCACCGGTTACCCGTATCAATATCCCAGGTTAGTTGAGGATATAGCTTTTTAACCAGCCAGGGAGTTTTAACAAGTGACATTTAGACGTGAGATTTTAGATGTGAGATATGAGACAATGTGTTTTTATTAATTATTTTTAACTCAAAAATTGGATCGGAGATATCTCAAATCTAACATCTCATATCTAATATCTAAAATAAAATATAGAATAACCTTATGACATTAGCTATACATAAATTAAAACGGGCAAGTATTTTTGGAGCGCTATTGCTGGCATTAACCGGCTTTACCGTCAAAGCCCAGGAAAAAATATCGCTGCAAACCGCTGTTGACCGCACGTTAGAGCGTAACCTCACCATAAAACAGGCACAGATAACCGAATCGTTAGGTGCTGCTGATTATCAGCAAGCTAAAAACAACAAGCTACCCTCGATAAGCGCTGCGCCTAATGCCTCATACAACTTTGGCCGAAGCGCCAACCTTGCAACTTATTCATATACTAATCAATCGTATTTATACCTTACAGGCCAGGCCCAGGTAACCATAACCCTGTTCCAGGGTGGCCAGCTGCGCAACCAGGTATTGCAAAACAAGTTATTGCTTGACGTAGATAAAACCAGTACCGAAAAAGTTAAAAATGACTTGATATTAAACGTAGTAACTGACTACTTGCAAATTTTAACAAACCAGGATTTGGTAATTGCCGCCAAACAACAGATAGATATTGCTACCCAAACATTAGATAAAACACAGATCAGCGTTAACGTAGGCAATCAAACACTGGCCGACCTTGCGCAGTCAAAAGCGCAACTATCAACCGCTAACCTCAACTTAACAACCGCGCAAAACCAGCTCGACCTTACCATATTGATATTAAAGCAATACATGGAAATGGACCCGAACGCCCAAATCATCGTGGAAAAACCGGATATCAGCAAGCTGGGAAACGTGCGGACGCTATATGACGCCAACGAGGTTATAAAAACCGCATTAAGTGTAAACCCTGATGTGCGCCTTGCCGAAGCACAGCAAGAAACTTATGCCCAGGCTATTAAAATAGCCAAAGGCAGTTATTATCCTACAGTTTCTTTATTTGGCGGTGCCGGGTCAAGCTATTCAAATTTGCTGACGCAGCAAATTATAGGGCAAACGTCGCCTGCATATCAAACCATTGGTATTGTTCAGGGTACAAGTCAGCTGGTTACTACGCCCTACCAGGTTACATCGCCTATTTATGGGCCGTATCATACATTTGACCAAATTGCAAATAATTTCAACCAATCAATAGGCGTCAATGTGCAGATACCTATATTTAACCGCTATTCGGTGCGCACATCGGTAAGCAAAGCAAAACTGAGTTATCAAAATGCTACAATAAGCACACAGATAGCAAAAAACAATTTAAGCAAAACCATTATACAGGCTATATTAGATTTGCAGGCGGCTGATAAACAATATCAATCGGCAAAGGTGACTTTTGAATCAAATAAAGAAGCTTTAAACGTTACCAAACAGCGTTACGATGTTGGCCTGGTAAACACATTGGACTATAATACAGCGATCACCAACTATAACAAATCGCAGAATGATATGATCGAAGCACAATATGGCGTCATATTCAGAAGCAAAGTAATTGACTATTATCTCGGAAATACAATAACCTTATAAATAAAAAAATCCTGAATCATCATGGGAAAGACTACTAAATATATTTTGATCATCCTGGGCATACTTATTGTTTTAATAATAATAGGTAAGGCAACCGGTGTAATTGGACAAACTGCAAAAACGCAGGTGGCTACCGAAAAAGCCGCCATACGTGACATTAACGAAACCGTATCGGCAAGCGGTAAAATCAAATCGCATGTTGAAGTAAAGATCAGCCCCGAAGTATCGGGCGAAGTTGTTGAGCTACCCGTAAAGGAAGGCGACGTTGTGAAGAAAGGCCAGTTGATCTGTAAAATACGCCCCGATATTTTGCAATCGGGTTTTAACAGGGCCGTGGCAGCTAACAATTCGCAAAAGGCAGCTATCGGTAATTCAAACCAGATGCTTAAACAAGCCGAAGCTACTTTTGAAAACCAGGAGTCGATCTATAACCGCGACAAAACGCTGTTTGAGAATAAAGTGCTTACAGCTTCGGAGTTTGATGCTGCAAGAGCCAGTTATATGGGTGCAAAAGCAGGGTTAGAGGCCGCCAGGCAAAATGTAAAGGGAGCGGAGTTTGGCCTGGCCCAATCACAAGCCTCAGTTAAAGAGGCGCAGGATAATTTAGTTAAAACAACCATATATTCACCCATTGACGGGGTAATATCTAAGTTGGACATTCAAAAAGGCGAACGTGTGTTAGGCACCCAGCAGTTTGCCGGTACCGAGATCATGACCATATCTGACCTTAGCCAAATGGATGTAAATGTGGATGTGAACGAAAATGATATTAACCGCATTGTTTTGGGCGACTCGTCAACCATTGAGGTAGATGCATTTTTGGGTAAAAAATTTAAAGGCAATGTGATTGAAATAGGCAGCTCGGCCAACGTGGTAGGCACCAACGCCGACCAGGTTACCAACTTTACTGTTAAAGTAAGGCTCGACCCAACATCTTATGCCGCCCTGCTTATAAAAAACGCTACCAATCCTTCGCCATTCCGCCCGGGATTAACCGCTACGGTTGATATAAAAACCAATCATACCAAAGCATTGTCGGTACCAATTCAATCGGTAACTACCCGCGATGAGAAAAAAACAGAACCAACCGGCCCTCAAAAGGATGCTGACCCAAAGAAGACCGCCAGTACCGACTTGTCGAAAGAATATGTGTTTATATACAGCGCAGGTAAAGTAAAACAAACACTGGTAACAACCGGCATACAGGATGATACCTATATACAAATTTTATCAGGCTTAAAAGATGGCGATGAAGTAGTTTCGGCTCCTTACCCCGCAATTTCAAAAACATTAAAAGATAAAGCTGAGGTTGAAAAAGTAGATAAAGCCAAGCTGTTTAAAACAGACGATAGCAAATCGAATTAATGTGCAGATGTGTGAATATGCAGATGAGCAAATGATTTTTTTGATAGATTAAAGATTAATAAATGTTGGGGCTAACCGTTAGGTTGGCCCTTACTTGTTATAATGGGTTGGGGTATTTTGCATATCCGCATATCAAACTTATTTCATTAATTTGTACTGCCAATTAAACCTGGCGGTACATTTTATTTAAATGCAGCAACAAAACAAGATACTGGTAATAGGCGGCGGCAGTTGGGCCACGGCCAATATTAAAATGCTTTCGGACAATACCACCGGAAAGGAAATTTTTTGGTGGATGCGCAGCGCCGAAAGTGTAGAGCATATTCATCAATTCGGGCATAATCCTAATTATTTAAGTTCGGTTGAGATCAAAGTGCCCGCATCAAATATTTCATCAGATCTTAAATCGCTTATTAAACAGGCCGATTTTGTGTTGCTTAATGTGCCGGCCGCATTTTTAAAGAACGCGCTTACGGGTATTACTGCCGATGATTTGGCGGGAAAAAACCTCATATCAGCCATAAAAGGCATTGTGCCTGATGAAAACCTGATCATTGCCGAGTTTCTGCACAAACATTATTACGTACCCTTTGATAATTTCGCGGTAATTAGCGGCCCCTGCCATGCGGAAGAAGTGGCGCTCGAAAAACTATCGTACCTTACCATCGCGTCGCGAAGCACTGCCCTTGCTATTGACGTTGCCGCGATGCTGAATACCCGTTATATAAAAACCATCGTATCTGATGATATATATGGCACCGAATATGCTGCCGTATTAAAAAACATATATGCCATTGCCAGCGGTATTTGCCACGGCGTGGGTTATGGTGATAACTTTCAATCGGTATTAATATCAAATGCTATACGCGAGCTTAAGCGCTTTGTTGATGCCGTACACCCTATAAACCGGGATATCAAAGAATCAGCCTACCTGGGCGATCTGCTGGTTACCGCCTACTCGCAGTTTAGCCGTAACCGCACCTTCGGTAATATGATAGGGAAAGGTTATACTGTTACTTCGGCGCAAATGGAAATGAATATGGTGGCCGAGGGCTATTATGCAGTAAATTGCCTACACCAAATTAATAAACAGTACAAAGTAAACATGCCTATTTGCGAAGCTGTTTACGCCATTTTATACCAAAAACGGTCGCCGGTAATAGAAATGAGGCATTTGGCAGAGAAATTGTGTTAATGGCTTTAGTTTAAAACTAAAGATCATGAAACCATTATTTAAAATCACATTATTTGCCGCAGCACTATTAGCAGCCACACAAGGCCGGGCTCAAACGCCCAAAGATGAAACAGTAGGGCATAAAATAGGCAAAACCGCTACAAACGTAGGCCATGAAACAGCTGTAACGGCTAAGAAAGTAGGTCATGGAACAGCGGTAGTTGCAACAAAAGTTGGCCATAAAACAGCCGAAATAGCTGCAAAAGGCGCTGCTGCGGTTACAGATAAAAGGTACGAAGGAAAGGTGACACGCGGCGGGGAAACCGTTTATATTAATAAACATGCTCATTATTACTACGTTAATAAAACCGGGCATCGTGTTTATGTAAATAAATCTGAATTAAAGGATAAACCTTCCGATTAAAATTCAGTCATACAAATTCACAACAATAGTATTGCCATGAAAAATTTAGCATTAGTGCTTGTGCATGTAGCTACTGCGTCCGTATTATTAGCGGTGGCTTGTTCTCAGCCTGTAAAAAACAAACTGCAGGGCAAATGGACGTCAAAAGATGGCAATACCAAACTTCAAATCAGCGAAAAGAATTTGACTATGGATAATGACGCGGTTATCCCTGAATACTATTTTTTAAAAGGTGATACCATTTACACATCATACGAAGGCCATAGCCCTTATACCAAATTTGTAGTGCAAAAATTAGAAAGCAATAACCTCACTTTGGTGGCCGACGATTCAACCAGTATGGAGTTTAGTCGGTGATCCCGATAGCTATTAGGAGAAATTAGTAACATCAACCTATAAAAAAATAAAAGCCTTTTGCCTTAGCGGGTAGAAGGCTTTTTAGTGGATAAAAATCAGGAACGGTACCTAAAAACAAAAACCTCCCACCTGTTAAGGCAGAAGGCTTTGTAAACTAAACCAAACTTAAAAACTAAAACTTTATCTTTGGGTGAATGGTTTATTAACTTGATTGAGTGAGTAGTTTCCTGACAACCATTTAACTACTCACCTAATCAACCACTCACCAATTAACTAAAAACGTCTCTTGCGTTCCGGGCGGTCTTCGCGGCGTTTGCCTGAAAAATCGCGGAAACCACCACTATTAGGCGCACTGTTTCTTTCGCGGCTTGCACTGCCATCACGGCGATCACTGCCGCTACGGTTGTAGCCACCTTCGCGTCTTTCGCCACCACCACTGCGGTTATAGCTCCCTTCACGGCGTTCGCCACCGCCACTGCGGCTGCTGCTTGTGCCTTCGCCTGATATTTCTATCCTAACTTCGCGGCCTTTAAAATCAACGCCTTTAAAGCTGGTCATCACTTTCTCTACTTCCGCATGCGGAACTTCAAAGAAAGAGAATACACCCTTAACATCGATCTTGCCAACAGTGCGGCCACTTATTTTGCCGTTGGTGCAAATATAACCCAGCAAATCGCCACGGTTAAACTCGTCAACAGAACCTAAGTTGATGAACAAGCGGGTATATTCTGATTTACCACCAGAGTCACCACCACGGCTTGAACGTTCACCACGCTCGCCGCGCTCACCACGATCACGATCAAAACGGCCTTCTTCAACAGCGGCGTTCAAATCGGGAGCGTTTTTGTAATATTCTAAAAAGCGGTTAAATTCGATAGATGCAAAACGTTTAATGAAATCTTCCTTGGTTAATTCCTTAAACTCGTCCATTATACGCGGCAGGTATTGCTCAATTTGCTGCTCATTAACCTCAACATCATGTATTTTATGAACGATAGAGAATAATTGTTTTTCGCAAACATCAAAACCTGTTGGTATTTCTACCTTAACAAATTTTTTGCCCAGGCCGCGTTCTATCTGGCGTATTTTACCTAATTCTTTTGCGTTGATGATAGAGATCGATACACCTGTTTTACCGGCACGTGCAGTACGGCCGCTACGGTGAGTGTAATTTTCGATCTCATCAGGTAACGAATAGTTAATTACGTGTGTAACATCATTAACATCAATACCACGGGCAGCAACATCGGTAGCAATTAATAATTGCAGGCTGCGTTCGCGGTAGCGTTTCATTACTTTATCGCGCTGTTGTTGTGACAGGTCGCCGTGTAACGAATCGGCATTATAGCCATCCTTTATCAAAGCTTCTGCAATATCCTGTGTTTCAATTTTGGTACGGCAAAATACGATACCAAAAATATCAGGGTTAAAATCAACAATGCGTTTAAAAGCGGCATATTTATCACGGGCACGTACAATATAGTATTCGTGCTCAATGTTAACGTTGCCGGTATTTTTTTCGCCCATAGTAAGCTCAAACGGATCGGTCATATATTTTTTCGCGATCCTTCTTACTTCAGAAGGCATGGTGGCTGAAAATAGCCAGGTTTTTTTAACCTCGGGTGTGGTTGACAAAATACTGTCAATATCCTCCTGAAAGCCCATATTGAGCATTTCATCGGCCTCATCCAATACTACGTATTTCACCTGCGAGAAATCAATCGCTTTGCGATTAATGATATCAAGCATACGACCAGGTGTAGCAACAACAATTTGCACACCACGCCTGATCTGGCGTAACTGATCTGAAATACTAGCGCCTCCATAAACGGCAACAACGTGTACGTTGTTCATTTTTTTGGAGTAGTTGTTCAGGTCATTAGTGATCTGTAAACAAAGTTCACGTGTTGGGCACAAAATAAGTGCTTGTGGATAATTTTCTTCGAAGTCCAGCAGTTCTAATAGCGGCAGTCCAAAGGCAGCAGTTTTTCCGGTCCCGGTTTGGGCTAATCCGACAAAATCGTTGCTGCCTGTTAACAATACCGGAATTGACTGTTCCTGGATTGGCGTAGGATTTTCAAATCCTAATTCAGAGATGGCATTAACAATATCATGACGGATTCCCAGTTCAATAAATGGGTTCATGATTTAAAATAACGTATTTGGCTACATCGCCAAATCGGGCGCAAAGGTAGCGTTTATTTATTACAATTCAAATATTGATTTTGGAATAAAAATTGGGGCAATTTTAAAATAGATAAATAGTTATATTTGGGTATAATAAGTTTGATATGAAAGAAGCAACATTAAAGGTTGATTTGCTCGACAAAATAGAACATGCTGATTTTAACCAGTTAAAAGAAATTTATGGCTTAGTCACCAATTACTTCAATAGTAATGAATCAATAGAAGAATGGGATACGTTAACGGAGCCTCAAAAAAAACTGATTTCTAAAGGTTTGGAACAAGCTGATGCAGGATTAGGAACGCCGTTAAAAGAAGTCAACAAAAGGTTGCGTGAAAAATATGGTTTAAATGGCTAAAGAAGTTATTTTAACGCCAGTCGCTATAGCTAATTATGAAGACATTATCGAATACATAGTTACAAATTGAGGACTAAAGGTTACCAATGATTTTATTGAAAGATTTGAACACGTATGTGAATTGTTAGCTGAAAACCCAGGTATATACCCGTTTATCAGCAAAGTTAAAAAGGCACAAAAATGTGTGCTTACAACACAAAACACTTTGTATTTTAAAGAAACAGAGGATAGTATAAAAATACTTGTGATTTTTGATACTCGTCAAAACCCGGAAACGTTAGCTAACCTTATTTAGCCGGAACCGATTTTATCAATCGACTGTTCATGCATCAATCAAGAAAATCAGTCTAATCCTACAAATCAAGGTTCAGGCAATCATAAATTCGAAATTGAACATTCGAAATCCGAAATAAGACTACCTCAACCTATCCGCCGATTTAACCAGCTTCTCATCCCTTTGTATTGCTTTTTGCGCCAGCACAACAAATAATATACTTACCGATAGCAGGATAATACCAATACCATAATTGCTCATGGTTATATCCGAGCCCCCAATGGCGGTTTTTACCATTTGCGATGCCCAGTAGCTATAACCAATAATTACCAGCATAGCACTGTAACATAGGGCTATTTGCTGCTTGCGGTTTTTGTACATAAAAATAATACCGAGCGGCAGTAACCCTACAACCGCAGTTGCGCCGGTAAGCGCTGTAAAGAAATCGGTATGCGCCTGTTGGCCGCTAACGTCCTGGTAAATGCCTGTAACCATAACTGTTATGGGCTTATTATTGACATAAACATTGTGCACTAATGGGAAAAGAAAAAGGCCAAATATTGCCAGGCCGGCCAATAGCAGGTAAATACTTTGTATGCGTTGTAACATATTGTTCTGATTATATTTAGCAAAGATAATTTTTTAGCGATGCAAAATATTGCGCCGCTGCAATATTAATTGGATATGATGATTAATGTTGTAATTTTATAAGGTTTAAGCTATTTGAC
>Ga0206916_1061_pt1 | contig 23283 bp, 22 predicted proteins | sample Alteio_BWOrgHeat_71_FD_152957 | JGI IMG/M metagenome (GOLD analysis project Ga0206916, IMG submission 152957) | Enriched cells from forest soil in Barre Woods Harvard Forest LTER site, Petersham, Massachusetts, United States -... | ecosystem: Environmental > Terrestrial > Soil > Temperate forest >... | reverse complement strand
CTTAAAGATATCATTAAACCTGGTATCCATGAACGATTCAAACGGCTCCGCGCCATGGGTGTTAGGACTGTTATGATCACAGGGGACAACCCCTTTACAGCACGGACAATTGCTAATGAAGTGGGAGTCGATACCTTTTTAGCAGAAGCCACACCTGAAAAAAAAATGAATCTTATTATGGAAGAGCAGGCTAAGGGATATCTTGTCGCCATGACAGGAGATGGCACAAATGATGCACCAGCTTTGGCTCAAGCTGATTTAGGGATAGCTATGAACTCTGGCACACAAGCGGCGAAAGAAGCGGCCAACATGGTGGATTTAGATAGCAATCCAACAAAAATATTAGAAGTTATTGAAATCGGAAAACAACTTTTAATGACGAGAGGATGTCTCACGACATTTTCAATTGCGAATGATGTGGCAAAGTATTTCGCGATTATCCCCGCTATCTTTTTGCTGAGTCTCCCAGAACTTGACACCTTAAACATTATGCAGCTTGCCTCTCCTCATAGTGCTGTTCTTTCAGCTGTCATTTTTAATGCTCTTATTATTGTCCTTCTGATTCCCCTTGCTCTAAAAGGAGTCAAATACCGTCCTCTGGGAGCCAAAAGCCTTTTGGCACGCTCCCTTCTCATTTATGGAGTGGGAGGAATTCTCGTTCCCTTTATCGGAATAAAACTCATTGACATGCTTCTCGTTAACATGGGTTTGACATAAATGAATAAAGATATCCTCATTGCCCTTAAAGTTGCACTCCTTACCCTTCTTTTAACAGGACTCTTGTACCCTTTTTTGGTTACAGGATTTTCTAGTTTCCTATTTTACAGACGAGCGAATGGCAGTCTTATCCTAAACGAACAAAATAAAATTATAGGATCTGAACTTATAGGCCAAAATTTTAACAACCCTTCTTATTTTTTTCCACGCCCTTCCGCTGCAGGTAAAGGGTATGATGGGATGGCTTCTCAAGGATCAAATTTTTCCCAAACATCTAAGGCATTATTAAAAAGAATCAATACAAAAATTGAGGAGATAAAAAAGGACAATTCTGACCTTATTCCCATCGATTTAGTAACAACTTCTGGAAGCGGGCTTGATCCACATATCTCTCCGCAGGCAGCCTATTGGCAAGCCCCAAGGGTTGCTATGCATCGAGAGGTTTCATTAAAACGAATCGTTTCCATTATTGAAGATCTTACTGAACCTCCCCAATTTAACATCTTAGGAGAGGCCCGGGTCAATGTTCTGAGATTAAATCTTGTTCTTGATCAATTTTTTGGCTCTCCTATATCTCTCCCATGAATACACCACCCTTTGATCATGAAGATTTCTTTACCTTCCTTCAAAAGGCAAGCCGTGGTCGATTAAAAATTTATACGGGTCCTGTCGCGGGAGTTGGAAAAACTTACCGCATGCTTGAGGAAGCCCATGCTTTGAAATCACAAGGAGCAGACATCGTTCTTGCTTATATAGAAACCCATGGGCGTATGAGACTCGAAGAGCTCCTCAAAGGCTTAGAAATCATCCCAAGGAAAAAATACGGATATCGGGGGGTTACCCTTGAAGAAATGGACTTAGACGCCGTTTTGAAACGTAAACCTCAAATTGCAATTGTTGATGAAGTTGCTCATACAAACGCTCCCCTTTGTCGAAATGCAAAGCGTTACCAGGACATTATGGAACTTTTGAGAGCGGGAATTAATGTTATTTGTGCCTTTAACATTCAACATTTGGAAAGTTTGAGCGATGTCATCAAAAAATTTACAGATGTTACAATTTATGAAACCATTCCAGATACCTTCCTCAAGCATGCTGATCAAGTCATTAATGTCGATCTTGGAGTTGAGGATATCATAGAAAGATTACAATCGGGCCAAATTTATCGTGAGGAAAAAGTAGAGCTTGCCTTGAAAAATTTTTTTAAAGAAGAAAATCTTTCAAAGTTAAGGGAAATTGCTCTGCGTGAAGTTGCAGAAACCATTGAACAAGCGGTGGAACTCCCCCACAAAAAGCCTTTGATATTAAAGGACGCTCTCTATGCGAGTAACCGGATTATGGTCTGTTTGTTGCCACAGCGATGGAGTCAAAAAACACTTTTTAGAAAAACCGCACGGCTTGCAGGAAGACTCAACAAAGAATGGTTTGTGGTCTATGCAGAAACACCTGAGGAAGAGACAGAGAAAATTGATCTTGAAAAACAACGATATTTATTTTCGGATATTCAATTTGCAAAGGATTTGGGAGCGCATATTGTACACCTTAAAACTCAAAATCGCATCCAAGCTTGGCTTGATTTTGCTGAAAAGGAAGACATTTCTCAAATCATTATTGGTCGCGTTGAAGAAGGCTGGTGGAAAGAGTTGCTTGGGCTGGATACTTTACATTTTCTGTTAAGGCAATCAAAGAACTTTGATCTCACCGTTATGAGTTACCCCAAAGGTGGGCGAGAAAGAGACATTTCATGAAAATGAGATCACAAATTCTTTTTGCACAGCTTCCTACAGCTATTATCATTTCCTTAATCACTATTTTTTTTATTGCAATTCTAAGTTCAATTAAAGAAAAATCAGAGTATATTTTGGTTAACAACTTTAAAAGCATCCTCGCCATGCAAACCATTAATAAATCTATTGAAGACATCAATGATTTTTATAGAAACAATCCACAACAAGTTCAATCTCCTTCAGAAAAAGTAAAATTATTAGAAAGCACAATCGAACGACAGTTGCTTGCTCAAGATAAAAATATTAAAGAGCCTGGAGAGAAAGAATTAACAAAGACTCTCCATGAGAAATGGAATGCTTATAAACACAAAATTCAATCCTCCACTCTCAATCCTCATCAGAAGGATGGCAATCTCTATAAAGAAATTAAGCAATTAACTCAAGATATTATGGGCTTAAATCAAGATGGGTTGCTGCGGACAAAAGAAAATTTATCGGTATTTATTTCTAACTATCTCATTTTCATAACATTTGGCTCAGTTCTTAGTATTCTATTTGGGTTTTCTTTATCTTGGTTTTTTACGGGTATTTTCTTGAGTCCCCTCAATAAGATGACTGAAATCATGAGTCAGGTGGGTAAAGAAGATAAAATCACCTTTTTGCATATAAAAGGCTCAGATGAAATCGAAGAATTGAGTGAGGAATTTAATCTCATGACGAGCCGCCTTGAAGAATACCATCAAGGTTCATTAGGAAAAATTATGGGAGATCTTCAAGGCCTAAAAGCTGGTTTAGATGCTCTGCCTGATCCGATCCTCCTTCTAGACCACATCAACAATTTTATTTATATCAACAAAACAGCCCGGCGTCTTCTTGGATTCTTAGGAGATATTAAAAAAACCCCTTCTCTTTTCCATATGACAGACCCATGGAAAGATATACTTATGAGAGCTTCAAACAAGGTTCTCCTGACAAAGTTGAGTTTTGTGCCCGAAAAGGCAGAAGATACTATTTCTCTAGACAAAGAAAATAAAAAAACATTCTTTCTCCCTTGGGCTTACCCCATCAAAAAAGGCTATGGATATGACCATCAAGAACTAGAGGGGGTTGTCATTGTCCTTCAAGACCTTATGCGCCAACCCTTTTCAGAAATGACCAAAACAGACGTTTATGAAACAGTCATTCATGAATTTCAATCCCCCCTAACTGATATCCATATGGCCATACACCTTTGTGTCGAAGAGGCGGCAGGCCCTTTAAATGAAAGACAGAAAGAAGTTCTTTTTGCTGCAAGAGATAAATGCGACTATCTTGAAAAACTATGCCAGGACTTACTGAATCTCTCTCAAATTACGTCCAAGAGCAAGATCCTTGAAGAAGAAGATATTGACTTGAACGAAGCTGTTTTAAAACTCATCACTTCTTTGCAGCTAGAAGCGAGCGAGCGGAAAATCTTCATTCATTTTGAAGAGCCTCCTTACTTAAGTAAAATAAAGGCAAACTCAAATCAAATACAAACCCTGATAGGAAATCTACTCCGTAACGCAATTCATTACGCTCATCAAGGAACAATTGTAAAAATTAAGCTCCACGAAAAAAAGAAATTTATTACCCTTTCAATAAACAATAAGGGCCCCGTTATTCCTCTTGTGCATCGTAAAAATATTTTTAAAAAGCATTTTAAAGTTCCAGGTCAATCTGAAGAAAGATCGGGGTTAGGACTCTATATCGCCAAACAAATTAGCCAGTCCTTGGGAGGCAAGATTGAGTTTGAGAGCACAAAAAAGCAAGGAACTACTTTTTGGATCGACCTCCCTATCTCCCCAGAAAAGCCTGAATAAAAAGCCTTAACCAATCCTTTACTATTTCTCTTTTATCTTAAAATGAATCCCATCATGAGATGAGGTAATTTTTAGACAAATGGAGATAAAACATGATCTATAAAAATTGTATCGATGCGAGCTTAGATTGCGTCAAAGCTTGTGATCGTTTTGCACATGAAGGAAGTAAAGAATCAAAAGAATGTGCCTCTGGTCAAGATTGTGCTGTCGCTTGTGCTGATGTTTGCAACCTTGTCGGACGTGAAACAGCTAAAGGCCTTTGTCACTCCGAACTCTATGAAGTTTGCGCTACTTATTGTGAAGATACAGCAAAAAAATGTGAGAAAATTGATCATAAATATGCAAAAGACTGCGCAGCTTCAGCAAAAAAGTGTGCTGAAGCTTGCCGTGAATGCAAAACAGATTGTGAAAAAAATCAGAAAGAAAAGAGAGATTGAAGCTTAAGAAGTTTCAAATCATAACACATGACGTCATTTAATTATCGGCAAGATGGGAGGGAGTAGGCCCTTTATATCATCCGATACGTCTTGACGCAACAATTCGTTAAAGGGGAGAGTGCGTTTCAATCTGTCGAGAATTTTTGGATTGAGAAAAAGAAAGTGACCAATGGACTCACTTAGAGCTGGAAAACGATTTAGAATTTTCTCTAGAATCTCCCCTCTTCTTATTTCATCCCGTCTTTTATTAAAAGCATCCAGGTTCCCTTGCGTTTCCAGTTCTTTACGTAAATTATGAGCACCCTCGAGAGATTCTTCATAACCATACCAACCAGATGTTAGACCTTGGTGTTTTCTAACAACCGCTTCGAAATTTCCTTGAGCGACTTGAGCTTCAATCATATCTTTACAACCAGAAAGCCCCCTTAATACTAAATCCCAATACAGAAGGTTGGGAATAGAAAACCAAAAAGCCCTTCCATCACCGACTTTTGTAGCTCGATTGAGCAAAGCGTCTTGAAGATCATACTTTTCATCAACCCTAGCAAAAAAAGCTTTCTTCATATAATGATCAACTTCAACAAGCTCTTTAAGAGGAATATCTTGCTTTTCCCCCACATTATAGTGTTGAGCCAGCAAAGGCCATATCGTCTCATCTTGTAAGATGGTATTGAATGGCTTAGACACCTGTGAAAATGCACCCAACGATTCGCTTTGTGCTATAATCTGGCGCCAAAGCTCAGGTTCCAATACTTGAACGGCACGGTTAGGGTTGTACATCGCCCTCTGTTCAGGAGTCATTTGATCCAGGACTCTTTTCATCGACTTTTTTGCATTTCGATGCCCTTTTTTGTCGGCTTTCTCATAGTGTGAATAGGCCGTGTGAGGATTTTTGGGGGTTCCATTACAACCTTCCTCATACATCCAACCCGTGACATGGCACTCGAAAGCCCCTTTGCCCGCAATAGCTCCTTGAGACCAAAGAGTCACCAGAGCACTTGAAACTAAAAATAATTTTTTCATATGTACAACCAAATTAAAATTTTAATCTTATACTTATATAGTGTATGAATTTCAAGAAATCAAGGTGTAATTAAGTCGAGTGCGTTTTTATAAAAGGAATTATTTTTTACCTTGTAAATTCGAACCCCAACTTCGAATTTACAAGGTATTTTTAACAAGGAAAGGAAATTCCCCATAGCCATCTGGGTCTAAATCCTTAACAATCTACACAAAAGGCTCACAATCCTAACATTTCGTTCTTGCCTGCTTAACAATGCTTCCCTAAAAAGGAGAGAGTATTTATCATTTCTTTTAAAAGAGCATAGAAATGAATTTAGACCAATTGGAATGTACCATTGCGTTAAATCTCGCAGAAGATCTTTCTTCTCTTTTAGAAGAGCATTCGACTTCCATTTCCTGGTATGAGAAAGAGCCTAAAAATTGGGCTTTTCAAGTCGTCTTTGATCCCTCTCTGGAATCTTCTTTGCGAGATATAATACAAACATTTTTTAAGGAAAAAGGTCTTAGCATACCTGAAATCAAGATAGATCCTCTTCCTAAGGAAGACTGGGTTACAGCCGTTTACCGAGACTTCCCTCCCCTTACCATTGGGAGATTTTATATCTATGGATCTCATATTCAAGAGACACCACAAGAGGAACACATCCCTTTACACATTGACGCAGCAACGGCTTTTGGGTCAGGTCAACATGAGTCCACCGAAGGGTGTCTGAAAGCCCTGAGCCTGCTTTCAGAACAGCACGCGTTTCGCCATACCTTAGATATGGGGTGTGGGTCGGGAATTTTAGCTATTGCCATGGCCAGCCTGTGGAAATGTCCTGTCCTTGCGTGTGATAATGACCCTGAGGCTGTTCGCGTTACGCAAGAAAATGCGCACCTCAATCATCTCGATTCTCTCGTTGAGGCTCAGGTAAGTGAAGGATTTTCTGCAATTAAAACCAGAACCTTTGACCTTATCACAGCCAACATCCTCGCAGGACCCTTGTGCCAAATGGCCAGTGAGGCTGTTAGGACCTTGGCTCCTGGTGGATTTATTATCCTTGCCGGTCTTCTCAATCGCCAAGCAGAAGACGTCATTGATGCCTATCGAAGTGCGGGAGCAAAACTCTTTGACCAGCTTTTTATTGGAGATTGGTCAACGCTGATCTTACGGAAACACAACCATGGATAAGATTAAAGCCCTCCATGCATTTATGGAAAAGGAAAGCCTTGCCGCTCTTCTCATCCCCCGTACGGATGAATTCCAAGGGGAATATATAGCCCCTTGCTCAGAAAGGCTCAAATGGTTGACGGGGTTTACTGGCTCTGCAGGTTTTGCAGTAATCACTAAGAACAAAGCAGCCTTCTTTACGGATGGGCGCTACACCCTTCAAGCGAAAGAACAAATTCCTCCCTTTTATGAACTTTATAATACGGCCCAGAAAACCCCTGCTCAATGGATTGTAGAAAATCTCTCGAGAGATGAAAAAGTGGGGTATGACCCTTGGCTTTTTACGGAACTCCAGCTTCAACGCTTTGAACGGCCCCTTGTTCCTCTAAAATCTAATCCGATTGATGCCTTATGGACGGATCGGCCTCCCCCTCCTCAAAACTCTATTCGCATTCATCCTTTGAAATATGCAGGAGAAAGTGACGAGAGCAAACGGAAACGTATTAGCGCTGCCCTTAAGGCTGATCATGTTCTCATTACAGCGTGTGATTCTATCGCATGGCTTTTAAATATCCGAGGAAATGATGTCCCTCATACGCCTATCGTCCATAGTGTGTGTTTGCTGCATAAGGATGGGTCCTACGATTTGTTTATAGATTTGGATAAAATGAATGGACAGGTCTTCAACCATCTTAAAGAAGGAAAAGGCCGAACCGCAGATATCCATCAACTTCTTCATCATTTAAAGAAGATGGGTGGATCTTGTCAATTGGACCCGCAAACAACCCCGCTCATCATGATTCAAACTTTGGATGAGGCAGGCATCCCACTTGTTCGGGAACGTGATCCTTGCCTTCTTCCAAAAGCCCTGAAGAATGAGGTCGAGCTCCAAGGCGCAAGAGACGCTCACATTCAAGATGGGCTTGCCCTCTGCCGATTCTTTGAATGGTTGGAAAATCAACCCTTACAAGGGGAAACGACGGAATTGTCCGCTGCTCAAAAGCTTTATGAGTTTCGAAAGGTTGGTCAGCATTTTGAGGATTTGAGTTTTGGAACCATCTCAGCCTTTGGCCCCCACGGGGCGGTTATTCATTATCAAGTTACACCTGAATCAGATATTCCTTTGGCCAGAGGCGGACTTTATCTCGTCGATTCAGGAGGCCAATATTTAACCGGCACGACAGATGTAACTCGTACGATTGCCCTTGGCAATCCCACTTCAGAACAAAAAGATCGCTATACGCGCGTTCTCAAAGGTCATATCGCTCTTGCATCTATCACCTTTCCTGCAGGAACAACGGGAGCTCAGCTGGATGCTTTCGCCAGGCAGTATTTGTGGGACGTAGGATGCGATTACGACCACGGCACAGGCCATGGCGTCGGGAGTTATCTAAGTGTTCACGAGGGTCCTCAAGGGATTTCGAAAAGAGGAGTAGATGTTCCCTTGCGCCCTGGTATGATTCTCTCGAATGAACCTGGTTATTATAAAGAAGGCGAATACGGCATTCGTATCGAAAACCTAGTTGAGGTTGTTGAGGTCCGAGGTTTGAAAGGTTTTTATGGGTTTGAAACCCTTACCCTTGCCCCATTGGATTTGAAGTTGGTGGATGTCACTCTTCTGACAGACCAAGAGAAAGCATGGATTAATAAGTATTATCAACAGATATTTGAAACTCTCTCTATTGGCTTTAATTCTTTAATGAAATTGAATATCTAAGAAACTTCAATATTAATAATTTAAAATGAATAATAATTCATAATAATTGTTTACATATTGACATTTTCAAAAAAATGACTACTTTAAAGATAGCTTTATTGTGAAGTAAAATTACGGTTATATTTGTTAAAGGAGAGTTAAGTATGTTACGTAAAAATATAAATCTTTTGTCAGCGATTTTCGGCACGGTTTCTGTTTTGGTTGTGTCTGGCATTCTGTTAGGATCGGCCTTTACAACTTCTAGCTGGGCGATGGAAGAGGAACGGAAAGGTTCTACAATAATTCAATCCAAATCACTTGATCTTCTTCCAGAAGAGGTCCAAATCCATATTCTCAAATATTGTGGAATTAAAGGATTAGGTGCAGTATCACAGCTTTCAACGTACTGGCATGACTTCGCTGAAGATAATGGCCTTTGGAAGGAAGCTAGAAAAAAGAATCCTACAGCGCAAGGTTTCTCTCAGTGGGGACCAAGATTACCAGCTATCCTTGGACGAGAAGTACCGGGTGATTTAGGAGAAAAAGAAAAGGCTAAAGTGACTGTGGAAGCTAAAGGAATAGAAGAAGAACAAGATAAAAGAAGAAAGGAAAAAACGCGCGAATTTATACGCAATCTGAACGCTTCTATGTACCAACTACCAGGCCGAGCTGAGACCGAAGCATGGTTAGGTAGACAGCTGGCAGCCGCAAGAGCGATGCACGAATCAAAAGAAAAATAATCAGGTTAGTATCTTTATTTATATATAAAAGAACCCCCCCCTAAGAAGGGGGGTTTTGTCATTTTTGAGATATACCCCTATTTTTACAAACCGAATGGATTGAAATGTACTACGAGCGAATCATCAAACCCTTTTGCCTCAGTTGGATCTCAAACGAATGAAGTAACCTGCATTTGGTTAATGGACCCCTCATTTAGACAAATTTTCTAATCGCAAAATAGCAAAAAATTTGTCCATTGTATTTTTTTGACCTGTCCATTGGCAGGTCCATAAGCGTTCTCCTAAGTCTTTGGGCTTATGGCCATGGATTTCCAAAGAACTATACCCTATTCCTGCTTTTTTCCAGATCCTGTTATTTTCAGGTGCTTCTTCTTTAGGAGAATAACTGCGCCCTTTCGTGCGACTTGATGAATCAATGACACGCATGGATAAGCTTACATCTTCTTTTTTAAAAATGTGATCAATGAACATAACATGTGTACTTAATTGTTGATGAGAAGCTCTTCTTTGCAAAGAAGGATTATAGTTCGGGTCTATATAAATTAATATATCTCCTTGTTTTGCTTCAGAAAGCTCATAAGCTTTCCAAAATTCGGATACATGAGCATTTTTTAAGAGATAAGATGCTATGAGATAATAATGATAGGGAATTATCATATCTGAGTGATGAGAGAGGGGTAAATCTTTTAAAACGGCTTGCTGAAGCTTTAGCAATTCAGATGTTGCCGGGGCTGGTATGCTTTCTTCTAAGACGTGATAAACAAATTCAAAACATCTTACCGAATAGTGATTTTCCTGAATGTCTCTTTCCCCATAGCTGGATGTTATATGCTTTTCTTGAAGATGGTTGAGAACATGACGGGCTTTTTCAAGTTGAGGAGGGGTCTCTTCAAGAGAGTAGAGCGGGACGTTCGAGAGAACAAAAAAAATCATAAAAAATAAAAAAATTGTCTTGAAAGAGCACCTCACAAAATAGAACGATTGTTAACAAGAGACCCCTAAATGAAAAGTTTTGATGTGTCAATGCTGAAAGGTTTAGATCTTAAGCCGGGCGGTAGCCTACAAACACTCAGCCGTCTTTGCGCGGCCGCGAAGCGGCCGCGGCAATCCAGAAAACCCGAGAAAGGACTGGATTGTTTCGTCTCTTGCAGAGCCTCACAAAGACGAGACGGGGAGGACTTTTATTTGTAGGCTGTCACCCTATAGATCTCAAGGGGCTATTAACTTACTATACTCCGAATGCACGTCGACGAAAGCTTTTACAAAAGGACATGAGGGAATGATTTTGTAATCATTCTCTTTTGCAAAGTCTAAGGCGAATTTGACAATATCTTGCCCGATATGGCGACCCCTTAATTCTGGAGGAACGAAGGTACTATAATAATCCAATGTTTTTCCATCGGGTGAAGCAGAATACTTTAGTGTGGCGGCTTTTCCTTCAACGATCGCCACAAATTGTTTGTTCTCGCTGTCATGTTGAATGGTTATGTTCATTTTCTCTCCCCTTATGCCGACTCTGAAATCCATTCCATGAGTTCTGTAACGTTATTTTTAGTAGCAAAAGGAATTGAGTCTTCCTTTAGATGAGCAATTTTTTTAACCTTAGTCTTGGGTAGAAAATTCTTTTTAGAGACGACCTTTTTCCCACTTTCTGCTTCCAATTTCTGTCTTGCATCCCCTGCAATCTTTCCGCCCATTCGAGCGACTTTTTTATTATCTTCAAAGCCTTGTGCATCTTTGTTTCTTGTAATCTCTGTCGTTGAAGCTTCGCCAAGCATAGAGAAGATAAGTTCTAAGTCACTCATATGATCGCGTAAATTTTCATTCTTCAAACCTTTATATTTTGTGTGTGTGCTTGGGGTCATACCAAATGTAGCTTTAGCTATCTCAGCCGTCAGAATTGAATACTCGCTTTTTTCCTTAATACCACGTTTGTTCCACTCATCTGTAAGTTCATCGTGGATCGCAATTCCACGTAACCTCTTTTCAATCCACTCCTCTGGATATCCTTTAGCTTTATAGAGGGCCCGTGCGCGTTTAGTGGCTAATTCTGGATTTTCAATTTCCTGGACACGCTCATATCCAACTTTAGCGAGCCAACGTTTAAATGGTTCTGCTTTCGGAGAGGGAATGGATTGGATAATTCGGAAAATTGTTTCAGCATTGGCACAGTCAGTTGCACGCATTTTTCCGTCTATAGCACTGATCTTCAACTGTCCGATTTTATCGGACACTTCAACGAATCCCTCGTCTTTTGAAAGCTTTTTCTTCAGATCATCCCAGTATTTTCGAGGTCTGGAGTTCTCTGTTAGTAATGCAACAACGTCAATGATTGAAAACCACCATTCATCGTTATGTAATATACGACGAATAGTCTTCCCTTTAAAAATCACGATTTTGTCTTCTTCCATATCTACCTCCCTCTTTCTTACCTTCATTGGGCATTATGCCGACTTCGCAAAACGCTCCTTCAACTTCTCAGCAACGTATTCAGAAACAAAAGGTCTTATGTCTCCCTTCAGGCGAGCGATTTCTTTGACGAGGTTGGACGCGATGAGTTGGTAGCTTTCTGAAGCCACAAGGAAAACAGTTTCAAGATCGGCACAAAGTTTTCGATTGGTGCCGGCCATCTGAAACTCGTATTCAAAGTCTGAGACCGCCCGAAGACCTCGGACGATGATTTGCGCGCCTTCTTCCTTTGCAAAATTAACAAGAAGAGAATCAAAAGGCTTCACAATGATTTCTATGTCTGATGGGATAGGAAAACTCTTAAGCTCCCTTTCAATCATTTCAATGCGAGCTTCAATGGAAAAGAGAGGATCCTTCCCAACATTGGTGGCAACCGCAACAATCAGCCGATCCACAAGACGAGTGGCTCGTTGAATAATATCAAGATGACCAAAGGTAATAGGATCAAAGGTGCCAGGGTAAACGCCAATATGAAGAGACTTAGACATTCTCAACCGTTTCCTCTTCGCCTTCCACGTCCCCTTCCTCGCCGCCTTCGCCTTCGTTAATGCGGGCAACGGAAACAACGGTTTCTTCCTTGTCCACGCGGAAAAGGGTGACCCCTTGGGTTCTACGCCCAGCAATACGGATATCGTGGACGGGGCACCTTATAAGCTTACCTGTGTTTGTGACAAGCATGATATCATCCTCATCTTTAACGGGGAAGGAATCGACAACCATTCCTGTTTTAGCGGTGACATCCATGGTTGTGATACCTTGGCCCCCACGGTTCGTACAGCGGTATTCGTAAGCCGAAGAACGTTTCCCAAACCCTTTTTCGCTCGCTGTAAGGATGAATTCTTCAAGGACAGCCATGGCTTCAAATCGTGTCTGGGGAAGAGGTGCTTCGTTATCACCAGTTTCTTCTTCTTCGTCCTGACGACGCAGACGTTGGGACTGCTTAAGGTAGGAATCTCTCTCTTCGATGGTAAACTCAACTTGCTTAAGGATGGTCATAGAGACAACCTCATCACCTTTTCCAAGGCGGATGCCACGCACGCCTGTTGATGTTCTTCCAACAAATTCCCGAACGTCTGTCACACCAAAACGAATGCACCGACCCGCGCGTGTGGTTAAGAAAACATCACTTTGTTCATCACAAGAACTCACAGCAATAAGCAGTTCACCTGGCTCAAGCTTCATGGCGATTTTCCCATTCGACCTTATATTGGTGAAATCGCTGAGGGCATTTCGCCTGACGTGACCTGCAGAGGTTGCGAACATAATATGCATTTTTTCCCACTCAGCTTCATCCTCTGGCATTGGCATGATGGTGGAAAGAGTTTCCCCTTCCTCGAGCGGGAGAAGGTTTACAATGGCTTTTCCTCGAGCTTGAGGAGTGCCAAGCGGTAGCTTATAGACTTTCATGCCAAAAACCCGACCTGAGGTTGTAAAGAACAACATCAAGGTATGAGTATTGGCAACAAAGACTTCAGAAACCGTATCTTCGTCTCGCGTCGCCATTCCAGATCGACCTTTACCCCCGCGCTTTTGCGCTCGGTAAGTATTGATCGGCACTCGTTTAATATAGCCCCCGAGGCTTAACGTAACGACCATCTCTTCTCGTTGGATAAGGTCTTCCTCATCCGCATTCATCTCTCCCTCTTCAATCGTTGTACGGCGAGGGGTGGCATAGAGCTCTTTCACTTCGAGGAGTTCAGTCTTTGAAATTTCAAGACGACGCTCCCGGGACCTTAAGATATGAAGAAATTCTTTGATTTCCCCAACAATTTCATTGAGTTCTTGGGCAATTTTCTCACGCTCAAGACCAGTCAGGCGATGGAGTCTTAAGTCCAAGATAGCTTTGGCCTGTAGTTCTGACATTTGGTAAGTGGCATCAACAACAGGGTAGCCTGGCTCATCGATGAGGCGGATAAGAGGCTCAATATCTTGAACTTTCCAGAGACGTCTGAGAATTTCTTCTTTAGCTGTTTGAGGATCAGGCGCTTTCCGGATGAGGGCGATCATTTCATCCAAGTTTGCAACAGCTAAGGCAAGTCCGACTAAGATGTGAGCGCGGCCGCGTGCTTTTTTAAGCTCAAATTGAGTTCGGCGGGTAATGACTTCTTCCCGAAAGGCGATAAAATGTTCAAGAATTTCCTTCAATCCCATTTGTATGGGGCGACCGCCGCTTAAAGCCAGCATGTTGGCACCAAAGCTGGTTTGAAGAGTTGTCATGGCATAAAGGCGGTTGAGAACAATTTCAGCAATTGCGTCTTTTTTAAGCTCAATCACAATTCGAACACCGTCGCGGTCTGATTCATCTCTCAAGTCAGAAATGCCTTCGAGTTCCTTGTTATGCACGAGTTCGGCTATGCGTTCGAGCATTTTGGCAGGATTTACCTGATAAGGTACTTCGGTCACAATAATCGCTTCCCGATCTTTTCGAAGGGTCTCAATATGAGTTCGACTTCGAACGACAAGGGATCCACGGCCCGTTTTGAAGGCACTATAAATACCCCTTTTTCCCATAATCATTGCCCCTGTAGGGAAATCAGGGCCGGGGATAAATTCCATCAATTCTTCGACTGTTAAATCCGGGTTATCGATAAGAGCACAGCACCCATCGATGACTTCTCCAAGGTTATGGGAGGGGATGTTTGTGGCCATTCCAACAGCAATCCCACCTGCACCATTGACAAGAAGGTTAGGAATGCGTGCAGGAAGGACGGTTGGTTCTTCGGTTGACGAATCGTAGTTAGCCTGAAAGTCAACGGTTTCCTTATCGATATCAGCCAAAAGATATTGGGCGGGTTTTGAAAGCCGGGCTTCCGTATACCGCATGGCGGCTGCAGGATCCCCATCCATTGATCCAAAGTTCCCCTGCCCATCGATGAGAGGTAAGCGCAAAGAAAATTCTTGTTTCATACGAACCAAGGAATCGTATACGGCTTCCGTACTATGGGGGTGATATTTAGCAATGACACCCCCCACGATATGGGCTGATTTACGATGGGGCTTGCTCGCATCAAAACCTGATTCATACATTGAATATAGAATCCGTCGGTGAACGGGCTTCAATCCATCTCGAACATCTGGCAAAGCACGGCTTACGATCACGCTCATGGCATAATCGAGATAAGAGTTTTTCATCTCATCTACGATATTGACGGAAGGGATCACTATATTTTCGCTCAACTGTGGGCTCCTTTTAAACCATTATAGACGTATGGAAATGGGGGTTAAAACGGGATCTCATCATCGATATCCCCGAGAGAGGGAAGAGCTTCTCGGGCACTGTTGCTTGAGCTTTCAAAGGATTCCATTTCACCTCCGGCGTTTTGACCTCGGGCACCATCGAGCATCGTTAACTCTCCTCGAAAACGGGAAATAATAACTTCTGTCGTATAGCGTTCTTGTCCATTTTGATCAGTCCATTTGCGGGTTTGCAGCTGACCTTCAACATAGATTTTTGCTCCCTTGCGCAGATATTTATCGGCAACATCTGCCAACTTTTCGTTAAAAATAACAACGCGATGCCATTCAGTGCGTTCCTTTTTTTCTTGAGTGTTTTTATCACGCCATTGTTCTGATGTGGCAAGAGAGAGGTTAACAATTTTTGTACCCTCTTGAGTCATTCGGATCTCAGGATCCCTGCCCAAGTTTCCCACTAAAATAACTTTATTGACACTGCCAGCCATACTCTTTCCTCATGTTTTAGGGTTGCTCACTTTATAATAAGGAAATGTAGATCCTCGCCATCAGGAGGACAAGCCTTTTCTTGAAGGACTTTTTTTCAAAGGATTATAGAATCTAAAGACGAGATTTTCTTAGTTCAGTTAACAAAACTATTCCCAGCTTATATTTATCATCTTACATCTCTTTCTAAGATTATCAAAATCAGTATTTGACCATTTAAGGGCTGAGTAGACTTCTTCCTCAAAATTAGTGCTTTTTTCATTTTCCAAAATATGTCACTCTTCCATGAGAGCTTCTCTAAGGGGGGGAAGAATGAAGCGTCAAATCCTTATAGGATTTATTCTTTTGTGTCTCTGGGCAAACTCCGTACGTGCAGAGGGATTTGAAGATGTTACCTTACGTTACCACACTCAATGGGAGGTGGGAGATCAAGAGCGGCAAATCTTATCAGAAAAATACGGAGAATCCCGTGTTAACTTTGATCGAGATGGAAAAGCCGAACCTCAAAGCCTTTCACCTGAACTGATAGATCGTTGGAAGAACTTTTATGAGCTCTGCATGCGGGATGGATGTTATTTCTGCGATGCCGATATAGGAAGCTGTGAAACGGGGACATGTGGCCCCGACAATTCTTACTGTAGACCGTACTTGGGGAGTGAAGGACTCCCAAAATGTGGGGTTGAGTGCGCAGATTATGCTTTTGCATCAACGCTAAATTAAATATTTTTTTCTCCAAGACAAGTTATCCTGCTGAAATCCTGAGTTTTTCGATGGCGTTTTTATTTGGAGCATCCCACCAACCAGAGGGGGTGGAGAAGTTTGAGATGAACTTAAGTTTCTGGATCGCAACGCTCACTTTGTGAGCTCGCGAAGACGACTGTGGGATTCGTCCCCCGTCCGTCTTTGCGAGGAGCTTTGCTCCGAAGCAATCCAGTCTTTCTTAAGTTCATGAAGAGTCGCGTAAAATTGTTATTAACTACACACCCACTGCCATGCCTCCTCAATTTTAGAGCTTGGGTAACAGCGGACTTCAGTTTTTAAAAAGGGTGCAAGGAGCTTGGTCCAGATATAAATCCAGTTCTCATCTGTAATGACAGCCTTTTTTTCAACTTTAGAGCTATACTTAAACATTCCAGGAGGGGCTTTGAGAACTGCCCAAAATTCTATACCTTTGAAATCTCTGAGGTCGCTTAAAATGCGAATGGTTCCATGCCGGGCAATGATCCCATCAATATGAGGAAAAAGGGTTTCATAATCTTGAGAGTGCATGCGGCCTTTCACCTGTATCCAAATAACATTTTCTTTGCTTTCTGGAAGAATGGTATACATGTTAAAACTCTCTTTTCTACTTATAGTATATCAGACTTTCCTTTTTTCCCAAAATTTTGTACACTTAGATTGGCTTTCATCAGATTGCCTCAACAAACACATAGGAGAACACTTATGCATCGACATCATAATCATCATAAAAACTTTCAAACACTTCGATTTAACCAACTTGATAGAATGAGGAACCTAAAATGTATACTCTCCAAAACGTGATCCAAACCTTTAAAATTACACTCTTTTTTCTCTTATTTTCATTTGCTTCTGCCCAAAGTACCCCCACAAAAATTGCCATCCTACAAATCGTTGAACATCCCGCCTTAAATCAAACGCGCAAAGGCCTCGTGGAAGAGCTAGAACGCTTAGGCTATCAAGACGGGAAAAATCTGACTTTAGAGTATCAATCAGCTCAGGGAAGTCCAGCTTTAGCTACACAAATTGCTCAAAAGTTCGTTTCAGAGCACCCCGATCTTATTGTTGCAATTGCAACTCCTGCTGCCCAAGCTGCTCTCGCAGCGACGAAGGATAAGACCATTCCCATTGTGTTTACATCCGTGACTGATCCCTTGAGAGCAAAGCTTGTAAAAAACCTGAAAATCCCTGATGGCCATGTTACCGGGGTTTCTAACTTTGTGAACCCTAAACCCCAGTTTGAGTTTTTTAAAAAACTCGTCCCAACCCTAAAAACGATAGGAATTGTTTATAACCCTGGGGAAGATAATTCTGCGGTTCTTAATAGTCTCATGGAAAAAGAGGGAGCTGCACTGGGTTTAAAGATTGTCCTCGCGTCCGCCACGAAAACAGGGGATGTATTGGCAGCCAGCCGAAGTCTTTGCGGAAAAGTAGATGCCGTCTTTATTAACAATGATAATACAGCCTTATCTGCCTTTAAAAGCGTTGTCAAAGCAGCAAACGAATGTGGTATCCCCGCTTTTGTGAGTGATCTTGATATCGTTGACCAGGGCGCCCGAGCCGCGCTTGGGCCCAATCAGTTTGAATTGGGACGCCAAACAGCGCGCATGGTGGACTTTATTTTGAAACACCCAAAGGAACCTCTACCTCCTGTCGAGTTTCCTGAAAAGACTGAGGAATTTTCTAGGAAGCCTTCTTGAGTTCTTATTGACAACGCTCTTTTTTAAGCCAAAATGTACACAATGTACGTTTTGGCGAAGGAACTTGATATCTCACTGACTCATAAAAAAGGGCTGCCATAGATTAAAGAATGATCTATGGTGGCCTTAAAGGGATTGAGGTATACTCACCACATTTGAAGATAGCTTATTTCTGGATCGCCACGCCCCCGCTAGGGGCTCGCGAAGACGACGGTGGAAAACTTCCCCCGATCGTCTTTGCGAGGGCGTAAAGCGCCCGAAGCAATCCAGGTATCTTCAAAACTATTGGGGTGAATAAAAATCAAAGAGGCACGTCATGGTATCATCGAGAGCCAAAATTTTTTTAGATGTGAAAACACCGGGCGAAACGTCGTTTGAACTCAAAACCTTTCGAGGTGTAGAGCGGCTTTCAGACCTTTTTGAGCACACCCTTATCATGACCACCCAAAGTCGAGAGGTTGTGTTCGATACTCTCATAAACCAATCTGCAACGGTTTCTTTGACTGTCGGGTCCCTTGTAAGAACCTTTAATGGAATTATAGGACGATTTGAGCAGGAAGGAACGCCCTTTGAGCCTCTTACTCTACCGAGTGTCTATAAAGCCACCCTCTATCCAAAACTTTGGCTTTTGACTTTTTCTGGTCAATGCCGCATTTTTCAAAACAAATCAGCGTTAGATATTATTGTATCTGTCTTAGATGAAAATCAAATTTTTTATTTGAACCAGGTTATAACCTCGGGAAGGCAACTACGAGAATATTGTGTCCAATATAACGAGACAGATTTTAACTTTATTTCACGGTTGATGGAGGAGGAAGGAATTTATTATTTCTTTCAGCAAAGCCTGGACAACCATACTCTCGTTCTTGCTGATTCTATGGAAGGACATCCCTTTTGCCCAAATGCCGAGTCCGTAAGCTTTCATGATGTTGGACCCCATGAACCCTTTATGATGACAGTGAGTTCCTGCTTCATTAAGCAACGCACTGTCCCTAAGAGTAATACGATTAAGAGCTATAACTATCTGATGCCTCAAATGCCGCTGAAAGCCCAAGCTATGGGGACACTTGATGCGGGAGGGGGGGAAATCACCACCTATGATGAAATTTATGATCAACAATTATATGGGGATGACCTCGTTAAAGTCAAATTACAGTCAGAAGAAGTCCCTCAAAAAACAGTCGAGGGGCTTTCACTCGTCCCTTTCTTTCTCGCCGGCTATAAGTTCAATTTGCAAAAACATCCCCGCTTGGATGCGAATATTGCCTACGTACTTTATGAGGTAGTCCATGAGGCACGCATTATCCCAAAAGGAGAAAATGGCCCCATTTATAAAAATAATTATCAAGCATTCTCTGCGACAATTCCTTTTAGGCCTGCTCAAAAAACGCCAAGGCCGAGGATTTACGGCACACAGACGGCAAAAGTCACGGGAAAACCTGGGGAAGAAATTTATACGGAAGAATATGGTCGTATTAAGGTTAAATTTCACTGGGACCCCTCTGTGAAGGAAGATGATACCACCTCTTGTTGGATTCGTGTGGCGACCTTATGGGCGGGACAGAAATGGGGAACTTTATTCACGCCCCGCATTGGCCATGAGGTCGTTGTCTCATTCATTGATGGGGATCCTGATAAGCCGCTTATTATAGGGTCTGTATACAATGGAGAAAATAAGCCTCCCTACCTACCGAATGAGCCTACCAAATCTACGATTAAAAGTCAGACCAGCAAAGTAGAAGGGGCACCAGTGCCGGGATTCAATGAATTCCGGTTTGAAGACAAAAGACGTGCCGAAGAAATTTACATTCATGCCCAGAAAGATTTTAAAATTGATATTCAAAATAACCAAGACATTACGATTGTGGGAGGTAATCGCACCATCCTCCTTAAAGCCGAAGAGGAAATAGAGGAAGAGCGCCAAGGCACCCAAAGCAATGATAGTTTAAAACTGATAAATGGGGATAAGTCTTTGCAAATCGTCAAAGGCAATTATTCGATTCAATTAGATGAAGGAAATATAACCGTTACCTGCGCCAATGGAAATGTCAGCTTTGACGTGAATGGGAATATTTCCTTCAAATGCACGGGCAATTTTAGTGTCGATGCCGCACAATCCATTTCGATGAAAGCAGCTGAAGAAATCTCTGCAACAGCAGGAGCCGATTTTTCCGCTAAAGCCGGTGCATCAGCGACGATGGAAGCGGGGGCAGATGCCGCTGTAAAAGCCGGTGGAGAAGCGACGTTGGAAGCAGGAGCGGATGCATCTGTTAAAGCAGGTGCTGCGGTTCAGGTCACAGCGGGAGCTTCAGTTTCTATAGAGGGTGCAACAGTTGAAGTTACAGGAGCGTTAATAACATTAAATGGATAGACGAGAATGAGTGATGAAATTGAACAAGACATTTTAGAAGCCGAAGAGTCAACGGAAGGAATTCTTGAAGAACAAGAGCCAATTCTTCCTCAGAAAAAGCGGGTTTTAGGTCAAAAAATTGAAGGAAAGTTCCATGGAGCTGTAGAAAAGTATGATGACAACGAAAAGCTTTTGTCTCATCAGACTTTTGAGAAGGGAGTCCTTCATGGAGAAGCTCGACGGTATGGGGATTCTCATCATTTAAAAGAAAAAATAACCTATCATGAAGGCGTTCCCCATGGACCCGCTGAATTTTATAAAAACGGATCCCCTCTGATGCATACATCTTTTCATGAAGGAAAACAGCACGGAATAACAACGCTCTATGATGAGGGGGGCCTGGTTCGTGCACGCATCGAGTATGAACATGGCGTGAAGCACGGCACCTCCATTACCTATGATCCCCTTGGACGCGTGAAAAAAGTTCTGCATTATCAACAGGGTCTTTTGGAAGGTCCTACAATGACCTATTATCCGAGTGGATCTGTTCTGGAGTCGGGAACCTATGTGCAAGGGAAGCGGCACGGAGAGTTTAAATTCTTTTATGAAAATGGGGTAGTCCACCAAATCCTTTTTTTTGATAAAGGGCGTCTTGTCCAAAAACCCCAATTTTATGATCCCCAAGGCCACCCAACATCTCAGGGGATTGAAGAATGAGTCTTGCGGTTGTTGGCGAAACGTCTATCCTCCAGTGTTCTTTTGGGGCGACCCCATCTCCTTTAATCGTTCTTCCTGATCGAACGGTTATGGCAGAAGGCATGTTGATGGGAAATATTTTAGATTTCATTCCTATAGCCAATATTGAACCCTTTGGCATGTGTCGGTCTGATCAAAACCCTGCAGTTAAAGCAATAAAGGCGGCAACCGGAGGTGCCGTACAAACCGCACCCTGCATCCCTGCAACCGTCACTCCTTGGATATCTGAGGCCTTGACTGTGATGGTCATGGGAGCTCCCGCTATAGATCAAACGGCTCTGCTCATGTGCACCTGGGCAGGCATCATTCGTATTGTTGAGCCGGGAGAATTTACGGTCATGGTGCCATAGAAACCAGATCCCCCCTACTCATCCATCGAAGTTCTCCTCGAGACTTTTAGGGTGTGTTTAAAGCTTTCATTTTAAAAAATATGATCTTTTCTTTTCATTTTTCGCTAAGAAAAGATAGAAAGCTATTTAACTCTAGCCCACCATATCCCAACTGAGGAAAAGTAAACACGGAAGGGGCTGATGCCTTCCCCTCTTTCGAAAGATTTCTGTATACTCCTTTATGGCCTTCCAAAAAGAGACATCTCTTCTACCCTGAAAAGAAAGCAAAAATGTTGAAAGTTTTCTCTTGATCAGACTAAAAGAAAGGATTAACCTGAAAAAGTTACCTCACAAAGAGATAACGCGACGCATGAACGCTCCAAACGTTCACACGCCGCTAACCACAGTAACTAACAAGGAGTCACAATGGCTAAACTGACCATAGCTCAACTCGAGCTTCTTTCTCAACAACTCTCTCAAGAATTAGACACTGTTAAGCATCTTACATCCAAAGCATGGGTCGAATTGGGGCTTGCTCGGGATACGTTAAGAAGCCTTGTCTTGACTTATGATGAGTGGCTGGAGGAGAAAGGACGTGATGGTGGAGGCAATCATACCATTTAGCAAAAATAAGTACCTAAACTCAAGTCGTTAAAAATCTGGATTGCTTCACACTGCTTCTCGCCTCGGCGAAGCCTCCGGCGTAGCCTGGGTCGCAGGGTTCGCAAAGCATGTCCCCGTGAAAACGGGGAACGGGTGGGGGGTAGCAATGTATATCCCACATATCGTCTTTGCGAGGAGCTTTGCTCCGAAGCAATCCAGAAATTTTCAAACCTGTTGGGACTGAAAGCTGCGCCATCAACTTATTTAATTGGTGTTGTGAATTTTTTTCGGTTCAAAATTTACTATTTATAAAGCAGTATATGAGACAATAAATCGAAATTTTTTAAAGAAAGGAATGAAACATGATTCGAAAAAGTATTTTTATGGGGCTATTTCTCTTTCCAACTCTTGCCCCAAGTCTTCAGGCGCAAAGTACCCAGTTAACAGCAATGGGTCATTGCCCAGATTCGAATAGCCGTGGACCAAATATCGGCAAGATAGTGTTTGGCGCAGGAGTGGCGGCATATAGCGGTGGGCAAACCACACGCTTCATAAGTGCAAAATTAATTTCTTCTTCTGCCCCTAACAAGTTGGGCGTTGTTTGTACTTATGATGATGGTACAGAAAGCATTGGTCGATTTTCCTCCACTAAACCTTGCTTCTTTAATGGTAATCCTGGGCAACTGGAGTGCAAGCCCCCTTCTTTCTCAACGTCTGATTGCAAGGTTACCTGTCAGTAAAAAAGATCTGCAAGCCGGGAATTAAACGCTATCAACATATCTAATTGGTGTTATGAATCTTTCTCGGTTCAAAATTTGCTTGGCTCCAATCTGCCTCAAAAACAGAACTTATTCTGTTAATAACTGGAAGGTTGGATGTGATAATTCCCAATTCTCGATTCTTATCAAGGGAGGGTGGGTAAAAATTCGTTGACCCCACCCATGCTTGTGCAAGTTCGGTGCCAACGTCAACTAAAACAACCTTTGTATGGCCCACTACATGCGTAATCAGGCCCACTTCTCCTCCTGCACTTCGGATCATTTCTTGGTTTGGAATATTTCCATCTTTCGTTTTGCTATAGGGGAAAGGGGGCATCATGAGGCGAACCTTAATTCCTTTTTGTGCTGCACCTTCTATTGCATGAGCTATTTCTGCATCCTGTATATCTGCTTGATAAATTGAAAGGTTATGCTTAGCTGAACCAATGAGATTTATAAAAGGTGTACGTCCTTGATCAGGACCCCAAACCAGATGAGCATTCTTTAGGTCAGTTCTTTCTCCCTTAAAATCCGCTGCAAAAACGTCTCTTAATTCGTTCACTTGATTTTC
>Ga0206916_1059_pt1 | contig 23767 bp, 11 predicted proteins | sample Alteio_BWOrgHeat_71_FD_152957 | JGI IMG/M metagenome (GOLD analysis project Ga0206916, IMG submission 152957) | Enriched cells from forest soil in Barre Woods Harvard Forest LTER site, Petersham, Massachusetts, United States -... | ecosystem: Environmental > Terrestrial > Soil > Temperate forest >... | reverse complement strand
AATACAGCGTATAATACAGTTGTTTTAATTCAATAGTTGTATAATAAAAATTCTCTTTAAAAGGTGACGAGAAACAGGCTGTGTAATGTGTTCCCAAACGGGTCTGCATAAACTGGCTCACTGCAGTGTTCCACATTTCGTTGGCTTCTGCAGTAGCAATAACATTCTGTTCCGCAATACACGCTGCCCGGGCAGATGCTGTATCAAAAATAATGGTAAGAGGATCGGGAGTTGTTGTTTGAGTGCAGTAAATGTATGAAGATGGTGGGATTAAATAACCTGTCGTTGTATAAGCGCCTGTATAACATTTAGAAATGACTAAAAATTCTGTCCAATTGGCCACTGAAGGAGCTTTGTCAATATCCAAATTATAAACTGTTCCGTCAGTCGTAACAACTTGAAAATTTATAGGATTAGGAGTAAGTGTTTGGCTCAAAGGACCACTATCAGCTGTTATATTTGAAATTCTTTGAATAGACGAAAGAGGAAGATTTAAAGACTCAATTTTCTCCAATAATCCAGTCTCAGTAAAGAATAATTTATTATTTGCATCGCTAAAATACATCTGAATATCCTTACTAGTTGGATTTTGTGTTATTGCAACTTGAGTAAGTGGTGAGGTAAGACCAAAATAACTGGAACTATTCCAATAAGAAATATTTGCTTTACCTGATGGAAAACTATTTATTGGAGCAAAAGTCAATGAGTTTATATCAATTGAATTACATGTTGTAAACGGATTGGTAGTTACAGGAGTAGTTGCAATCAAATTTCTATAACTATTTAAATAATCATTAATTAAATCGATATGAAATATCAATGGATTGTCTGGAATTAAATTATCAACAGGAGGTGTTACTGTCAAACAATTCGTATATGGGTTTGCTACAGCCACCGAACTTAAATCACAGCTATAACCACTAAGAATAGTATTCACACGCTCTAAGTACGGATTGTTTGTTACATCATCTGACAATACAAGCATCTGCGTATTATTCGTAGAGCAACCTGATTGTACATACTTAAATAAATCATAACTGATCTCAAGATAATCTGCGTCCGTCATAGACGATAAGCCTGTACAGGAAAGTTTCAATTCGCGTATAATACTCTGTGCCCTGTCTTCGCACACATCATCACTGCAAAGGCCGCCTGTTTGTCCGGTGGCCCAGGTCGTCAAAGCTGCCTGGTTAAGTGTTGCCGGCTCCTGCCGGATTACCGTCTGATCCAATGTAGGATCCTGGAAACCATTGGCACACCCTGCTTGCACCAACGTATTAACATACTGGTTTTTCACACTCAAATAAATACCTTTAAAAACACCCCAACGCGTTACATCATAATCTGCCGGTGTAGCCGAGTTCCAGGTACCATCAAAATTTCTGTTGTAATATGAAGCAAATTCCCACGCAGATAATACGGTACGGTTACCATCTCCATTATAATCTATCGCCGTTGAAGCTGTTTCGTCATAATAGTTTAAAAGTGCGTTTTGTACAGTGGTGGAAGACTGTGCGTAAGTCGTAAAGAAAGGATCTAATTTGGTTGTTGGTACAGTACTCAAATTAAATGTAGTTGCTGTAGGCACTGTTGGCACAGTGAAAGACGCTACAGTCATATTGATCGGTCTCAAAAAACCTTTTGTCGCGGCATCGTTCCAACCGGTTGCTCCTGTTATGGGATTTCCGCTACCAAACTGAAAAGACTCGTAAGCGTCTCTGTTTGCCAGTCCATTGGCAAGGTTCGTATTCGTATTGGCACATAAATGTGTGTAGACACAATATTCAATATGCGCAGGAAGCATATCTATGGCCCATTGAGGCACAAACTGATTCGGATCTTCCACTTGGGCGGCTGTTACCGGTGTTGCACCGGATATTGGCGTAAATACAATACCTTGTGCAATTGCACCATCGACAAAACCTGATTGTTGATAATAATATCCGCCGGGACTTAACTGATCCAGCATTTGTCCCCTGTAGCTTGAACAACGGCTGGCTGCAGTATTACTGCCGGTTGCCGCAGAATCTGCGCTGCAATTAACCTTACATTGATTATAGATACTTGTTAATTCTGCTGTGGTATAAAATGTTCCGGTAGAAGGATTTATCTTATTCTGAAACGTATTCATATAGTTTCTGCAATTGTCGGCGCAGGTAAATCCACAGTTGGCTTCTGCCTGCTTTTTGGCTACATAGGCTGCTACAAAAGAAGATTGATCAGTATATGATTTATCATCCAGCATAATATTCACAGATTCACCAGCTACAATTGCAGAGCTCAGGGTTTGTATGGAAGCTGTATTGTAATACAGTTTTTTAGAAACAGTATACTCTCCTAGCTTTATAAAGCTGAACGTTTTTTGTACCGTAGGATACGTAGCCGTTGAACACCCTGCCACAGTAGGAATCAAATCCTGAGAATAATACGGAATTGTATTCCCGCTGCCATCTTTTATAATTGACAAACCATCGGGATCGGTAATTTTTAGTTCCAGCGTATACGGGCAAGTAAGGCATGATCCGTTAAACGGATCCAGTACACCGTTTAGATCATAGTTAAACGTATAGGATTGGCCACGCTGCAGGTTTACAATTTTATCAACCGAAATACTGGTATGCGCATTCAGATCTACATCGTTTGAACTACTCAGTCGGTACACCGTAGGGCTACTACCATATAGAGATGTCTGGTTATATGGATCTGCAACAGAAATTAAATTGTTTGTTGGTAATTCATTCAATGCCGTTGCAATTACTTTACCCTCCGCATCCTGATAGGATACAGAAACGACACCATTCGGGTCAATACTGTATGTTTTTGTATAATGAGACGACAAGCCTACATTACTACCAAACATTCTGTATAATTCTGTAGAAGACGGTGTGCCATAATAATTCCGTACAAAATGTTGAGCCTGATCCTGTGCAACCGTCTGTGGTGTTGCCGGTATTTTAAATGTTGCTCCTACATTGGTCGTTTTGGCAACTCGTCCGGTATTATCCGGCGTATATACTACCTGTGAATACGGATATCCCTGTGCATCCGGAGTATAGCTTCTGGCAGCGTTAGCAGCAAATGGATTCAGTGAGGAATAATATTGTGAGGCTCCGCCGCTGGTTGCTAAGGTTAGCGAGCCGGTTGTATTGTCAAAAGCAGTTTTGGGATGATTACCCGGCTGAGCAACCGTAAACGTGTTCACATTCGCTACGTAATTCATAGCTGTTGATGTCGCGTATGGAAACGGCATGACATTAATGACCGGCCGTCCTTCAAAATCATATTTGGTTTCGGTAATAACTACTGTGTTATCCGAATTCATGGAAGTCTGAGATTGGCGCCCGCGCATGGAGCCATCAGCAAACTCTATACTTTTTTTATACCGTCCGTTTTCAATAAACGCCGTAGTAGTCTGCCAGTTTTTTAAAGGCTCAAAATCTGCGCTGTTCGTAATTGTAGTTGCACTGTTATAATACCAGTTCGTTCGCACATAAGCAGAAGTAACGGCACGCACCCGAAAGTATATTGCCCCTTTAGAATATGTATTATGGAAATTAAACGACTGCGCAGGTGTTGCAATCCGAACCGGTTCTTTGTAAGTAAAAGCATCTGCAATAGCAGCAAACGTTTGTGTACCGTCATAGAAATCAATATATACCCATTCCAGTTCATACCATTGGGCACCGGTGATGTAATTCCAGCTGATTGTTTTACTATCACTCGTTTTGCTTAAATTAGGATCGGTAGAGGTATCAAAGGTTTCTGTAATGTTTTGTATTTGAGTTAACTCTAAGGAAATATCTGTAGGCACTGCGCCAACAGGTGAGATAGCCGTTACATACAATTCTGCTCTTGGATTATTCAGCCAGGCATACTGAGTATTATACAGAATCACATCTTCATATATACTACTCGTAGGATCCGTAATAGCATTATACGTTAAAGTCAAATTATAGGCAGGTGTAGCCCCCACCTGATTGCCGTTTGCATCTTTTACTTTCATCACAACCGTAAGTGTATAACTCCAAGCTGTCATACTTACCAAATCAGTTAATTGAGAACGGTTGTATTTCAGATTCACTTTATAAGAATATACGGGCGCACCTGTTAATCCCACGTTCGGGTCATTAATTACCAGCTTCGGATTATTACTATTAGCATTTCCGTAAGCAGCAGGAGTCTTCGCAAGTACATATTTCATTTCATACGCATGCAATTGAAGGCTGCAGAATACCAGAGTAAACAGAATAAAAAACTTATTTTTCATACGGGTCATTAACATTAATGATGTAGTTGGAATAGGCTGCTGCTGCAACATAGCCGGTTTTAGTTTTTGTAAGATATTTATCTGTATTGAAATAATTCTTCGAAGGCGGCAACGACGCATATACGTATGTAATGACAGATTTCTGATCTTTGTTATCGTCCATGTCTTTGTAGAAATATTCTACCTTTTCCATCAGAAAGGTGCTTTTATTATAACTGTAAATGGCTCTGACAATTTCTCCCTTATCAAAATAATTAGTAAATAAATAGTAGCGATCTGTTTCTGAAAACTGCTTTTCATATTTATTTTTATAAGCGGAATCTATTTGAGGTACATCCATATTTTTCAATGCTTTCAGCTCTTTATCCGTTACCGGCCGTACAACAATCTGCTTTTGATCCGGTATCACCATTAAAACAACAGAACTGGTAAAAAGCATTTCCATACCATTATTAAAAACATAGAACTCATCGTTACGTTTATATAAATCGTATGCCTGAGACACAACTTCATGGCCTGAAACAGAAATCTTTGACTGAATCTTTATATGGCATTCTTTCATGGCCATGTATTTCGCAGAAATAGAATCGAGCACAATTTTGTATTTTTCAGATTGTGCATTTCCTCCCAGTGAAAACACAGTCACTTGCAGCAAACAAAAAACAATAAATATAGCTACTCTTTTCATTGAGCCTTGATTTGTGATTGTGCTTCCTGAATGGTCATAATACCTCTTTCTGTTTCTTTCTTTGTTAAATAAAGTTTACCGGAAGGATCGTAATAATAATAGCTGGCAAAATTATTATTATCTAATATCGAGAGCAGCCTGAAATTATTTCGGTCATATACGTACGATACCATGTTCGATTCATACGGATAGATACGTATATCATCGAAATAAGAAATACCTGGACCCGCTTGTCCCGTACCACCATACAGGTAAATTCCAATACTTTCAGAACCCACTGGCGCTATAAACTCTCCGTATATTTTTACCCAGCCTTCTACATTAATGGTCGTTAGCCCGAAATCAATATTGCTGGCAGTCATCAACGCACCTGTTTTGTCAAAGAAACGTATGCCTGCAGTAGCAGATGGACTCACCTGTTTTACCCATGCTTCGAATACCATTTTCTTGCCAGGCGTAATTACTAGTCTGCGTTGTTCAAAAATATTTCCTGCCGGAGCAATCAATGAATACTTGCCGGTATGTGCAATACCTGCCTGTAAGGAAGGCATAGGTGAATTGGTAATATTGCCAGTATTCAGTAATCGCGATGAGCGTTTTAATTTAAATTTACCTGTACCCATCCACGGCGTAGCAGTATTCAGTAAGGTAGTGTTCAATACGAGAATCGTTTTTGTCACGTCTCCCGGATATACCTGTGTTCGCTGCACCGTATAGCGGCCCGAAGTAGAAACGCCTGTAGCAACATCCTGCCCGTCTACATCAACCGATAACACTTCAATATCGGTATTGTACGGTTTATCAATCACTAACATATTCTGATTGGCCGACACGATGTTATAATTTGCAAAGGCATCCATTGTCTGGCTCATTGCCGACGTATAAAAATTCAGGTTATTTTTACCGATATAATAGTTCTGTAAAGAAGGTGCTGTATTACTTGTGCTTGTATTCGGATAATCTTCAAAACTTTCAAAGCCGATTTCGTACACAGAAGTATTCGGCGCTACAGCCGTTACCTGCGCACCGCTGTAACCAAACAATACAGCAGACTTATTCCCCAGTACATCCTGCTCTTCTTGCGGTGTGCCGGACGGGAAGTAATCAGTGAACAACACCACTCGCTTCCAGCGGGTCGGACAACCTTTGCACAACGGACTATTGTATTTAAAGAAAGGAACATCATCAAACGTACCATCCGTTCGTGTATTCACCGCCGTAGTCTGCGAACGGTCATCCAGATAAGTCCACGATTCTTTCGGACGGAAGTTTCCTGCCGAACCATTTAAGTAGGCTAGCAACTGATCAAAACCAACCAATCTGACAGTAGTTATAATGTCTTTATTAGCAACCGAATTATCATCCAAAGGCTTAAACTCACTGAATACACTGGCACTAACATTCAGAATTTTATTCAACGTCTGGAATGTAGGGGTGATTGATGCGGTGGTTAATAAAGTGGTATCTTTGCAAACTGTTGATGCATTGGTATAATCTAACATTTGCAAAAAATATTTTTTATTATTTACATCCGTTTGCACCCAAAAAAAGACATATGCATCATTACTGGTCCCATTATTATAAGTTAAATGAACTTTATATTTTGAATAAAATCGTTTTGTAAAATCGGCACCCACATCGTTAGGATTAATATGATTATAATCTAATACTACACCTCCTGAAATAATATTTGGATAGAAATCATTGCCCGTAAAGGAAGGTGTACTTATAGATGTACACATGACAGACCCTGACTCAACATTAACTTGGCCACTTTCATTCCAGAATTCCATATGAAGCGTATTAGCATTTGCATATGAACCAGATGTTTGTAAAAAAGAAATGGTATAATCTTCTACATAAAGAGATTGATATGTTGTAGATACAGCATCGGGACTCTTGCATATATTAGCATTGTTCATACTATAATTTCCATAATATCCGCTTGGATATGTGGTAAAATATGAATTGAGCAAGCTCAACATCGAGGTAATGCAACCATTAGGTTGTGGAACCGTTTTGCACACCTGGCTCATTACCGGGTACGTATATGTTGCCGTACAATTCTTATTCACCCGGTTTGTGCTTAATGTAGGATCCTGAAGAGATGTTACAGAATAGGCTGTTTCACCAAAGTTATTATCATACACAGGATCATACATTTCTATGGTATAACTACTACCACTGGTTATGGAGGCCCCGTTCAATAACGTTACTTTCCCATACAGGTTTATTGCATCACTGCTTATAGTAGTAATCACGGCCGGATAACGGGTTACCGTTCCGCCAGTTGTTGTTACAAATACTTTATCTCCTTTCTGAAATAGATCCCTTTGAGGGACATTTGTAAAAGGTATGGTGTAATTATAATCTGAACCACTGGCAAGTGTTAATACGGTTGAGTATTTGAATTGCTGTGTTGCATACTTCCCGCCTATGCGTTTGTATTCTGTTACTAAATGGGCAGGTAAATGATATTGATAAATAGAATCTTCAAAGCTGTTTGTTACTGCAGTCAATAGCGGTTCACCGGTGTATGGGTCAAACAATTTATACTTTGCAACAGTCTTTGATCCTTGATTGTAATTTTCGATAGAAGAAAGTATTCCCGTTTTATGTACAATTTTATTACTGACCGTTGTACGGCATCTGGAGTAATCAATATTTGTACACGGTTGTATATGGAATACCGTTACAAAAAGAGCCGGAGGTGTATATTCCAGTTCCATATTAACATTCCCCCCACCGGAATAGGATTGTGTTTCAGTTTCCCGCATGTCTGTAAAGAATTCCACATCCTGCCCCATATAACGTACTGCCTTTGTAACCGTACCATTATCACTAAGCAGTACACATACTTTATTATTTAAAACATAGGAATCAATTTCTCCGCTGCCATTGTTTGATGCCGTACTGTTACTCTGTGTTCCGGTTGTACTATATACAGGAGTTGCCTGATAATGGTATGTGGTATAGTCTATCGGCTGAGGATTGAGATTACCCAAACTATCCAATGCATAATTCGTCTGCGTCTTCAGCTTGCCATGCATATCATTCAGTTCTATATAATAGCCCTGCGACATGGTTAATTTATTAATATCCATTCTGCCGATAAAAGGAATAGGTGTAGGCAGCGAGAATGGATGCGAAACTGTATTTGTATACTTCTCTATAACCGGAAATTCTTTAGCTGTATAAAAATCATAAGATACTGCACCGGATCGCAATATCCCTCCCGGAATGCCATAAGTATTTGTAATTCCCGAGTAATTAGACGCAATACTTTTTACTGTTACTTTCCGATACCCAACTGTAGCTGCCGGATAGTAGGCTTCATTGATTGGAAGCTCTACCATTAAACGGTTCGGTGTTAAAGCCGGTATCTTTTGCAGATAAGACTTCGTATAGCGTAACGGAGATTCTTCCCCTCCGATCTGTGGTTCATTTGTTGCTACACCACTGCTGATAACAGCACCATTTTCTTCTATGGTATAATTATATACCTGTCCATAATAATTTGTAATCTCAGGCGTAGTAGCATTGGCTGTCATGTCAGCCCAGCTATCACTCAGCACGATCTGTTTCACACGCAATCCACCCCCTATTTTTATTTTATCAGGAGAATTTAATCGTATAAAAGAACGTGACAGATCAATTGTTTTGCCCAATCCTTTCTGGTCACACAAAGGATAAAAACCTGTAAATATTTTTTTGATCTCTGTAACAGAACTCAGCAAAGAACGCAGCTTTTGTGTTTTTTGCCCGTCATCTGTATTCGGATCAGCTTTCATACCGGCAATATTCAATAAATACGGTGCGTCTGTACGCACGTGCAGCCAGGCAGACAAAGCAAAAGGATGATATTGATTTGATCCTCCGAATGTAGCTTTCTTTAATGTAACATATCCGGTCGTGTATGGAGCTCCTCCGGCTACTCCCATAGAACCGCTAAAAGTTTCAAGATCGGCATAACCGGAAACGTACTCATATAAATCTTCGTTGTTATTACCTGTTTGGGCGAATTTAGAATAGACTTTAAAATACACCTGATTGTTTGCAGGAACATATTTCTGAAGTTCTTTTTGAATATCCGCACCAGCCGGTATTGCGTTTTCCAGTGGAAAATAAATCCGCAAATCCAACGGGTTCAGTTCCCCGTTACTAAACGAAGAAATTCCGGGTAGAGAAACCCCTGAAACAGGCATCATCTGGGTAGCTACCGAATTCTGTACATACGCATAGTCATCGGCTTCATAGGTAACATCAATTTTGCCTCCCGAAGGAAGTTTGATTGATTTCAAGGTCCATACAGAAGCTTGGTTATCCATTTGTGCACGAAATGCAGCGGCAGTTTGAGCAGGATCAAACTGTTGTGTATAGGGTGTATTAAGCGATTTGGAAGGTGTTGTCTGATCGTTAGGATCGTATGGTTTATAAATTCCCCAGCGATCATAGGCCTGGTCCAGATACCCGGGATTTTCAGCAGATACGCTCTCATGATAATCAAATACGTACGGGGATAAAGATCCACGCTTATTGTCACCATAGGTAAAATACAAACTCTTTAACGTAAGCTTACCATTATTCGTAGTATTGTTAACGGTGTTAATATTATTGGGCACATTACCGCACAGATCATATGTATACGTCAAAACAGCCGTTACCAGTGCTTTACCTGATGTACCAACTAAATTGTATTGATCTCTGGAATACAATTTGATTGTATCCAGTTTGTAACTGGTACCTGTAGCAACATGGCTGTCTGCTGAATTCTGCACTTCCGCAACAGCACTTTTCCCATCAAACCTATCCGATATTTTAAATACGGCAACGTGTGTTTGTGTTTCAGCTTTTGCTAAATGCCATACTTCTTTTGTCCCGTACATATACGTGCCGATATCATCTGCAATAGTCGTATTAGAGCCTCTTACATAGTTGGCACCGGTAAAAGGCGTTCGCCAGTTATAGGCGTTAACCGCTTTCACATAAGAAAATTTCACCCAATACCCAAGGTCTCCTGCAGACGGCCCAACAACATCATCCGCATCAATATAATCTGAACCCAGCACAGAAGTAAGTAAATAACTATGCGCGTAAGCCGGTGTGGTCATTTTATTATAATACTGACTCGTTTGATTGGTACTGGAAGATTTATAAGCTACGTTACCGTTACCATCTTTAGGAATATCAATCACACGCTTGTATTGCTGATTTGTATTTACACTGAATTGACACTCTACCTGCGTTGCGTTATAAGCAGGTAACGCGTACACATATTTCATACCATCCGGGTTGGTTGTTACAAACCCTCCGATATGATCATTACTCAGGCCACTCCTTGAAAAGGAAACTGCACCTGTTTTATATTCCGGGCTGCCCGTGCCTGTAAAGTAACTAATCTTAAATTCACTTAATCCTCCCGTAACCGTATTGCCAAGATCATCGTGTGTATTTCCGGTAAAGGTACCGGCAACATTCGCAACATCTCCGTTTTTAAAAGGCATCACAGATGTCTGACGAATCTTACGTTGTGTATTTACCTTTGTTGGAAAGCTAAGATCTGCATCAAAAAATTTGCTTAATAATGTTGAGCCTATTGCACTGGACGAACCATGATCATTTTCAAACTGACTAAGTGCCGTATGGTCATCCAACGAAATACGATAAGGTTCGTATCCTCCGATAGCATCAAACTTAAGAAGTGTATCAGAAGACATTTCTCCGTATACTTTAAAGTAAGTCGGCTCATAAACTTTATCGTTAGAAACAAATGGATTTGTTTTGCTGAAGCCTCCCGGACTTCCCAGCCAGTTATTGTTATTTTTCCATACACCGCTGTTTGTAACGGAATAATTAACAGTAAGGTCCATTCCAAAATGGAACGTATTAACCGCTCCGTCAACAAAAAAAGCATACTCTGCACCAAGGCTTCCGCCCCAGCTTTGAGATTGAATATGATCATCATAGATGACACCCAAATCAGAGCGTTGTGGCCGATACATAGCAGACATACCCTGAGCATTTGCCGAGTATATATCCTGTGTTAAAATAGGTGCTGGTAAATACGGAGTATTTTTTATAATCTGCCCATCCTGAGAGCGGTTATAATCAATCAGGTCATCCTGCTGATCATCGTTCTGCATGTACATATATCCATAAGCAGATTGAGAGACTCTTTTATCGCGAATCCATTGCGTATTAAAAAAACCTGATACCCCGGAATAGAAATCAAAAAAGGCTGGATCTTCCCCTATCAAAAAAGAAGTGCTGAAATTCCGTGCCTGAGTAGCTGATTGAGGTCTCGGCACATAAGAATGTGTTTCAAAACTATATGTTGAACCCAGATACTGTCTTTCAGGTGAATTTGTTACTTTCTCACTTACCGGATGATACATTCCGACTACTCTACCATTTAAATGGGTAAATACAATCTGATCATTATGTACATGAAATTCATGGTTTCTCTTAGATCTTGCCATTGCCAGATTCATACCCGCTAAACCTGCATGAGAATTATAACCTAAGCCTACACTTATTCTTGAATCGTAATTATCAGATCTCACACGAATATTAACCGTCGGATCAAAACCAATGCCTTCCTGGCTGTTTAATGATAAACCCATCCCGACTCCTCCAAGAGAATTATTCATCTCGTCCTTATTCACCAAAGAAAAACTAGCCGATGGATCAAGCGAAAAGCCAACACCATTGTAACTATTATAAAAAATACTCATTCCAATACCTAAGCCTAATTTTGTATCAAAACCCAAAACTTCCAGACCTGTAGATGAATGAGTTGAACCACCAATGCCAAAAGTAATATTATTACGCATATCTGATTCATGAATCACCTGATCACCGTTGAAATCATCGGGCAAACCACGCATTTCTCTTGTTAATGCCCCGGCATTCAGGTTCCACCCTAATCCAACCCAACTCGCTTCCTGGTCCATGGAGATGCCTGAATTGTATGCAAGGTTAAAGGGGTATCCTCCATTTGGCCCCGGCAATTCAAACAAAGGAATATTATAATTAAAATCTCCGGAAAAGAGATTCACCATATCTGTCGTATTAGCTGCCTGAAAAGATTGAACTTCAGGCTGAGAGGGCCCGGATGTGAGTGCCATTGACAGCGTTGGAAAACACATTTGAGAAACAAAGGTGGTCAATAGAAATGAAGCCAGACACCTTGCAAGAAAGCTATTTCTCAGTACATTCATAAATTCAGTATATTAAATGCTTTAATTTATATTAAGCAACCTGCTATTCTATAATTGGATATGCGGTTGCTCTCGGATCTGTTTATTATCAAATGAAAACTGTACAAGGCCAGAGGATAAGTACTTTGAATCTATTACAAGCTTTATATCTTTATCACGAATAAGTTCTTTTTTATCAAATGCGACTAAAAAAACTTTTGAATTATTAAGCGTATAGAATCTTTCAAAATGAAATAATACAGGGGGAACTTTTTTACTGTTTGTTTCATCACACTCAAGATAGATATCCTGCTGAAACTGATATTGAAAGTAATACAAGGCACTTTCTGCATTTCCATTTACACTTAACGGATCTTTGCCGTCTGCACCTTTTAATATAATACTGAAGAATAACGTAGAGTCATATCCACGGCGAAGACTGTCAAGTAACCCCTCACTTATCAAACCATCTAATTCTCCTGACTTACATAACACATAGTCTGTTGGTCTCAATTGTATATCGAAGATTAATTCGCCTATTTGTTTTTCTTTACGCAGACCATTACCCGTATCTTCAACCCACTTCATATATTCAGATGGACTAAGCAATACAGGTCCGGAACAGGATGACAAAAACAGTGTACAAAGAAGGATATTATAGAGGTTTCTTTTCACTACTTGCCTTCAAATTCTTTATTAATATATTCTACTACTGGTTCTGTAATGTTGTACGTACTATCAGCAAACATTAAACTCCCTGTCCCGTTTGCTCCATGAATAAATACGTATCCATTTTCAGTACCGTATTTTTTTATGTATTGATTTATCTGAATCCAGAGTGCTTGTTTTGCTTGCTGAAACTCTGCTTCATTTTCGCTTCCATACTCTTCCATCAGACGCATGTATTCGTTCCGCTTCGCCTGCATTTTTACCTTTTGAAGTTCCGTAAGATTTCCTTTTACAGCAGCTTCAGAAACCTGAATGACGGCTTTTAGAGAATCCAATTCCAGCTTTTGCTTTTGTTGTTTTTTAATAAATTTCTCTTCAACAATCTTTGTCCCTTTATAATCACTAAACACTTTTTCAGTATAAATAAAGCCTTGCTTATCACCTGAAGTTTGTTGCCTTGTAAGCAAATAAACTATAGCAATAATCAATATGCCAACAACAACCGATACCGCTATAATTAGAGTACTTTTTTTCATGTATTTAATTAATAATAAATAAAGGACTTATATACCTTGATATTTAAAACGCAGGTATTTTTTTTCTCCTTTTTCTCCTGTGACAACTAATGTATAATATTGGTTATGAATAAAATTATACCCAATAAGATTTAATGATAAATAATTTGAGCCATATTTTTTAGTGAGTCCGAGACAAGTCATTGGGTTCATTTTATAATCATAGATTACAAAATTCAGAGGAGTATTTGCTGCAACATTATATTTTTCTTCGTATTTGAATGTCAATACAGAATTCAACGCAATGGTATAACTATCATCCTGTTCTTCTTTCAATTCTGCGAATATGGCAGATGTATTAGGTACATTAATATATGCCAGAAAATAATTAGTAGTAGTGCCGCCAGTTTGAGCAGAAGAAAATCCGGCTTTAAATATTATTTCAGTAGTTGCCCGGTACACATACGTATTTGAGGTATAATCGATGGCTAAGGGAACAGTTGGAGTAAATGAAGTTCCGCCATCAACAACAATTGGTTGTGCATACAATGATGATATCCCCAAAAGTATGCATATAACAAATGCCAAAATAATTCTGATCATACTTGTATAATTAACTATTTACTAATAGTTGTTTCCTGACCTTTTGAAACAAGTAATTGAACCTGCTGCATCAATAATTCATTTTGCTTTTTCAACAATTCTATCTGAGCTTCCTGATTAGAAATATTCTTATTCTGTTCAATCATATACAACGTAAGCTCTTCTACTTTCTTCAGTAAGATTCCGCTCATCTCTCCGGCCATAACACCATTTTCTTCCACTTCTTTAGCAGATGGAACATCCGGCAGATGATGATTTAAGGATATGTAAGATTGAAGCGAGTCTACAGACATTAATTTATAGTCAGACGCAAATACGTGATCATACCAGCCACCTATCAACTTTATTTTTAATTCTTCACACATTATTTTTCCTTGCACCAATAAATTATATCCGTTAGGTACAGTAGCAGGGATACTGGCTTTCGCAATACCAATACATACAAAGTTCTGAGATTGCGAACCAGCCAATGTATTTGGTGATAATGGATTTAACAATAAAGGACCGGATGAAGATTGAATCCATGAATAATCACTAGCCGGAGTAGCAGTACTTGTACCAACAGCCCCCATAGTAATACCGCTTTTCAGAGTATTCAAAACAGGAGCACCCGAATTTGTGACCTGTAAATTACCATATTGAATATGGAGTAAAGAAGATGGTGCAAAATAACCTGTGCTGGATGCATAAGGAAAGTTACCTATACCAACAGTACCTCCTGAACTATTCGATTGAAAATATATAGGTGCATTTGTCTGAGTACTTGTGGATGGAGTATAGCTATACCCATCTATATAGTTTTTAGCACCTGCGCCTGAATTGTTCGTTATTATTAATCTTGCAGTTAAATTTGTACTATTTTGCCCGGATTCAAAAATCGCTACGGGAGCAGATGTAATGCTCGTATTCCTTACATGCAAGTATGCTTCGGGGTTTATATTACCAATACCTACACTTCTGTTCGACAATTTAAAAGTTACAAACTCAGTACCATTTGAAGAGGTCGTTAAACCTGTACCTGAATAATTATCAAAAAACCCAAAACGAGACCGGCTTTCTGAAGCATAAAAAGCATAGATTCTATTAAAATCTGTATTATTAGGTTCTTCAAAATAACCCATACCAAATCGTATACTATTATCAAAAACACTTAGTTTCATAATTTGATCTGTACCTTGTGTATGAGGCCCAAAAGACAATCTGGTAGTCGGAGTGGCATAATTACCAATTGCAATATTTCCACCATTAGTCATACGCATTCGTACAATAGAATTTATAAAAAAATCCAGTCCGTATTGATTGCCATTGCTATTAACCTGTCTATTTGAAAGTATTCCTTCTCCGCTAACGCTACCAAAACGTAAGACAGTTGTTGAAGACGTTGCACCATTACACGCACCACTACCATCAGGATTTAACTGTGCATATATATTTGCTATACTTGCACAGAAAAGCGTTACTAACAAAATGTATTTTTTCATAAATTCAATAATATATATTTAGGATATGATCATTTCAGTATCAGTAATGCACGAGTATTTTAAAAACTCTTCGTACTTAGTTATAATCAACAGAGATCTAGATTACTTGCAAATAGTTCTTACAAATAGTTAATGAATACCAGTTCGTAACCAACTCACCGTTTACTCAAATCAAAACTATACATAAATATCAATGAAATTAAATTACTGATATTATATTGTCATAAAACTTTTCAACATAACGAATCATATTTTCAATATAGCCTTTACAAGAAGAAATAAGTATAAAATATTATCAATAATAGTAAACATCTGTAATACAACACACTCGATAAAATTATAATATCACATTAATCCTGACAATCAACACATAACAAACTACAGCCATACAAAACAAAATCCCTGCATCGAAATCTTTCCAATGCAGGGATTTTATTATTACCTAATATATAGAATTAACTATCTCTTCGCTTACTCTTCTTGCCGGCCATCTTGCGTTTATCTTTATAATTGTAATTATAATCTTTCAGATTGCTTTCTTTCTTGGCATGAAATGCGGCTCCGGGAATATATTCCTCCATAGTCGTTTTTTTCTTCTTCGCTATTGGCTTCGCATCTTCGTCTCCGCCACCACGATTACCCTCAATCACCAGATCATACGGCAGTTCCATAATCTCCATGCTATGACCTACTCCCAATTCAATTTTACGAACCATGTTCAGCTCGATGTCTGTTGAGTAAGTAATAGCAATAGTATCGGGCAGTTCATCGGCTTGCTTACGCTCTACCCGGTTAATAAATATGTTGCGCTCTAAGGGAAGATCAAAATGAAGTATGTATTGTATATCATCAAAATTTACTAACACTTCATCTTCGTTCGACATTAATAAAACCCGTACAGCATCATCTTGTTTGAATTGTTCGAAAGATGTAAATCCTTTTTGCCCGTAAGAAGGATTGAAAATGGCAACGGCACCTTCAATACGCTTTTCCAGACTTTTTAATAATTTATCTGATGTGCTTTTTGAATTCGAGAATACGACAACCTTTTTATAAATATCGTAATCGCGAAGCATGAGGTTGATCAGATTCAGTTTGGTTTTATAATTCGGTACTTTAAATAACTGCAAAGGCACGGTATCAACTGTATGCAGTGAATCAAGATCTACTTCAATGGTTGTTGGATAGAGCAAAAAGAAATCAGCAAGCTTCTGCAGCTTTTCGTGCATAATTTCAGTAAATACAATATGCTGACATTTAGGTAAGCTTTCAGAAATATTTTTTACAACTGTTTGCAAGCCTTGCTTTACAATCAAATCAGCATCGTCGAGAATAAAAGATTTGATCTGTGTTAAGTTGATGGCCGACTTGATATACATTGCCTCCACTCTATCCGGCGTACCGATTACAACATCAATACCTTCTTCTAATATTTCGCGTTGCCCTTCCATACCCATACCCGGATAAACACCCAATACACGTATATCCAGATTTTTGCCCAGCAAACGAAACTGATCTTCCAACGCCTCTCCATTAGTCCTGTTCGGTACCATAATCAAAACACGCGGTGCTATTTCAAAGGCAAATTTCAGTTTAGCCAAAACGCCCAGAATCATGCCGGTTGTTTTACCACAGCCTTCCGGGCCGATAATAACAAGATCCTGGCCACCGATAATGCGTGACAAGGTTTTTTCCTGCACTTCTCTTGGCTCAGTAAAACCAAGATCAGCCATAGCTGTATTCAACTGTTTATTTAATTTCAGAACTTCTAAAGACACGGTAGTAATAAGTTATACATCGACAGATAGCCGATTGTTTATATATGTAGCAGAAGAATAGTTAGATACACTCAACTTTCAAACGCTGATTGTACAAAAATAAGAAATTATCGGCGGATAAGTGCTCTTTATGTGTTCCTATACAATGATAATGTAACGTTTAAGGGGTTTTAATACATTTAGGGCGCATTAACAGAAATTTATCTCACAATTTTTTTCTGCTTTATCCGCTTGTTCGGGCGCAGCGAATTGTTCTTTGTCATTTAAAATTAGTCCCTTTCGGATGGCAAAAGATAGTCTCTAGGCAGTCTGCATACAGGTTCTCCTCTATATATTTCGGGTATGTTTCGCCTATGTTGCGGATACCTTCCGCCTATATTCCGCCTGTTAGATTGAAGTTATTTTGAACAAATGAGAAAAATCTTTAATAAGATTGAAAATAGCTCTGATTAAATGCATTACAAAGTTCTTAAAAGAGATGCATATTGTCAATAAATACACATATATTCTGAAAATAAAACGTTCGATAAAAAAATTCATAATTCATAATTCATAATTCATAATTCATAATTCATAATTCATAATTCATAATTCATTTATATAAATTGTTTATCTTAAATCAGTCATTACCCGTAGAAGTCTTAAACTAAAAAGTGCGCTATGAAAATTACACCTTTATTCATTTCATTTTTACTTTGTACGCTATCTGCAACAGCACAGATCGTACCCATCGGCCAACCCATCAGTACAGCACTTACCGATGATTTTAACCCAAGCGTAAGCGGCAACGGAAAAATATTGATTTATGAAGTAGTCTATCGCAATTCGAATAAGGCAGATGTTATGATTGCAAATCAGGTAAGCGGCAATTGGTCGCAACCTGCAGTAATAGCCGGAGTGAATACACAAACGGAACAGCTTACCAATGGTGGCTACTTTATAAACCACGCGGGCAATATTATCTTATTCCATTCGAACAGATACAAAGGCATTGGTGGCACGGACATTTGGTACACGGAAAAAAATGAATCGGGTGTATGGTCTGCTCCGGCAAACTTTGGCAAACCGATTAATGGTACGGGCAATGAAATAGATCCATCTTTATCACCCGATGGAAAATTTATGTACTTCACCGTATTAAGCGATAAAAAAACACCGTCAGGTTTACCTTGCGGAAAGATTATGGTTGCAGAACGAATCAGTTCCACAACATGGAAAACACCGGTACCTCTTCCTGCACCAATCAATGGCGACTGTGAATGTGGTGGTAAACTTCTTTCTGATAATAAAACTTTTTTATTCTCTTCTATGCGCAGCGGCAGCAAAGGCGGATATGATTTTTATAAAAGCACCTTGAATGCAGACGGCACATTCTCAACTCCTGTCAATTATGCTTTTATCAACACTGCAGACGATGACAAATACATTTCTGTTGCAGCAGGCGGTTCTATGCTCTATGCAGCAGCACCGGGTAAAGGGAAAGACGAACGTGACATTGTACGCACAAAAATACCGGAAGACATGCAACCGGACATGGTTCGGTTGTATCAGGGAAAAGTTACAGACGCCGGTACAAATAAACCGTTATCTGCTCAGATTACAGTAACAAATACTGCAACAGGAGCTTCAATGATATATCGCACGGCTGCTGACGGAAGTTTTTCTGTACCTGTACCTTCCGCAGAAGAATACGATGTAAGTGTGTTCTCTTCTGCTCCGGGTTTTGATTATATTTCTTTTATTGCACCAGCTTCTCCAGTAAAAAAATACGAAGAGAAGAATGTTGCATTCACTTTGCACGCACTCACGAAAGGAACTGTAATACCACTTACCAATTTAACATTTAACGATGCTATTCAAACGAATAAAACAGGCACGTTGGAACTGAACCGTGCCAAACTGTTCATGCGTCTCAATCCTACTGCTTCCTTTGATATACTGGCCTATACAAATGAAATTCTTACAGATACCATAAAACACTTTCCTATTGACAAAGAAATGATCAATCCGGTTGACTCCACAATTCTGTATAGTAATGATCATACGGAAGAACAGGCAAAATATATTTACGATTATTTAATCAAAGCTGGTATACCTGCTGATAAGTTAAGCTACACCGGTGCAGGTACAGAGGATTCAGATGAAGATGGCCCTGATGCAAACGACGCAGACAGAAAAAAGAAATATGAACTTATTGTAAAGTAATCTGTCATTAAAGATAACGTCATCGAGTTTACCCCTGATGACGTTACCTTTAAAATGAAATATGCTTAGATGAAACCTGAATAACTTCTACGAAAGAAATTACCAATAAAAAAATCAATAAATCTTTTTCAGACTCTTTATATCGTAACCAAAGATTGTTGTTATACATCAGGGTTGCAATAATAAAACTCACACCAAAAGAAAAGAATACACTGTATTCCGTTACAATAAAATACTTGCTTGCTGAAATGATTAAGAACACGGCAAGCAAACACTCCAGCATTTCAAATGCTTTATACTCTTTGCTATGAGTATATGTCAGCACACCAAATGTTACTGCTGAAAAAACCAATGGAACTGCCAGTAATAACGAATAATAAAGTGTAGTACTTACCGGCAATACCAGTTGAAGCAGCGCCTGTACTACAAACAATGCCAATGAAATAAAGAATAAATCTTTTGTTGAAACAGTCAATAAATAGAATGCTGCTAACGCTCCGCTTAAAATTGCACGACTGTAAAAAACAAGCTGCGTATCAACGGAGACAAATAATGGTACGATAGCTGTAAGTAAAACACAGCCGATTAATATATATGAAATGCGTTCTTTCAGGTCCGCGTTTAACTTTAGCATATTCTTATTTTAATAATTCTTCCAACTTTTCTTCCAGTTCATGTCCACGTAAATCCCGCGCAACTACTACGCCTTTGGGATCCAGTAAAAACGTAGCAGGTATTCCTTCTACACCATACAAACGCACAACCGAAGATTCCCATGCATGCAAATCACTCACATGCGTCCATGTTAAACCATCTTTTTGTATGGCATTTAACCACTTGTCTTTATTATCATCCAGGGAGACACTTAAAATATCAAAGTTCTTACCTTTATATTTATTATAAGCTTTAACCACATTCGGCGATTCCTGTCTGCATGGTCCGCACCAGGAAGCCCAGAAATCAAGTAACAGATACTTCCCTTTAAAGGATGATAAACGTATCATCTTACCTGCCGCATCGGGTAATACAAATTCAGGAGCTTCTTTGCCAATAGCAGCCGGACTTCCCTTTTCCTTCGCGAGCTTTTGCTCTAAATATGTTTTATACTGGGAAACATTCGTTACAAGACTTGCGGTATATTTAGAATTAGGCTGTTGCTGTTTAATAGTGGTTGTAACAGACTCAATAAAAGGAAAATCATTTTCCCAATCTGCGTAACTCAACATACTGAACACAATCGGTGACGCAGTATTTGCACTTATTGATTCACGCACATAAGCCTTTATTTCAGCTTCAATACTTTTTATCTGATTCATGCAATTCGTTGCCATAATAGAAGACGTTGATTCCTTCTTTAATGAATCCAACATTCCCGATAACCTTGAATGTGCTTTATTAAAATCTAAAATCTTCTTATTAAAGTCTGAATAGACTTTATTGTCCTTGCTTCCGGAGAAAACAACTGTTTCAAATAAATCCGTAGCATCTGCTTTAAACACGATTGTATCTGCATTCAGAACCAACGGTAAATACGAATTGTTTGTCAATCGAAGTCTGTATATATCAACGGTATCAATCCTTCCAGAAAAATCTACAGAACCATTTTTCAATTCAGATGAATCAATTACAATCCAACGTTTGTCTTTGATTGCTTCCAGATATGCTTTATTACCGGCAGCATTTTTAATTGTTCCGTGCAGAGAATAATGAATACCGGTTGTTTTTTCACCTTCTGTTTTTGTATCTGAACAGGAAAAGAAAACCGATGTTGCCAAAGCAACAAACAGATAAATAATTGAATGCTTTTTCATAAAGAATTAAGCTTCTAATACTTGTTTAATTAATTCAGTAGCAACTTTCGGATCCGCTTTACCTTTGGTAGCCTTCATAAGATCTCCCATAAACATAGAAAGAATACCCGTCTTACCGCCTTTGTATTCCGCCACTTTAGCCGGATACTTCGCAATAATTTCCTGAATCAATGGAATCAATTCATCGGTATTGCTCTGCTGAATCAGATTCTTTTCTTCTGCAATCTGCTGAGGTGTTTTAGTTATACCGTTAAGTAATTCAGGAAAAATCGATTGATTAGCAATCGTAGTATTTACTTTACCCGAATCAATGAAATCTACCAAAAGAGCAATTTGCTGCGGAGTAACTTTCAAATCTTTTACATGTAAAGCCAATTCATTCAAGTACGACTTCACTGCCCCTATCACCCAGTTTGCTGCGGACTTGTAGTTCTTCGTATGTTTACATACTTCGTCAAAATACAACGCAATTTCTTTAGTATCGGTCAATACCTGAACATCGTATTCCGATAATTTATAATCGTTGGAAAATTTCGCATACAACTCCTGCGGCAAGGCAGGCAGGCTTGATTTGATTTCCGCTAACCACGCTTCACTTACAGCAACAGGCTGAAGATCCGGTTCGGGGAAGTATCGGTAATCATTCAGCTCTTCTTTCGTACGCATGCCATGTGTAGAACCGTCTACGGCATCAAACTGGCGGGATTCAGAAATAATCTCTTCACCTTTTTCAATCAGTTCTATTTGTCTTAGAATTTCGAAATCAATCGCGCGCTGTACGTTACGTACCGAGTTCATGTTTTTAACTTCTACTTTCTTTCCGTATTCTTTCGCACCTTTCAGCATCACCGAAACGTTGGCATCGCAGCGCATCGAACCTTCTTCCATGTTCCCATCGCAGATCTCCAGGTAACGCACCAGCTTTCTGATCTCCGTCATAACCGCGTAGGCTTCTTCAGACGTACGAATATCAGGCTCTGTAACAATCTCAATCAATGGAACACCCGCACGGTTGTAATCAACCAAGGTATCTACTTCACCGGCAAGGTGCATGTTTTTACCGGCATCGTCTTCCATGTGAATACGGTTCAAACGAATGGTTTGTCCTTCCGTATTCTTTAATTTAATTTTAATATTACCACCGATACAGATTGGTGCTTTATCCTGCGTTGTCTGAAAACCTTTTGGCAGATCGGGATAGAAATAATTCTTACGATCGAAAAATGTAAGCCGGTTAATCTCTGAACCACACGCCAGGCCCATTTTAATAGCGTACTCAACAACTCTTTTGTTCAGCTTCGGCAGTGTACCCGGATGACCCAATGTAATAACACTCACATGCGTATTCGGCATGCTGCCAAACTCAGCGGAATCCGAAGCAAATATTTTGCTCAGGGTTGAAAGTTGCGCATGAACTTCTAAACCGATAACCGGTTGGTATTTATCTATAATTGACTGATCCATATTTTTATCTATATCAATACTATTAAGCATTCACCTGAATAAGGTCTTTCGCTTTTGCAATTACTTTATCTAATCCATTAATCTCTTTACCTCCTGCTGTTGCATAGAATGGCTGCCCACCGCCACCGCCCTGAATCTCTTTCGATAATTCACGAATCATTTGTGAAGCATTCAATCCTTTATCTGCAACCAGATTGTCAGAAATCATTACCGCAATGTTTGGTTTACCATCTACATTTACAGCAAGTACCAATAACAAATTATCAACAGTTTGTTTTAAGTCGTATGCAACCTGGCGCATCGCATCAACAGATGGTAATGCAATCTTCGCACGGATCAGATTGATATCGCCGACTTTTTCAACAGTATCTTTTAATGTCTTCGCAACTGCTTTTGATTTCTCTGCCTGATATTCGTCCAGTTGCTTTTGCAGTACAATACGTTCTTCCAATAAATCTTCCAGCGACTTTACCAAGTCTTTCGGATTCTTCATCAATTCTGTAATCTTAGCAAGTGTTGTTTGCTGCTCATCAACAAATACTTCGGCAGCTGTTGCTGTTAACGCTTCAATCCTACGTACGCCCGCAGCAACAGACGATTCACTGGTAATCTTAAAGAAACCGATTTTACCTGTAGATGAAACGTGTGTACCGCCACACAATTCGCGAGAGAAAGAATCATCAAACGTAATCATACGTACATATTCGCCATACTTCTCACCGAACAACGCCATCGCACCAAGTTTCTTCGCTTCTTCAATCGGTACATTTCTGCGTTCGTTCAGAGAAATATTTTCACGGATTTTTTCATTTACGATCAATTCTACTTTCTTCAACTCTTCTTCCGTTACTTTAGAGAAGTGTGAAAAGTCAAAACGCAATACCGATTCATTCACCAGCGAACCTTTTTGATTCACGTGTAAACCCAATACTTGTTTAAGCGCCGCATGAAGCAAGTGCGTTGCAGAGTGGTTGTTCTCTGTAAGCGAACGTTGTAATACATTTACTTTACATTCTACTACCGCTTTTAAATCTGCCGGTAGTTGTTCTGTAATATGAATGATCAGGTTATTTTCTTTTTGCGTGTT
>Ga0206916_1058_pt1 | contig 23861 bp, 10 predicted proteins | sample Alteio_BWOrgHeat_71_FD_152957 | JGI IMG/M metagenome (GOLD analysis project Ga0206916, IMG submission 152957) | Enriched cells from forest soil in Barre Woods Harvard Forest LTER site, Petersham, Massachusetts, United States -... | ecosystem: Environmental > Terrestrial > Soil > Temperate forest >... | reverse complement strand
TCACCAACAACTTGTAAAACATAGTTGGTGACCTGCTTCTACCACAATTCACTATGCAAACATTTGATCATACAGCAACAACGGCGCAGGCTACTTACTGTTTACTGATTACTAAAAAACTATGAAATTACGGATTATATATATGGGCACGCCCGATTTTGCGGTGCCTAGTCTGGAAATATTAATTGAACAGGGGTTCGATGTAGCTGCTGTAGTTACTGCCCCGGATAAGCCCGCAGGACGTGGCCTGAAGCTGCAGCATTCGGCTGTAAAAGAAACGGCATTAAAATATAACATTCCGGTATTACAGCCGGAGAAATTAAAGAACGAGGCTTTTATCGAAGAGCTAAAATCATATCAGGCAAACTTGTTTATTGTAGTTGCTTTCCGTATGCTACCGGAAGTGATCTGGCAGATGCCTGCGATCGGCACCTTTAACCTGCATGGATCTTTACTGCCAAAATATCAAGGTGCGGCCCCGATCAACTGGGCCATCATCAACGGTGAAACAGAAACCGGTTGCACAACATTCTTCCTGAAACATCAAATTGATACAGGCGATATTATTTTGCAGGATAAAACACCCATAACACCGGACGATACATTTGAAACGGTTTATAACAAGCTAAAAGTTTCAGGAGCTGATTTAGTACTAAAGACCGTACGTATGATTGAGTCTGAAAACTATGCCTCTACTCCCCAGCACGGTGTTGCGATCCATGCCCCAAAGATCTATAAAGAAACAGGACTGATCGACTGGAATCATTCCTGCATTGCCATCAACAATCTGATCCGCGGTCTGAATCCTTTTCCTTCCGCCTGGTTTGTGCATAATGAAAAGTCGTATAAAGTATTTAAAGCTAAACCGGAAACAGGTTCGCCGAATCAACTAGCGGGCACCATTGTATCCGACAATAAAACATATATTAAAATAGTATGCAGCGATGGCTGGCTCTCTTTACTGGAGATACAGGCCGAAGGGAAAAAACGCATGCTTGTTCAGGATTTTTTAAAAGGAAATAAATTATGATCCGCTCTATCATTGTTGCACAATCTCAGAACCGTGTTATCGGTATCAACAATACATTACCCTGGCATTTACCGGCCGACCTGAAACGTTTCAAAGCCATTACTATGGGCCACCATATCATCATGGGGCGTAAGACCTACGATTCGATCGGCAAACCGTTGCCCGGCCGCACCAGTATTATTATTACACGCAATAAAGATTTAAGGTACGAAGGCTGTGTCATGGCATATTCTTTAGCAGAAGCATTTGCTATTGCAGCAACTCATAACGATACAGAAGCTTTTGTGATCGGCGGTGCTGACCTGATCAGACAGGCAATTGATACCTGCGACAAACTTTACCTGACAAACATTCACCAGGATTTTGAAGGTGATACGTTTTTAGATACTTTATCTTCCGGCTGGAAAGAGATCGAGCACATTACGTATGCTCCCGATGAAAAGAATGTGTATGCTTATTCTTTTGTGACGTATGAGAAGTGAGCTTAGGGATTAAGGCCTAAGGCGAAAAGATTAAAGCGGAATACTCTTTTAGATTAAGCTGTGAATTATTAGTGTCCTCTGCGGTGTAGTGTAAACCTATTTTTAGGATGAAACAGTATAGAGCAGTGAGCTGTTGGCCGATGGCACAACAGCAGGTTGATTGGAGGTTGGGAAAGAATGGTGAATGCAACGTCGTTAAAAAAGCCTAAGGCTTAAAGCGGAATGCTCTTTTACATTGAGCTGTGAATTATTAGCGTCCGCTGTAGCGTGTAGTGTAAACCTCTTTTTAGGATGAAACATCATAGATCATTGGGCTGTTGGCCGATGGCACAACAGCAGGTTGATTGGAGGTTGGGAAAGAATGGTGAATGCCTACATTGTTTGAAGTAAAATAACAGGATTACAAATCCTTTTTATCTGGCTTCGGGATTACAAATCCCTAAGAGCTTAGTTTATAGCAACCAACTATCCGGTTGCCGGACACACAGCTATTGGTTGTCTTTTATCATACTTCTTGTATGCTATTGATATGGGATATAGGTGGGAAGTATATGGGAGGTATATGGGAAAGAGGTGGGATATATATATATAAAGTATATGATATAAATTATGTCTATCATGCTTATTAAATATCTTCATCTATCTTTTTTATTAACCTTTGTTACAAAATTCTGATTGCATAGTATTTTTTAACCCAATCATTTTTCATTTCTATTTCTGTATTTTACTTTCGCAAAAAACATCAGCAGCATGGCTAAATTAAAGGGACTTATTGATTTTGAAGGTACCCTCGGTGGTATCACTGCATACACACGTAATGGGGAACGTATATTGCGACAAGCAACGGGAGCCGACAAAAAGAAAATCCTGCAAGGCAAAAACTATGTGCGCACACGGGAAAACATGATGGAGTTCAGCGGAGCAGTTGCTGCAGCAAAAGCAGTGCGCCAATCGCTTACCCCTGTTACACGCACCTTTGCGGATACTAATTTTACCGGCCGGCTGCAAGGCAAATACAGAGATATGATTTCCACTGCTGCAGGCAAGAGAGGACAACGTATGTTTAATCCTTTGCAACATGTGAATGCCATTCTGGCGATTCCTTTTGATGTGAAGCTGCATCTGGATAGCATACTGCGTGTAAAGCCTGTGATTACTATAAACGCAGAACGTACGGCTGCTACACTATCTATTTCCGGATTTACTCCTGTCACAGATATTTTTTCACCTGTGGGTGCAACACATCTGGAACTGGTCTATGCCATTGCCGTACAACCGTCGTTTGAATATGATCCAGGTACAAAAAAATACAAACGCACAGATGGACTAAATCAGCATTATATGCAAACTATCTCTTCTGAACTGATTGCTGTTGATGCACATGAAGCACTGGATATTTCATTGCCTGCTCCTCCTATTGATCTTCCGGAACTGCATGCAGACAGCGCATTGGTATCTGTATTAGGCGTATGCTTTCACCAGCAGATCGGCTTTAAATCGTATCCTCTGGAAACGGGTAAAGCAATGGGGTTTGCAGGGGTGGGTTGAATTATAAATTATGAGTTATGAATTACGAATTCATAACTCATAATTCAATACACTACAATGATGAAGATTCTTATAGTTTCTTTTTAAACATAAATGTGTGTCTTGGATAACCCGGACCGCTGTATCCCTGCGAGCTTGTGGGCACTGAATAGGAAAGCGAAACATTTACCAGTTCAAATCCTTTTTCATTCAAGGCATTTAATTCTTTCATTACAGGCCCCATATCTCCCTCAATATCTGTTTTTGTTTTTTCCCATTCTTTTTCCTGTGCCGGTTCTTCCCCGATCGTGGTACGAATGATCTTCTTTTTAACAACCTCAATTACTTCCACCATAGCATACTCTTCTGTTTTTTTAACTTCACTTTGTTTTGTACCGATCGTAACAAAACCAAGTAAGAAAAACGAGGAGGCTATCAACAAGCCGCTTACTACAAGATTTTTTTTCATAATCAATTTGTTTATTTTTTATACAGGATTTATATAAACACCACCTAATCTGATAATTTTAATGCATTAATCCTTATACATTTTATACAAATAGCCAATGCCATCCAATCAACATTTTTTTAAAGGTCGAACCAGTTAATGGCGGCGTTAATATCAACTAAAAGTATTTATATTAAAAATGTACAATTATATATCTGTCTTTAAGACACCCTATCTTTTATCAAAATCAATTGTTATTTTCTTACAACCGGCAAAAAGTCCTTTATATGACGCTATATTAAGTCATAATAATCAATTCATTATATTTTTACAAAATAGCACTATATATATAAACACAAGGTTATCAAAATAAAATATATTCATTATAATTTTTATATGTCATTATAATAAATAAATTTGAAACAATACGTTTAGGCTGTTTTCTCCATATATAGATTTTAGATACCTGGAGACTTGTGTTTCAATGCAACCATTTTCTGCTTGAAATATCAGAAGACAACCGTTCAATTGCCGGTTTTTATTATATACAATTTTAATCTTTTTACCGTGGCTACTGTTTTTTGTTCTTCACATAGTAAAATAAGTTTTGGCACTGTCTGCATGAACAGGCTGCACCACATAAAACATACTTTACCTAAAAACATTTCGGATAATCTATCTTATCCTACTGCTGAATTTGTATTACTGGATTACAATTCAACCGATGGACTGGGTGATTGGGTACAGGAAAACATGCAGCACTATATTGAAGCTGGTATCTTAAAGTACTACCGCACCAACGACCCTCTTTATTTTAACCGGAGCCATTCGCGCAATATGGTTTTTCAGTTGTGTGAAGGAGAACTTATCTGCAATGTGGATGCAGACAATTATACCGGCCATGGCTTTGCACATTACATTAATCAATCGTTTCAGGAAGACGCTGATATTTTTCTGGCCAGCACCTTCAACGAGGAATACCTGGCTTTCAAAGATGCTTACGGAAGATTCTGTGCCTGGAAAAAAGATTTCACGGCTATCGGGGGCTACGATGAAGCCATGAACAGCTATGGCCATGAAGACACTGATCTGTATGACAGGCTTGCCAGGCTAGGCAGAAAAGAAATAAATATGACCAATAAAGATTTCCTGCACTCTATCTCTCATACAGATCAGGAACGAACAGGCAATGAGTTTTTCAGAAAGTCACTGAAACATTTTTACATCTCCTATCTGCCGGGAAAAACACGGGTTTTGTTTCTGTACCACAATCAACGTTTTGAAACCGGTACGCTGGTAGATAACTATTACAGTATTGCATCCCCCTGCTCCATTGAAGAAGGCGATTGGTTAACCGGATGCTGGTACCTAAATGATCAGACGCTTACCCTGCAGTTTGACTCGGGCACAGAAACCAAACTGCATAGCGATGATAATTTTATCACCTACAAAGACCCTGTTGAAAACATCCTTTTAAGTAAGGTTACCAATAAAACACTGCTGCATAATACGCTGCTGAGCTATTCCATTATTACCAACTCCAATCACATTTATAAAAACGAACAGAAAAAAATCATAACCGTGAATCATGCCCGGAGATTCGGAGCCGGCATGGTACAAAAGAACTTCAATCATACAGACCCTATAACCATTTGATCATTCTTAAATTCCCGTAATACTATGAACATCATCACAGACTGGAACCGCTTTAAATATTTTTTCGCCTCCAATGAGCAGCCTGTTATACAGGAAGTAAATACCTATTATCAAACCATAGACATACGAACGTTTACCTATTTCTCTCAATTGGCAGCCCTGTCTGCTAAAAACATCGGAGGAGATATCGGGAGTCTCACCGGATTAGCCTCTACGGTGAATCTGTATGTAGCGTACTGTACTATGGTATTTAATTATTCCTCTTCTGTGAGCGGTTCGGGCGAAGCGCGCTGGGATAGTTATATCTCTTTATTTCCGGATGAATGCCAGCCTTCCATAAAACAGATGACGGTAGACCTGCGCAATATTCCGAAAACCTTTTCAGATTTCCTGAGTGATGGAATTGCCGGAGTTGAGTATTATCTGGATCATTATCCAGCCGGGAAAACAGCTTTACTAAACGGTTTTGCAGATTACCTGGTTAGAAAAAGAGAGCAGCTATGCGGAGGCTGGACCGGCCTTGAAATCTCGTATACCGGGAACGAACAGCTTGCCATGACAGAACTGAGCTATTATCTGCAGGGCCTTGTAAGCTATCCGGATTTTACTTCACTGGCAAATGCAGCACCCGAAGACCTTGCCGCCGAAATGAGGCGGTTTAATCAATTTTATAATCTACCCAGACGTTTTGTTAATTTCTTTATAAATGATTTTCAGAAAAAAGCCAACACATTAATTGCAAGTAAGTATCCGCTTGCATCGGTTGAACAGGCTTTTATCAAGCAATTCAGACCTGCCCTTCAGGGAGGTGTAAGCGCCTTTCTGTCTACCCTTCGCTCTTACCGTATTATTGATTCGTTTTATGATCTGGCTACGATTCCTGCCTTAACAGGCATTGACGATACGCTGGGCTGCACCGGAAGCGAAACCGGACATGAGCTTCAGGCCAATGGTGATTTCAGCCTTAGTTCAGGCGGCTGGTATAATTCCAGCGGTGTTTTATTAACCGGGCTCAACGGTATAAACAGCGGAAATACGTATCCTTATACAGGACACATCCTTACTGTTGGAAAAACCTATCAGGTTAACATCAATGTGCTCGATACCAGTGTAGCCGGCTTACTGAAAGATTCAGGCGGAAGTACGCTATATACCTTTACCCATCCGGGCACACAGACATTCACCTTTACCGCAACAACCGATACTATACAGTTTGATATAACCTTGTTTGATGACGTTTCCATTACAGAAGTGATGGGTGTTTCGTGTGATCCGGTAACAGAATATCAGGCTGCAGGATCTTCCCAGGCCCAGATCAGCCACCTTACGCCACAGGGAAGTGTGGCCGTTGACGATGTATACATGGTACGCATCAATACCAAATCCAGTGTTTTTTATAAAGCAACTACCACCAGTACCGCTGACCTTATTGCCGGCATCATTAGTGCTATCAATGCAGCATCTACGCAGGATAACTGGAACCTGGTTACAGCCAGCAACGGAACATCGTATGTTATTGTAACTGCCAACAGTGTTAACAAGTCCTTTACACTGGAAGTAATAAGTCTGAAGAGAACCCTGATGGGTTTAACTTCCGACCATATGTTCTATTATTCGTATGCGGCAGAACTGATCGGCTTTGCAAAGGCCGCTTACCCGAAAGAATTTCAGCCTTTTGAATATACAGGCCTGCTGGTACCCACCCCGTCTACTGCCAACCTAAGCGGGTATAACATACGCGCGTCCTTTAACGGCGGCAGTGCCGGTATATACGGATACATCGGCACGTATGTAACACAGGCAAACGGCAACTTTGCCTTTACCTATAATCTTCCGAAACCCTTTGTACGCGATGGTTATATTCTTATTGAACTACTAAGTAATGGCACTGTCATTACCAGCTACTCGTATTATGTAGTACATGGCGAACATATTGTTAATACACTTTCTTTTTCAGCCTCTACTACTACTGTTACCTACCCTACCATTGCTGATGTAGCAAGTATTACCGGTCTTACCATCCCTTCCGCGCTGAGTACTTTTCTGGCCAGCAACGGCATTGTTACCTTAAAAGACATCCGTACTGCCGGTGGCCTTAAGTATATGAGCGGTCTGCCTGTTGCACAGGACGATCCTGCTGTTGTGGCACTGGATGCACATGCACAACTCAATACCATTTCGTACGACATTATGGTAAATCAAAATCTGATTGATGAAGGATTTACCTCCCTTGCAGATATTGCCGGAACCAGCCGGGGCGATATGGTTATTAAGTTTTTAAATCTCACAACCAAAGCCGGCGGTTTTAATGCACTGAATATTTATACGGTTGCCAAAGCCTACACCGCCTTTCTGCAAACAATGATCAGTGCCCAGCTGAACACATCCCTACTTGCTACCGATGTCGGCGGTTTCCCTCAACTGGATGCCGTGCTGGAAGAAAAATGTAATTGTGACGACTGTGATGCCGCGGTAAGCCCCTTGGCCTACCTGACCGACCTGTTGAACTATAGTGACCAGAATCTGAAATATTCTCCGGATACCGATATTCATACCTTTCTGGAAAGTAAATTCTACCAGGATTTTAACAACCTGCCTACAGACTGTAAAGACGCGGAAGAACTGGTATGCCAGCAACGTATTGTTGTAGAGATTCTACGCCGTTATATAACTGATCCGGCCCATACACCTTCCACCCCTCAGCAGAATGCACTTAATACAGCTGTTGCAGACTATTGCAGAAATGCCTATAAATATCTCTTGAACCTGGCTGGTACTTCTTATGAAGAGATCCGGAACGTACGTACCGGAACCGATAGTGCCTCACGCAAAAGTGATCTGGCAAGCCGCCTGAACATTCCTTATTCAGATAGCTTCGATCCGTTTACTACTTTATTCCGGGATATTAAAACAGGAGCCAGCCTGCCACCGGATGAAGCTTTTCTGGAACAGGTATTCGGATACAAAGACACCACACGCGATGTATTATCTACCGGCCTGAAGCTGTCTGATACGGCAGCACAGATCTATCGATGGGGGTTCAAAGGTATTGTATGGAACAAAAATACCGATGCACAGGGCTATATTTATCTGATTATAGACCATACCGTACCGGAAGTACGGATCTATAAAAGCTCTGCCCGCGATTCGGGAAACCTTATCGCTACAGCTACTTCCGCAGGAGACGACCGGTATACGTTAAGTCCTGAGAATGAAAGCGGACTCACCGGAGAATTATTTCTGAGTGCCGTGACCGACAGCACCAGTATTTATATTTCCCTTGTACCGCTATTTATTTCCTGGCAGCAAACGTATCTGCGTTCTTTATGGATCGAAGAGGAATACCCTGCAGATGTATACATAGACCATACCCTACCGGTAATTGATCCGGATATTACCGGGCCTGATGATTTCCGCCAACCGGATGTAGTATTGAATGCCTGGTTTAAGGTATGGTTCAACAGAAGAAATTTCATCGATAACATTTTAACAGCAGACACCACCACGCTAACAACAGCACGCAGCTTCATGTATGCATTTATGCACGGAAGCGGCCATTATGCCATTACCGATATGCTTGCTGTAATGAACACCAGCATCACGTATACATTATGGGACAGCAGCACGGCCAGTCACACTCCCTGGTCCTCTGTTCCGGACTTTGCAACATTAACAGCACTGTATACCGCTATTACCGGTACAGATACCACCGCCTACAATACCGCGGCTGCTACCATTACCGGAACCTATAACCTAAGCACCGATTCCTTTCAGCGGCTGTATGAATTGTACAATGGCACACTAACTAATGATGGAAAAGGATTTAAAAACACAGAAGTATTGCCTTCAGGAACGGCGCAGAAACAACTGAATAATCTTTATTTCACCGGAATTGAACGCGGCGATATTTTCAGTATACAGATCGGCGGTGCAGATACTATTACACACACCGCTACTGCATCCGATGCAATCAGCAATGTACTGAGCAGTCTTGCCACATCTGCCGGAACTGCCGGAGGCGGATGGGCCAACGTAACTGTTACTGTAAGCAGCGACAGTACTTATCTGATCATTGAAGCACATGCTGTTAATACCCCTTTCACACTCACTCCTAGCGTTTTCCGGGCTCTAACAGACGATGAAGCAAACGAGCTTGCTTCTATTCTGGCCCAGGCAGTAAAACGAACATTTTTTACCAACTGGATCAGTGAAGAAAATCTTAGCGGATTACTCATTCATATCGACTCCAGCAATTTCTGGCCGCCACTGACAGAACCTTCCAGCGGAACCTGGCCCATTCCTTTAGTGACCGGTGTTCCGCTGATCGACCCGGAACTTATCAATGTAAAAGATATGGCCGAGCCAACAGTAGGTGCCGCTGCAATTGCTGTATGGTATACCCGAACGGATGAACTACAGACCGAATTTAATACCATACAAGCAATACGTGAGCAGCAGAGCCTGGACGCTGCCTATACCGAAGCCTGGGGAAGTTCGTATCTGGGGAGTTATGCTTCACTGACTGACCTGCTGAACAAGCTGAATAATCTCAGTGACCCCGCAGGTGTGGCAGCTGCCACTACACATATTGAAACTGTATTGTATACCACACCGGATGCCTTCAGGCAGATCATGGCGGTGTCAGCCAAAAACACACCCGACAGTGCCGATACAATCTCTGCCGATGAATGGAACAGTGTATATGCTTCATTGACCACCTCGCATAAACAACGTGCTTTCTATACAACCTGGCTGTCTGAAGAAACATCGTCATCGTTTTTATACTGGCAGGTGTATAAAGCCAAACTTCCATCCTGGAGAGCCTCTACAGCAGACAGGTATGCCTGGAGCACAAGCCTGAGCCGTGTACGCCGCTACCCGGTACTGGATCCGGATCTGATCCGTCCGGATTTTCTGGCTTCCATTGACAGCAATGATCCAGTATATATATTATGGAAGAGCAGACATACCGATCTGAACACACTCTTCAGCGCAATATCCAACCATACTACCTATCCGCAGAACCTGACCGGTTTTAATAACCTGATCCTTGCCTACATCAGTCCTTCCGGGTCTGCGCTGCTTATCTCTCTGCTGGAAGACAGTAAGCTGGGAACGGATATCAGCAAGCGCCTGATACAGTTAAACCTGAGCTTTGATGCACTGGAATTTCTGGTGAATATTTATTACCTCATTCAGGATGATGTAAGCGAAGTGCTGGACGGAGAATGGAACGAGATCTACTCTATTCTGCTGCAGGCAACCAAAGAGCGCCTGTTCAGCGACTGGAACAAAACCGAACAGACAGACGGGCTTGTCTCCGGACCCGATGAATTCATTGTTTCCGAATACAAGGATCAGAGTTTTTTCACTGACGATCAGGAACACATTGTACGCTGGAGAATGCCGGACGATGCCTTCCGCGACTGGATCGACACGCTGCAGGCACGCAGCGATCAGATGAACAATATTTATTCCTTCTTTGCCGGCATTGCCGATAGTACGGAAGAAGCCTGGATGCAATCGTTGCGCGATGCCCTGATCCTGGCAACAGATGTGAGCGGTACACAACTCCTGGATAAAGCCAAAGCCATCGGTGATAAACTGCTTATTGATGCAGAGAACAATTGCTGTCAGCAAACAACACGGATATCCCAAGCTATTGAAACCATTCAGGGAATCTTCTTTTCGATCCGTAATGGTATTTTACAGGATACTTACCCGGGGCTGTCGCTAACAACAACCTCCGATAATTTTGACGAAGAATGGACCTGGATGGGTTCGTATGCCACCTGGAGAGCCGCTATGTTTGTAAACCTGTACCCGGAAAACCTGCTCTATCCGACGCTGCGCAATAATCAGAGTTATGGTTTCTCCACCTATACAGATACACTGCGCAACGCCACCACCCTTACGCCTTCAAATGTGTGCGATGCCGTATATACGTTCTTCCTGTATTTTGAAGACATGTGTAAACTCACGGTGGTAGCCAGCTGCAGCGGGCGCACCCTGAGTTTTAACGGTAACTCCTGTTCGGATTCCCAGAATCAGTACCGCAATTTTGTTTATCTCTTTGCCAAAGGAGGCAAAACCGGCAGCATCTATTATTCTACCTTGGATGCCGATGATACCAGTGAATACGCGCATGGCAGCTGGGTACCGATTACAGCTTTTGATCCGGCTACCAGCTACACCATTATGGGGGCCACTAAATGGAACAAATCTGACAGCGATGCATTTGTGCTGCTGTTCTGTACCTACACGAAAGACGGTGTTAATAAAATCGGCTATGCTCAACTAAATCTGAATACCGGCAACTGGGATGAAGATCTTGTAGAAATGGATATTCCTGCATTATCGGGATACGATTTTTCATCAGGCCTTATTACGGGCCGTGTAAACAATGTGTCCGGTGACGAAAAAGTACCTGTTGTATATATTGCAATAACAGTACAACCACAACTGATTATACAAAATCTAAACCTGTCTGCAGATGGCAAAAGCCTGCAAAACAATTCCAATATCCCGGCCTTGCTTACAAATACAGCTTCCAAATTATTCAGCTATACCAATTACCACATTATTTACGAAGAAAGTCAAGAGGTAAAAACTCAAATATATATTGATGTTGTAACCTATTACAAACAAACATGGAATGGAGATCCATCTGATTCGACAACTGATAAACTTGTTTCCCAAACAGAAATAACTGCTGATGTTTACTATAAGTATGTTAACAATCCTGTTATAACATATTATAGCCGTTTATTTGCTTCTTATACTACTTATATTGCTATAAATACGCAACAAGCAAACGGGTATCATGTCGATTATAAAGGAGTAGTTAACTCTGTGTCTTCTAATAATACTTCTCTGGTAACTGATATTGACAGCGTAGAATCCTGTTTCGGTGTGTTCCCGGCAGATGCACAATCGTTGTTTTTTTCCTGCCGCAAGTTAACAGGCGAATACCTGCTAAATGAATTTACACCGGCTGGTACCATCGACACAACAGCTTCTTCGGATGAATATCTCTTTATGAATTCATACGAGGATTCTTCGGGCAATCTCTATCTAATCTATCAGTTGGCAAATAAGGCCAACAATATTATGCGTTGCCTGATTAAACCTACACCATCGGGTCTTCAGTTTGATGCGACCTCGTATGTATCTATGGGGCTTGCTGTAACCGGGCCTTTTGGTTTATCTTCCACAGCAACAACTTCTAAAAATGCCGATTATAAAACAGCGCTTCAAACTGCTTATCTGAATAATTCCGGATTGCCTAAATCAGAATCCATGTATTTGTGGGAGGCTTATTATTTTGTGCCGATGATGGCCGCACTGAGCCTGCAGGATGCCGGTTACTACCAGGAAGCGCTTGACTGGTTCAGACTGGTGTACGATTATTCTGTACAAAGTGCTGCTGTAGGTTCCAACATCCGTCCGCGTAAAATCTGGTACGGACTGATTGCCGAAGAAAGTGCACCAAACAATTACAAGCGCCTGAACAATTGGCTGAATGACCCGATCAATCCACATGCGCTGGCGGAAATACGCCCGAACTGCTATACCCGCTATACGGTAATGTCTATTGTACAATGCATGCAGGCATACGGCGACAGCCTGTACACCCAGGATACATCCGAATCCGTTCCGAAGGCACGACTGCTTTACGAAGAAGCACTGGAACTGCTGAACGAAGAAGAACTGGTACCGGCCGAAGAAGATTGTACCACATCTATAGAAAACCTCAGCTATACACCAACCAGTGGTGAGCTGGCCGACTGGCCGGAGTGGGAACCTGTGTGGAACCGCATTGTGCTGGATCTGTACAAGGTACAGGATAAAGATGTACTGGCCAATACCATTACCCTGATCCAGACGGAGCTGGCAGGCAGCGACAGCCTGGCAGATAAGATGTCGTACTGCCGCGATACGCTGGACGACGCGCTGGAAACACCGGAACAGTTTGAAAACCTGGCTACCCTGTTAAGTACCAACCGTATCACAAGCAGCGATGCCATGCTGCGTCTGTTGCTGAACCCGGAACTGGGACAAGCTGCAGAAGATATGGGATTCAATCTGTTAGCCGCTTATCTGAATGCTGTTTCCCTGGTATCGGGCCTGCCGCCTGAAACCCTTACCCGGCCGGACTTTTACCTGAACTGGTTCGGGGACGATACGCACCGTATTAATGACATCGCATATCCGGATACCTTTAACCAATTGGTACCAACCTCGCTCTATCCGCTGATGAATACACAGCGCGATAAAGTCTATTACAATTATGTGGCCCCGTCGTACGAACAGATTCTGACCCTATCGATCATCAAGAATCCGATCCGTACGGTTAATGAATATTTCCAGAAGACCCCATACTACGTTCCGCAACCGAACATTTCCTTCTGTGTACCACCCAATCCTGTACTGAGCGGAATCCTGTATACGGCAGAAGTGAGTTTGTATAAGATCCGCAACTGCATGAACATTGCCGGTATTGTACGGCAGCTGGATCCATACGCGGCGCCAACTGACCAGAGTACCGGCATTCCGGTAATCAACGGAAACGGCAGTATCAACCTGAATATTACCCAGAACTTCCAGCCTTCGCAGTACCGGTATGACTTCCTGATTGAACGCGCCAAACAGCAACAGCAAATCGCCCAGCAATTAGAAGCTACCCTGCTCTCGATGTATGAACGCTTTGATGCCGAACAATTCAGTCAGCTGCAAGCCAAGCAAGCTGTTGAGCAGGCCAATGCAGGCGTACAGCTACAGAATCTGCAGGTAAAGGAAGCCGGTGATAACATTACCCTGGCCCAGTTACAGAAAGACCGGGTAACCATCTCCCAGCAATATTACACCGGCCTGGTCAACCAAAATATCAATGCGCTTGAAGCAGCTTCACTAGTCGCAATGGTCGGTTCCATCGCGCTTTTTACTACAGCAGCAGCAACCGTTCCTGAAACAGCTCTTACAGGTTTTGGATTCGCAAGCTCTTCTCTCTCTGGCTTCCTTTCACAACTGGCCAGCTATCAAAGACGCCTGCAGGACTGGAACTATCAGCTCAGCCTGTCTAACCAGGACCTGAAGATTTCCGATCAGCAGATCGCGATCACACAGGATCAATATGATGTTACGGTACAGCAGCGACAGATTGCTCAGCTCGACCTGACGCATACACAGGATACACTCACCTTCCTGACCGGCAAATTTACCAATGCCGAACTGTATGATTTTATGAGCCGTACATTAAGTAAAGTGTATGCCTACTTCCTGCGCCAGGCAACCAGTACGGCACTATCTGCCTCCAATCAGCTGGCTTTCGAACGCCAAACTACGGTACCTTCTTATATCCAGAGCGATTACTGGGCAGCACCATCTTCCGGCACCCTGAGCAGTTCGGGCACCTCTTCTACACCTGACCGCAGAGGACTGACCGGAGCAGAACGTCTATTGCAGGATATCTACCAGCTGGATCAGTATGCTGTAGATAGTGATACACGGAAACTGCAGCTGACAAAAACACTTTCTCTGTCTTCTATTGATCCGGTGGCCTTTCAGCAGTTCCGCGACACAGGTGTACTGAACATTATTACTCCTGCATCTTTATTCGACCGTGACTTTCCGGGACATTACCTGCGCCTGGTAAAACAAGTAAAAGTATCGGTGATCGCGCTGATCCCGCCGACAGACGGTATCAAGGCTTCTCTGTCTAACGCCGGAATCTCGCATGTGATCAACGGCAATACCTTCCAGCGCATCCCTGTGGTACGTACATCGGAAAAAGTAGCACTTACTTCTCCGCTCAATGCTACAGGCGTTTTTGAGCTGAACCAGCAATCGTCTACCATGCTGAATCCGTTTGAAAGCATCGGCGTGGATACCAGCTGGGAATTTACATTGCCGAAGGCGGCCAATTTCTTTGATTACAATACCATTGCCGATGTCTTGTTCTCTATGGATTATACCGCACTGGAAAGCACGGATTACCGCAATACGGTGATCAAAAACATGTCTACCGATACGGGAGGTGTACGACCATTCAGCTTTAAGAATGAACTGTCGGATCAGTGGTACGACCTGAGCAATCCGCCGGCCGACAGTTCAAAAGGTGTTACTGTATCCTTCGATGTTTCCTCGGCTGATTTCCCTGCCAATCTGAACAATCTGGTGATCGAAGGCATTGCACTATATGTTGCCGTAGATCCTGATTTTCCGAATCCAAGTATTGCAAACAGCAAAGTCACACTGAGCTATTTTCTGCAGAGTGATCCAAAAACAGCTGCAGGTTCAGGCACAACCGGGATTGCTGATAACGGAATTATTAGTACCATGTCTAACGGAAACGCTTTAAACTGGAGCAGTATGACCGGAAAAAATGTAAACGGCACCTGGACAATGCTAGTTCCTGATGCTGTCATTTCTAAAATGAAAAATGAAGAGATTGATGATATTCTGTTTGTGATTTATTACAGCGGTGAAACAGCGAAGTGGGTTTAGGGGTTAATGCTTAATGCCAGGCCTTAAATGATCTGCGACGTAGATGGGAGTATGAGTTGTTAGCGAATCATAATTATGAATTATGAATTATGATCTGCCGCGGCGGGATGAATTGGGATCTGCCATCACAGAATGATCCGCTGATTATACGACAAGTTGTTGGTGACCTGCTGTATGATGTGCTCATCTTCTGAACAGCTGATCGGGCAGGAACACCAACAACGGCGAAGAGCCTTGAGCTTCAAGCCTAATGTGGCAGACATAATTAAATTAATTGTGAATTATGAATTATGATCTGCCGCAGTGGAATGAGTTATGATTCGATGATTGTACTAACTACCGGTTGGTGAAAGATGACAAGTTGTTGGTGACCTGCTGTATGATGTGCTCATCTTCTGAACAGCTGATCCGGCAGGAACACCAACAACGGCGAAAAATAACAGGATTACAAATCCTTTTTATCCGGCTTCGGGATTACAAATCCCGAAGAGCGTAGGTGAGCTTAGGAGCTTAATAAAAAGTTAAGAATACGAACGATACGAAATGAATTATGGCAGTACAGAATAAGACAACATTAAAAGGGTATTTCGAGGATGGTGATCAGCCAACGGGTTCGAATTTTACGGACCTGATTGATTCGCTGCAGCATGTGAGCGCAGATACGCTGCAATCGCTTACGGACGGCTCTACGATCAACTGGGACCTGAGCAGTGGCGGACTGGCGTCTGTTACACTGGGCGGCAATCATACGCTTGCCAATCCATCGAATCTTGCTGCAGGTATTTATGTACTGAAGGTTGTTCAGGATGGTACGGGCGGGCGAACACTTGCCTACGGAACGAATTACAAATTCGCCGGAGGTGTTGTACCTGTGCTGAGCAGTGCTGCCGGCGCGTATGATATTATCACTTTCTTCTGCGACGGAACGAATATGAACGGCATTCCTGCTTTCAATTTCAGTTAAGGAGAAAGTTGTTGGTGACCTGCTGTAAGATTGGTTCGTTATCTAAACAATTGATCTGGCAGGAACACCAACAACGGCGTGACAAATGGTTGGTGACGCCCGGGTTAAAGTCGCTCATATATTATACATACTGCCGGGCTAAACACCAACCATGGCGTTAGAATTCCGATCCATCGCGGCGGATCATAATTCATAATTTATAATTCATAACTATATTACCATGTTTGGATTTGATCCTGCACATACACCACAACTCGAACTGTCGCTGAAAGGTGATTACAGAACCGGTATTACGACACAACGTTATCTTGTGGTGGCAAATGCCTTTGACTGGGTGGATACCAACAGCGACGGACTGGGGGATTCCTGGACGCTAAGCGGAGGCACACCAAGTATTGTTACGGGCAACGGTTTTGCCAATAAGGCACAGCGGGTCGTGGCCGGTGTTTCTTCCCGCGTGTTGCGTAACAATGGTTCTTTGTTAACAAAAGGCAGTTATTACCGGCTGCGTTTCAGGTGGCGCTCAGGTACAAACCTTCAGGTACGACTGGGCGTTGGTACATATATTTCTTTAGGTGCCAATACCGGTAATGCTATCTTTTATGATGGTATTCTTCAGGCTGCCACAAGTGCCTTCATCCAGTTTCAGGTGTCTGCCAGTGACTATATCGAAATCTCTGAAGTTGAGTTATGGGAAATTGATGCTGCCCGGATCTGGGACGAAGGAAGGAACAGAAGCATTCATGGTGTGCTCTACTCGGGTAAAGCTTTTCAATTTGATGGTGCAAGCGCATATATTGACTGCGGAAACAATAGTTCCCTACAGGTAACAAGCGCATTCAGCATCTGTTTCTGGATCAAATTCGCTGTCAACGGAAGTGTCATTCTATCAAAGGATGACAACGGCAGCAACCGTGCTTTTCAGATTTATAAAGACAGCAGCGGAAAGATTAATTTTATCACCATCGCCGGCAGCACGGTATCTACGCTTACTGAAACTACTGCTACTATCGACGATGAAATCTGGCACCGGGTAGTATGCACCTATAACGGCAGTACAAAAGCCATCTATGTAGACGGCAATCTGAGTATATCCGGCTCGCTAAGCGGAGCTATCAACAATGCAACTGTAAACCTGTTCATCGGAAAACTGGGTAATAATACAGACTATCTTTCGGGTTCACTTTCCGATGTGCAAATCTGGGGAAAGGCACTGGACAGCACTGATGTGCTGTTTGATTTTCAACACCCCGAAAAACCTGCCTGGCAACGGAATGGTACCAGTCTTGCCTCTACTGACCTGAAAGGGCATTGGTGGTTATTTGAAACCTGCGGTTATTATGCTTTTGATTATTCCGGAAACCGCAACGATGCGGGACTGTTTGGAATAACGGCACTCGTTCAGCAAAAAGATATCCCTCAGCTTTCACTGTTTCCATACAGTCAGAAGCTGTTCGGTGTAGTCGATACCTTACTTCATGTTAATGATAATACCGTACTGAGAAGTATCTGGAACAACGGGGGAAAACTGCATGTAGAGGTCGTTCCGTATAGTGACGGCGAAGGAGATCTCGGAACTATCATTACCAAGACTCAATGGCTGCTGCGCTGCGAAGGACAAAGTTCCGGGAAAGTAAAGCTGCGTTTTATCGTTTTATTTTCTACCACAAACGGTGAATGGGTAACAACGAATACTGAAGTAACCCTGAAACAAAAATCCATTATAGAAATTACCTATAATTCGGCTTCTGTTTCTAACAACCCTGTGATACAGGTAAACGGCACTACGGTAACGTTAACGCAGGTATCTGTACCTGTGGGTACGTATGTATCCGACAGTGGTTCACAGATCTATCTCAGCGATACAAGTGCTTCCATGAGTTCTTTCGATGGCATCATCGACCATGTACAATTATATAACAATAGTGTACTTAAAGCCGCATGGGACAATCAGGGTGCAAACCGCTGGAACGACCTGAGCGGCAACAACAATCAAGTAATCAGCATCAGTACTGGCAAAGAGCTTTTTTTGTTGCCGGATATTTCTGCTCCGGGTAAAGACCTGCTCGGGCTTCCGCTAACGAATGTACTCACCCGCTACGGAATCAATTTCGACAGCAATGCCTACTGCGAATGCGGAACCGCTCCGGGTATAAATGTGAACGCAGCAAGCGAGGATTTCTCTGTTTCACTCTGGGTGCGATTCTTTCTCCCTGTAAGTGGCTTTACTCAGGTACTGCTAGGTATGCAAAACTCAAGCACTTCAGGATTTAGCCTTATGCTGAACAATAGCTTGAAGATAGAAGCTGATCTGGATACGTTGAAATCAATTTCCAGCAGCACCATTACAGATACCGGCTGGCATTTTATTGTATGTACGGCAAAAAGAAATGATAAAATGAAAATATACCTGGATGGCACGGAGGTTAGTTATACCACACAAGATAGCCTTGCATCTGAAGTAATGACAACCAATTCGAATCTACGTCTTGGAAGCCGCTCTTACTTTGCAGGTAATCTTCTAAAAGGTCAGCTGGGTGGTGTAACATTACACCGGAAGATATTGAGTGCCGATGAACAGGTGCATCTGTATGGGTTCGGGAAGTCGCATTATTCGGGGTAAGCTTTATTAAGCTTAAGGCAGAGGGCTTAAGGCTAAAAGCGGAATGAAGATTGGTGCGTCAGAATTATGAATTATAATTCTCAGAGCTTTGGCAAATGATTGGTGACACCCGGGCTATAGTTTACATGTCAGAATATAAATTATGATCCTACAAGTTGTTGGTGACCTGCTGTAACATTAGTGCATTATCTAAGCAGTTATTCATGCAGGAACACCAACAACGGCGGATGCGATAGGCAACAGGTGGTTGGTCGATTCGCCGCGGCGAAGACCAACCACGGCAAAATACTTAATACTTATATAAAAATTATGGCAAGCAGCAATATGTACATTCTGGTACCGAAGACACTATGGAACACTACTGTTCCGGTGCATGCGTACGATTATAACGTCAACAACGGTACGGATGATGAACCTGATGTTGTTACTTACACGCCTACTTTCTCTGAAGTAAGTGATCTGTTTAAAAACAATTACGGGGATACAATCTTCTCCGGAAACTGGGATGATGACGGTGTAAGTGATGCCGATAAATATGCTGTGCTTAAAGGCGAATTCACTATGGTAACACTGGATGAAAATGCCAACGTTGTCTCTGATTCGCCGGGCGATCTGACATTGCTGTTACAGGCGGGTGTGATTCCGCTGAGCAATACGCAGGTATTGCAGTGGATAGCGGTGAATGTTGGAGGTGATTCATAATTATAAATTATGATTCGCTATCTGAACAATTGCTCTGGCAGGAACACCAACAACGGCGGGAATTATAGAGCAGCAAGTGGTTGGCCGAAAAGGCACAACCACGGCGAGATGTGTGATCAGGTAAGAGATTGAAACACCGACAACGGTGGGAAATGTTGGAGGTGCGTAAGACTATCAGTTGTTGGTGACCTGCTGTAAGATTGCTTCATTATCTGAATAATTGCTCTGGCAGGAACACCAACAACGGCGGGAGCGGTGAATGTGGGAGGTGATTCATAATTATAAATTATGATTCGCTATCTGAATAATTGCTCTGGCAGGAACACCAACAACGGTGGGAATCATAGAGCAGCAAGTGGTTGGCCGAAAAGGCACAACCACGGCGAGATGTGTGATCAGGTAAGAGATTGAAACACCGACAACGGTGGGAAATGTTGGAGGTGCGTAAGACTATCAGTTGTTGGTGACCTGCTGTAAGATTGCTTCATTATCTGAATAATTGCTCTGGCAGGAACACCAACAACGGCGGGAATCATAGAGCAGCAAGTGGTTGGCCGAAAAGGCACAACCACGGCGAGATGTGTGATCAGGTAAGAGATTGGAACGCCAATAACGGCGAATTATAAATTATAATTCGCAGCGGCGAAGACTAACTACGGCAAAAGAGAATAGCCGTCGGACCGCAAAAAAGCGGTCTGACGGCAGGTGACGGCGGGATATAGCGGATACTGCGGTTGTGTATCCGGCACAAAACATAGAATTATACAGTATGATTTTTCATTCATAACTCATTTCGCCGCGGCGAATCATAATTAATAAAAGTATGGATAATAAAACAGGTGTTGGCGGCAATGTGATCAGTACTCCTACGGGGGGCGGTGCTATTCAGGGGATGGGAGAAAAATTCTCTCCGGATCTTTTTACCGGTACGGGTAATTTCTCTGTGCCTATTGCCTTGCCTCCGGGGCGCAACGGGTTGCAGCCTGCTCTTACCTTAGGCTATAGCAGCGGCAATGGGGGAAGTCCTTTTGGCCTTGGCTGGGCACTGAGTGTGCCCGGGGTGAGCCGCAAGACATCTAAAGGGATTCCGCTCTACGACGACGACAAGGATGTATTCATTCTTTCGGGAGCCGAGGATCTGATTGAAGTGAGCCGCACCGTACTGGACAAAGGACTTTTGCGCATGCAGTACCAGCCGCGTACCGAAGGGCTCTTTGCACGCATCTACCGCTATAAGGACGCTGCAAACGATTACTGGGAAGTATGGAGCAAAGACGGGCTTAAAAGTTATTACGGTACACCTACCTCTGCCAATACAGATACCGTATACAACGACCCTTGTGTATCGGCCGATCCGGCTTACCGCACAAAAGTCTTCCAGTGGAACTTATCTAAAACGGTGGATGTATTCGGGAACGTGATCCTGTATACCTATACCCGCGTTAATATCTACGACAAAGAACACAACAGCGACATGCTGTATCTTTCCGGAATACAGTATGCCGATTATGTGGACGGGCCCGATACGAAGTATCTGTGCAGCGTTGTCTTTAATTACGAAGATCGCCCCGATCCTTTTTCCTTTTACCGTCCGGGTTTTGAAACACGGATCACGCAGCGCTGTACCGACATTCAGACCTACACGCATCCCGACAGCAGCGATGTACTGACCAAAACCTATCACCTGATCTACCTCGATGCCCGTGTAGCCGCACTGGAACTGCCTGCTTCGGTACTGCCTGCCAATAACAGCAGCCTGCTGAGCCAGGTAAAAATTGAGGGCCACGACGGTGACACTTCTGAGTTTATGCCCCCGCTGGAACTCGGTTATACCACGTTTGACCCTACACAGCGCTCCTTCACCGACGTGCAGGGACGCGACCTGCCCTCTTCTTCCCTGGCTTCGGGCGAGTATGAACTGGCCGACCTGTTCGGCACGGGACTGCCCGATCTTTTTCAGCTCAATACCAACCTGGGTGTGGCCCGCTACTGGCGCAACCTGGGAAACAATACTTTTGACCTGCCCCGCAACATGCCCGATGCGCCGGCAGGCGTGGATCTCTCTGATCCGGCCGTGCAGCTTATTGATGCCAACGGGGACGGCAAGCTGGACCTGTATGTAAACCGCCAGGGACAGGCCGGTTATTACCCCCTGCAATTCTCCGGCCTCTGGGACCGTCATTCTTTTCAGCGCTATAAAAATATTCCTTCTTTCTCTCTTTCTGATCCGGAAGTAAAACTGCTGGATCTTGACGGGGACGGCATTACCGATGTACTGCGCAACGGCAGCAAACTGGAATGCTTTTTCAATGATCCCGTACAGGGATTTTATAAAACTGTTACCATTGATAAAAAACGCATTGGCAGTTTTCCCAACGTAAGCTTTGCCGACCCGCGTGTACGCATTGCCGACATGAGCGGAGACGGCATGCAGGATATTGTACTGATCAGTGAAGGAGCTGTTGCTTACTGGCCCAACCTGGGCCATGGCAATTGGGGGCCTTGTGTGCACATGAAACATGCCCCGCGCCTGCCCTACCGCTTTGCACCTGCCCAGCTGCTGATCGGTGATGTGGACGGAGACGGGCTCAGCGACCTGATCTATGTAGAGAACAATAAAATTACGCTGTGGATGAACCAGGGCGGGGACAGCTGGAGTGCAGGCATTACTATTACCGGTACACCGCCCTTGCGCGACATGCGTGCCATACGCCTCTGCGACCTGAATGGCAGCGGGGTATCAGGCATTCTCTGGAGCTATGATTTTGTGAGCAATCCCGATCGCAGCCGCATGTATTACCTGGATCTGACCGGTGGGATCAAGCCTTACGTGCTCGGTGAAATGAACAACAACATGGGTGCCATTACCCGTGTGGAATATAAACCTTCTACCTATTATTTTCTGCGCGACCAGTCGCCGCGTAACGGTGGTGCCACCGATCCCAATGAGATCGGGTATCTGCCTGCTTCACCGGGTAAACGTACGCCCTGGAAAACCAACCTGCCTTTCCCTGTACAGGTAGTGAGCCGCACCGAAGTGATTGATATCATCTCGGGTGGTAAGCTGGCTACCGAATACAGCTACCACCACGGCTACTGGGACGGCGGGGAACGCGAGTTCCGGGGTTTTGGCAGGGTACATCAGCGCGACACCGAGTCTTTCGACAGATACCATACTCAAGTTCCAAATTCCAAAAATCAAATTACAAACGGAGGGGACAACAATAGTACTGTGTTTAATACGGTACAACCGGTGTATTATTCTGCACCGGTGGAAAGCATTAACTGGTTCCATCTGGGTCCGGTAGGCGATGAACACGGGGACTGGACGGAAGTAGACTTTTCAAACGAGTACTGGAGCGGGGATGCTTCTGTGCTGGTGCGTCCGGGGGATATGGTCAGTATGATTAATGCATTACCCCGACGGGCACGGCGCGATGCCTGGCGAACCTTGCGCGGCAGTATGCTGCGCAGTGAATTATATGCACACGATAACGGCGATGGTGGTGATCCGCAGCGCCCTTATACCGTTTCAGAAAATCTGCAGGGCGTTCGCGTAGAACGCGTATATGCACCTGTAACATCACAGGACACTACTCAGAAGCCCGCACCTGTCAGCGGGCTTATACAGGACGTGGCCCGTTATGGCCCCGATGAGAACAACAAACTCAGCCCCGTTGTTGATCCGCTGTTTAAGGTATTGAGTACGGTATCTTTTAAATCAAAGACAGAAGTGCTGCCATCGTTATTTACTTCATAAGCAGAACCGGAAATGCTTCTGCCGATCAGGTAATGCGTATCATCGGCTTTGTGTACCACCGTTGTGGTGCTACAGGTCGCTAGATACGGAGTATTTGGAATTTGTATTTTGGAGTTTGGATTTTTACCACGTGGCACTGCTATTCCTATTTGGATCAAAGGAA